>JACCDP010365218.1_pt1 | contig 10920 bp, 17 predicted proteins | sample 7445841 | NCBI WGS metagenome assembly JACCDP01 (sample SAMN15323441, study PRJNA562643) | freshwater metagenome | isolation source: river surface water | place: USA:Blue River Watershed | collected 2017-08-17
AGCTAGCTGATGCACTTCAGCAAGTTCAGAGCAATGTCTTCACAACACCAACTCACTGGATCATGCACCCACGTCGTCTAGCATTCTTGCTAGCTGCGACTGATACTGCAGGTCGTCCAGTAGTTGTTCCAACTGCAAATGGTCAAATGAATGCAATTGGCGTTGGTTCAGGCGTTGCACAGTACGCAAATAGCGGATACCAACTACTTGGTCTTCCAATCATCACAGATGCAAACGTAGGTACAACTTACGGCGCAGCAACAAACCAGGATGAAATTTACTTGGTTGATGCACGCGAAATGCATCTTTGGGAACAACCAGGTACTCCATTCTCACTACGTTTCGATGCAACTGCTCCTGGCAGCTTGACAATCAAGACTGTAGTCTATGGATACGGTGCGTTTACCGCAGAGCGTTACCCTGCAGCAGCTTCCATCATTTCTGGAACTGGTCTAGCAGCACCAACATTCTAAGCATAGCTTAGAACAAATGTGTAGGGCGGGTAGAATGCCCCCGATCTATCCGCTCTACACTTCTAAGGGGGAATTATGAAATCAGGGCATAAAGTTTCAATAGGTATTTGTGATCCAGGTACTGTAAATGGTGATTTTTCTGCGCGTTTATATCAACTAGCACAATCAAGATCAGATAAATTAGGTCCACTTGTAAGAGTAAAAGGATCTGGTTTATTAAGTAAGATGCGTAATAAAGTCGTTAAAACATTTTTAGATCATACAAAATCTGACTGGCTTTTAATGATAGATACAGATGAGCAATTGACACTAAAAGCATTTGATCTTTTGGTAGATGCAGCTCATGATAAAGATCGTCCAATAATGAGCGGTTTAGTATTTGCTGCAATGGACGCAGGACAAAGTTTATATCCAAAACCAATGCCGACAATTTTTCAAGATACAGAACGAGGTTTTGTACCGCTTGATAATTATGATAAAAATGCAGTTTTTGAAGTAGAAGCTGCAGGTACAGGTTGTTTACTTATACATAGAAGCGTATTTGAAAAAATGCGTGAAAATGCTGATGTGCACCAAGGTCCAGATTATTGTTGGTTTTGGGACGGTCCAATGAATGGAATTTGGACAGGCGAAGATCTTATATTTAGCCGACGAGTACGTAGTTTAGGTTTTCCTATTTACGTAAATACTGCAGCGGTTTTGCCGCATCAAAAGAGTTATTGGTTAACAGAGGAACACCATGATGAATGGCAAAATAACCAAAAAAAATAAAAAACGTACAGCTGTTATAATCCCAAAATTAGAAAGAGCTGTAATCGAGAAACCCGAGAAAAGGATAGAACGTGGCACTAACGAACGCGTATTGCACGTTGTCGGATGTCAAGAATGCACTTGCAATCGATGACATTAACGATGATCTAGCCATTGAAGTTGCAATCATGACAGCAAGTCGCATGATTGATGACTATTGCGGAAGATTCTTTTATAAAGATGGAACTGCATTGGCTCCTGTATCTCGATACTTTACTCCTAAAGATTGGTGGACTTGTGATATCGATGATATTGTTACAATCACAGAAGTTGCCACAGATGATAATTTTGATCAGGCTTGGGAAACAGTTTGGACTACTTCAGATTACATGGTTGAACCAATCAACAATCCACGTAGAGGCTGGCCGTATACTCGTTTAATTGCAATCGGAGCTTATATTTTCCCTGCACAATTGCCTCAAACTTTGAGAGTACGAGGTATTTGGGGTTGGTCAAGTATCCCATATGAAATTCAAACAGCTTGTAAGTTGCAAGCTTCTCGTTTATTTGTACGCAAACAATCACCATTTGGAGTTGCCGGTTCTGTCGATATGGGAACTGTAAGATTAACTTCTAGATTAGATCCAGATGTTGAAGCACTTATCAGGCCATTGCGCAAGATGAATGGTTTGGCATACTAATGATTCCTAGTTCCGTACGAGATGGATTAAAAAAGAATTTACAAGAAATTACTGGTTTAAGAGTTTACGACCTTGTACCAGATAATCCTCAACCACCATCTGCCATTATTGGTCAGTTGGATCTTGTTTTTGATCTGAACAATGCCAGAGGTTTAGATCAAGCTAATATTGACGTATTAGTGATTGTCCAGAGATTCTCTGAACGAACAGGTCAAGACAAATTGGACAAATATTTATCAGGATCTGGCGACTATTCAATAAAAGCTGCAATTGAAGCAGATAGAACATTAGACGGTGCAGTAGATACTTTACGAGTTACTTCTGCACAATCTGGCGTTTATCAAGCTGCAGATATTGAATATTTGTCCTATCGTTATCAAGTTACGGTCTGGGGATAAGGAGAACCATGACATATACAATCACATCTGACATTTTAGTTGTCGGAAAGAAAAGAAAAGGTGAAACAGTCACCGAAAAAGAATTGCTTGATGCTAATTGCAATATCGATGCACTAGTCGAAGGGCAACATGTCAAACCAAGCAATGTCCAAACCAAATCTGAAGCAGAAAAAGGAGCCGACGAATAATGGCCCGTTTAGTACTAACTAATGCGTATATCACTGTTAATGGTGTGAATCTTTCAGATCACATTGCATCTGTGACTCTTACGACAAATCGAGATGTTGTAGAAACTACAGCATTTAGTTCAACTGCAGCTCGTACACGAATTGGTGGACTTGCTGACAACTCAGTAACTCTTGAATTTCATCAAGATTACGCAACTTCAAGCGTAGAAGCAACCATTTATCCATTACTTGGTTCTACAACTTCTGTTGTTGTAAAGCCAAATGGATCTACTACTGCAACTGACAATCCATCATATACATTTAGTGCACTTGTTTCTGAGTGGACACCTTTGAATGGTGCTGTTGGTGAACTAGCAACTGCTTCTGTGACTTGGTCAATTGACGGCGCAATCACAAAGGCAACTGCATAATATGGCACGAATAGTCCTCACTAATTGCCAAGTAGTATTTGGTACAACCGACATTAGCGCGTATGTAACATCTGCTACTCTCAATTCAACATATGAAGTAGTTGAAACAACTGCTTTTGGTAACACAGCTCGTACACGAGTTGCAGGTTTGGCGGATAACAGTATCTCTCTTGAATTCAATCAAGATTATGCTGCAGGAGCTTTAGAAGCAACAATTTATCCAACACTTGGAACTGCAGTGTCCATGACTGTTCGTCCTGTAAGCGGATCATCTCCAGCATACGCATTTTCAGCACTAGTTTCTGAGTGGACACCATTAAACGGTGCAGTCGGAGAACTAGCTACTGCAAGTGTAACTTGGCCAATATCTGGTACAATTACTAAGTCCTAACTAACAAGAAAAAGGGGGAACGTCAATGGACGGTCTTGCAATTAAAGTAAAAACAACAGATGGTTTGGATGCTAGTTACAAACTAACTCCAAGAGTAATTGTTGCGTTTGAACAACAGTTTGGTAAAGGTTTACCAAGACTGATTGGCGAAGAACAGAAGATCGAACACATCTATTGGCTTGCTTGGAAATGTATGCAGGTAAACGATGTAGTTGTAAAACCATTTGGTCCTGATTTTCTAGATACTTTAGTATCTGCGGAATTGGATTCAGATGCAAATTTCGGATCCACCGGGACAGTTTAACTTATACTATTGCAGCTATCTCGGTGGAAACCGGAATACCTACAGGAGATCTTTTAGATTCACCACCAGGTATTTTGGAAGCCATGCTCGCTTATCTGAAAGAAAAAAATAAAGGTGGATAATGGCAGAAGACGCAGTAGTAGTATTAACAGGCATTGAAGAAACTATAAAAGCTTTAAAACAATTCGATGAAAAAGCCGTTCGTCAATTCAATAAACTTGTTAATACTGAATTAGGTAAAGCAGAATCTGCTGCTCATCAGTTAGTTGATAACATTAGAAGTAGTACTACACAAACTCCAATGAAAAATTGGAGACCAATTGCTGCAACAAATGGACGTACTTGGGGTGGCAAAGGTTGGCCTGCGTGGAATGTGTCAGAAGTAAAAGCTGGAATTACTAAAACTCGTTCACAAAGACGAGTGAAAGGCGATTACACAACTTCTGCAGGTGCATTGCTCAATAAGTCAGATGCTGGACGAGTTTTTGAATTATCAGGTAGAAACAAAAAATCTGGCATATTTATTGAACGATTAAATTGGTTTGGTAAAGCATCTCGTCTTGTTTGGAAAGTTGTTGATAAAGAACGTCCAAGAATCCAAAAAGAAGTAGTCAAAGCATTAGAAGATCTTAAACGGCAGTTGCAAGATCATCTCGATAAGGCAGGAAAGGCGTAATCATGGCAATTGGTGCAGTAGTCGCCCGAATCCTGACCCAGTACTCAGATAAAGGTACTAAAGCTGCTATTAAAGACATCAAGAAGATGGAAAAGCAGTTTCAGGATTTTTCGAATAAGGCAATCAAAGCTTTTGGAGTTGCCGCTGCCGCTGTTGGTGCATTTGCCGTAAAAGTTGGTTATGACGCTGTAAAAGCTGCAATGGAAGATCAGAAGTCACAAGTACTTCTTGCTAATTCATTGCGCAATACTGTTGGAGCAACTGATGAAGTAATTGCTGCAACTGAAGCATACATTTCTAAAACTCAATTAGCATTTGGAATTGTGGACGACCAACTACGTCCTGCAATGGCAAAACTAGCAGCTGCAACAGGTAATCTTGGTGATGCACAAAGTCTATTAAATGTTGCTATGGACATTTCTGCTGCAAAAAATATAGATTTAGAAGCAGCTTCAGCTTTGTTAGGTAAAGCTTATAACGGAAATCTAACTTCACTAAAGAAGTTGTTCCCTCAAATATCTGCAACAACAATCAAGTCCAAAGATTTTGCCACAGCATTAGCGCAAGTCAATGAAGAAGTAGGCGGAGCTGCAGCTGCAAGAGCCAAAACATTTGCTGGTCAAGTTGAAAGAATTAAAATTGCATTTGGTGAAGCATCAGAAACTTTAGGGTACAAATTGTTACCTTTGGTTACCAAGTTTGCTGATCTTATTATCCAGAAAGTTATTCCAGCTGTCCAGAAATGGGTAGACGAAAATGGAGATAAAATTGCTGCTGGATTTGCCACTGCTTTAAGTTATGGAATAGCTTTTGCCAAATTCATGTATGATTTCTTTAGTTTTGTCTCACGTAATATTAAAGTATTTGCAACATTAGGTTCAGTTATTGTTGCAGCATTATTTGGAGCAAAAGTTGCAGGAGCAGTTGCAGCATTGGTAAAAGGTATTCAAGCAATTATTACTGTGATGAAAGCATTGCGTACAGTTTCACTTGCATCTGCGGCGGCAACCGCATTGGCAACTGGCGGTGTTTCGGCAGCGGCAGGAGCAGCTGCATTTGCTGTTGCACTTGGCGCAATTGGACTTGCAACTAAAAAGTTTACTTCTGATGCAGATAAAGCAGCAGATAGTGTTGGTAAATTTAAGTTAAATATTAAAGGTCTTGGAGTAAGTGCAAAAGATTATACCAAAGGAATTGATGGTATAACTGGTGCAACAAATAAGTTAACTGCTGCACAAAAAGAAGATGCACGAGTACAAAAACTATTATTAGATCTTCAAAATAAGTATAAATTGTCCAGCAAAGATCTTTCAGGTCAAAGTGCTATTACTCTTGAAGCAATACGTAAAAATCAACTTAAACAAGGCAAATTAGGTTTAAGTTCACCTTCCATTTCATTACTAGCAAGTGCTGGAACAAATGGTACAATAAATAAAAACACATCAATCAGTGGGGGTAATGTGACAGTAAACGTTGCTGGTTCTGTTGTATCAGAAGGTGATTTAGTAACTGCAGTAAAGAATGGACTAGAAACTGTTTATCGCCGTAGTGGTGGTAGAGGATTTATGGTGCTGTAATGGTTTCTAATATACCTACAGTTTTAGTTGAATTTGGACTAAATAATGTTTACACTGCAGTCAGTAGTAATGTCGTATTAAAGATCAGTATTCGTCGTGGTCGTCAGCAATTGAATTCACTTACAGATTCAGGCACTGCAGTTCTTGTATTAAATAATCAATCAGGTGATTTTGATCCAAGTAATACAAGTTCACCATGGTATAGCACGCTTGTCCAAGGAATGCAAGTACGTATTTCTGGTAATGGCATTGTTATTTACACCGGAGTTTTAGAAGATAATGTTGTAAACCAAGGTATTTACCCTACAGTTTCATTAACATTTGTAGATGGCATGGCGACTTTAGGTAAAACTTTAGTTGCAGCAACAGCCACAAGTTTGTATTCTGAAACCGCTTCAGCAAGAGCAACAAGATTATTGGATTCTGTCGGTTGGTCAGCAAGTGCTAGAAGTTTAAGTGGATCAACTGTAATGATGGCAAGTACATTTGGTTTACCATGTTTAGATCTTTTACGTCAATGCTCTAATGTTATTGGTGGACGTTTTTATGTAAGTCGTACTGGAATTGCAACATTAGTTCCACTTTCTGACAAATTTTCAAGACCAACTCAATTACTTTTTAGTGATCAAGGTGATCCATATTCAGTTGCATATGATGGAATTATTACCAATCCTGGAACAGATTACATTTATAATGAAGCAGAAGTTTTTAGAGGTCCAGGCGAAACCCAGGTTACAGCAAAATATGGATCAAGTGTATCCACATATGGTCTAAAATCAAAAAGATTAGATGCACCAACAAATACAACTACAGCAGCAACTAATTTGGCTTACTATGCAGCTCGTAAAAACGCAGATGTCGCAGTATTAGTTGAACAAGTAGATTTTAGTGCAATTGGTCTTGGAGTATTAGCTACTGATTTTCTTTCAACAGAATTGTACGATATGGTCACAGTAAAAAGGTTGACATATGATAACCGCAATATTTCAGTCAATTGTGTAGTAGAAGGAATGACTCACGATATTGATTCATATAATTGGCGAGTTTCATATTTCACATCAGCTGTCAACCCTTACACGATAACTATTTAGGGGAATCATGCCACTTTGTCCACAAATTACAATCACACCAGTAACGGTAACAAGTTCTGGCATGACAGTTAGTTCGGTCATTGCGGGTGGAGATCCTGCAACTACTGAACAATTAGCTACAGTTAGTGGCGATGCACAAGCAGCTTATGATGCAGCAATTGCTGCTCAATCGGATGCAGCAACTGCAATTGCTAATGCAGCTGCGGCGCAAGCTTCGGCAACTAGTGCTTATAACACTGCAGTTGCGGCAAATACTGCAGCAAGTACGGCACAAGCAACAGCTGATGGAAAAAATAAAGTAACATATTCAACTTCGACACCAGGTACAACAGCAAATAAAGCCGGAGATATTTGGTATCAATATGGTACAAGTGGAGCAAATAATGGACGTATTATTGCTCAATGGAGTGGTGCCGGTGGTACAAGTTGGACTTCAACTACCATTTCTGGTCTTGTTGTTGCAAATATTGATGCAGGTTCTATTACTACAGGCACTTTATCTGTCGGCCTTGGTATTACTGGTCCAACTTATGCTTTTTCTGTAAATGCTGTAACTGGTCAAATGACCGCAACAGGTGTAACTGTTACTGGTGAAATTACTGCAACTACAGGTACATTTACAGGTACTGTTTATGCGTCCGCAGGTACTTTTACAGGAACCGTTACTGCGACAACTGGATCATTTACTGGCGCTATTTATGCAAAATCTGGATACATTGGTGATTCAACTAACGGTTGGAACTTCTCGTCAAGTGGTTATATTTACAATAACGCTATGACAACGATTTTATATCCGAGTTCTGCTACTAATACTTATGTGTTAATTTCAGATCGTGGTATTTCTGTAGGTGGCGTGCAATCTTCTGGAACAATTTCAACAACTGGTACGGCTAAAGTTACAGGTCAAGGAACAACTTCAAATCGTTGCGAGTTTAATTATTACAATACTATCAGTTTGCACTCAATCTCATCGGGTTATGGTGTAGATTCTGATTGGTCTCCACAATCTGATAATACTTATAACCTCGGACAAGCAACTTCTGCTGGTTATGGTGCTAACCGTCGTTGGCAACGACTATATTCAAATAACACTACAATTTCAACTTCTGATGTTAGCTTAAAAACAGATGTTACTAATTCACCACTTGGACTTGATTTTATTAACTCACTTCGTCCAGTCAGTTATCGTTGGATAGTTGGACGTCAAGAAGTTGTAAAAGATTCAGAAGGTAATCCAATAATTATTGGTGAAGATGCTCAAGGTAAACCAATTTTTGAAATGGATGAAATTCCTGGAGTACGTTTGCATTATGGATTTATTGCACAAGAAGTTAAGCAAGCCGTTGACGCTAGTGGCGTTGAGGATTTTGCTGGTTGGGTCAAAGATGATCTATCTGATCCAAATTCAACAGAATCTTTGTCATATGAGCAATTTATCGCTCCAATGGCAAAGGCAATACAAGAGTTATCGGCAAGGGTAACACAACTTGAAGGGGGACACTAATGTCAAACGAAGTAGATGCAAATAAAGTAATTATTTCTCTACAAGAGCAAATTGCAGCACTATGTCTTGATAAAGCGATTTTGACCGCTCGTATCAAAATGCTGGAATCTGCACCTACTGAATAGAAAGACAGGTCAAATGTCAGCTATGGATTGGGCTGCTTTAGCTGTTTCAATTACAACGTTAATTGGATCTCTTGCTATGGGAGTAAAACATCTAACAAAACATTATCTATCAGAATTAAAACCTAATGGCGGCAATTCAATGAAAGATAAAGTCAATCAACTAGAATTAAAAGTAGATTTTTTAACAGATTTAGTAAAAGAAGCGTTGAGGAAATGAATGAATCCTGTTGCCAAGAAAGCCACGCCTGCTGCAATTGCTGCATTGCGTCAAGCGACGGCATTGTGGCCGAAGCGAAAGAAGCTGTCAGATGGATTGTTGCCATCTGCGGCACATCTCAAAGCGAGTCCAGTTTCGGACCACAACACTGGTCTAGCCGTTGATTTAACCCATGATCCTAAAAATGGAGTAGATTGTGCAGTCATTTTTGAAAAACTTAAAGAAGATCCACGGGTTAACTATCTTATTTTCAACTCTAAAATATGGTCTAAAGCTAAATCTAAAAATGGCAATCGCCCTTATACTGGCAGCAACCCTCATGATAAGCACATACATATTTCTATCAATGCTGACAAAGCTAATGATACAAGTCCATGGTTTTGGTGGGTAGATCAACCAAAAATTACTAACCAAATCATTGCTAAATTACAAACAATTCCTAAAAAACAAGCTTATAATGATACCGCACAATGCACTTGCTGTCCTGTCCATGGAAAGCAAGGAAAGGCAAATAATGGAAACACTAAAGCAAATATCACTAACATGGTTTCGCGCTGCTGCGTCGGCTGCAATTGCACTGTACCTTGCAGGAGAAACTGATCTAAAGACCCTTGGAATGGCAGCTTTGGCTGGTTTTCTTGGTCCAGTATTAAAGTGGTTAGATCCATCTGCCACTGAGTTTGGAAGAACTAAGTAATGACCGATCGGGGGCTTAAAAAAGATCTTGAAGATCTTCTTAAAAAACCAACTAGACAATGCAATATTGCAATTGCTCTAGAATCAGTTACAAAAGAAGAAAAAGAGATCTTGGTCAAACTATTGGAGTCCAGCGTGTCTCCAACTAGACTTGCTGCTGTTTTAAGAACATATGGATACGCTGCAAGTCATTCAACTATTTATCGACATCGAAACAAGATTTGTACTTGTGTGAATACCTAATGGCACTATCTGATGATCTTAAGGAATTGGAACAGGAAGCTGATCCGACAATTGCTGAACTCCGTCAAGCGTTAGCAAGAACGCAAAAGCAATTGGCTAAAGCAAAAGAGCGTACCGATGAATTGGTTTCAGCAACAATTCAAGCATGTAAGGACGCTACTCTCGCTCTAGGTCCAATTCCTCCTATTCAAGATCCAAAAGTAGATAAAAGACGCCGTCGAGTTGAAGTTGCTTTGTGGCACTTAACTGACTGGCAAGGCAGCAAAGTTACTCCTAGTTATAACTCTGAAATTATGAAAAAAAGAGTTATGGACTTTGTTACTAAAGCTGCAAAAATTACAGAAATCCAAAGACAAGATCACCCTGTCAACGATGTGGTCATTTGCTTTGGTGGTGACATGGTTGAAGGATTGTTTAACTATCCTGCTCAATTATGGGAAATTGACTCAAGTTTATATGACCAATACATCACAGTTAGCCGTTTAATTGTAGATGTGATCCGTCAAGCCTTATCTGTATATGATAAAGTCTCTGTAGTTGCCGAATGGGGTAACCATGGACGAATTGGATCTAAACGAGACAATGTTCCTAAATCAGATAATATTGATCGAATGTGCTATGAATTAGCACGACAGATCTTGACATCTGATCCTGCAATTGCAAAGAGATTAAATTGGAACCCACTGCACGGTTCAGAAGATATTCAGCAAATTGAAATCGGTAAGTACAAAGCACTTTTGATGCATGGCGATGAAGTCGGTCGATCAGGTTTTGCTTCTCCTTCTGCGTGGCAAGCTGCAGGAAATCGTTGGAAAGCCGGAGCATACGATTGGGATTTTCAAGATATTTATCTAGGTCACTATCACCGTCATGCTCAAGAACCATTATCAGATGGTTTAGGTTCTGTTTATTGGACAGGATCTACAGAATCTGATAATCGATATGCAAGAGATTCCATGGCAGCTTCAGGAGTTCCTAGTCAAAGACTACACTTCATAGATCCAGATCGTGGTCGAGTTACTGCTGCATATCAGGTTTGGTTAGACTAATGCATAGATCAAAGATCTTAAAAGATGCAGAATTTCTAATTAACAATGACCGCGAAAAAGACTACGGCCATCCTAAGATCAATCATGGACGCATAGCAGATCTTTGGTCAGTTGTTTTAGAACGCAA
>JACCDP011284373.1_pt1 | contig 10920 bp, 11 predicted proteins | sample 7445841 | NCBI WGS metagenome assembly JACCDP01 (sample SAMN15323441, study PRJNA562643) | freshwater metagenome | isolation source: river surface water | place: USA:Blue River Watershed | collected 2017-08-17
CTATTCCAAAAGCCTGGTTTTATAAAACTTGACTGTATTTCCAAGGTGTGAGGTGAGTTATTTGTCTGCATTATTTGATTATTTGAATACTACACTTGTTTTTGTATCTACATGCAAAGTTTTTTGTTTTAGTCGAAGCCTTTTTTTCGTTAAAGGAAAATTTCTCTTTGTAACTCAGTATTATTTACTTGATTAGATGGACTCACAAGGTAAAGAACCAGAGAAAAAACAACCCATGGTTTACATCTGTGGAGGTATAATCTTAAATAAAACCATTTTACAATCTTTGTTGACTAAATTCTCAATTTTATAGATTGTCATGGGGAGAATGAACTTAAACCAAGAGATCCAATTCGTTGCAGAGAATGTGGCTATCGTAAGATATTTTAACTATTAACAAAGATGTTTCAGTACACTTACTAGATTTATTTGCATTTTTCATTACAGGAATTATGTACAAGAAGCGCACAAAGAGATGTAAGTTAATTGATTGATAACATAAATACATACAATTTTGAGTAATAAAAATTCTTTTTTTGCAGTGATTGTTTTCGATGCTCGTTAAAATTTCCTGGGCATTTTAAACAAAAATAAAGATTGGGAAAACACAACTTCATTTGCTGGCATTGTCAGGTTGCAAAATCTCATCTCCCACAATACATTGATGAATCATTCCCTCTTTTTTACTACCACTTGATAAGGATTTTATTGTCACTGGAGTTCCATTGACAGAAAAAGTAGTTAAGTTACCTCCATCAATGAACTGAACCTGTGGTAAGTGAAATATGGAAAAAGTAATAAAATGATGTGACAAGCATTTGGCTTAGAACAGGATAGGCAAGTAATACCTCACAATCAATCTTTTTACCATTCATCCACAAGTCCATGGTGTCTCTTTCTGTAAAAACAAAATGAGTTCAATAATTTGAAGAATCAAACAAAAAATTTTGATTCTACCAAACAAAATATGATGTTGATTTCCGTTGCTGAATTCAACAGTCCAAGTGATCCATTTCTTTTTATTGGCCGCAAGGAATTCTTCTACAGGCATATCGTTTACAAATAATGAATATAACAAACCAAAAGTACCGTCAGGCTCTATGTTCAGTTTGCATTCAAAACGGCCAATCCGAAAATGCTCAGGTCCCACCAGACGGAACATCCAGTCTTTTCGAAAATGCTCCTGTTGGAAACATGCCACACGTCATTTAATACAACGGGTGTCTTGTTGTCAGCCAATGAAGTCGACTCACGATTCCATTGATCCACACCACGCGCTTCCCAGAGGTTGTTCCGTGTTCAAATTCTATGAGAAATTCTCCTTCAGGGACAATTATTTTCCAAGACGCGACGATAGATCGGTTACCTAAAAGCGGCATGGTGAAACAGAACCAGGAGGAGTAACCATGACAACAAAATCAAACACAACACAAAGAACAAAATTTTTGTATTTAATTCATGGTAGTTATATAAAGAATTTCGGTTTTTAAATTAAACACTTCTCTGAAACTTTTAGCTCTTCCAAAAAAAAAAAAAAAGTTTACAAAGCAACATTTCAGTCATCAATAAGAGAAACATTGCTCGCTTGCGTCTGAAAAGTTTCGTCAAGTGGGACTAAGGGTTGCTGTCTGGGAACTAGTTCCAAAAGTGAGTCGGCTTCTTCTCTCAGTGCATCGGCTCTTTCATACACAAGGACTTTGGCTGCAGCAATCATTTGTTGTGCCGTGCGTCTGGGCAAGTGGTCTACACGGGCTACAAGTTCATCGGGGTTGGTCTTGGCCACGTCAGTCAGTGACCGAAAACCGGCTTTGAAAAGCAAGCGGGCTCTACCTTTAGCGACAGAAGGTAACTCCATCAGGGGGATCAATTCTGATGTACAACACATGGAAAGTTCACGGCTAAAGGGTAGCAATAATTCAGAAAAAGCCCAAAACTCATCCAGTTCTTGAACAAAGTGGAAAACACACGAAGCGAAACTTGCTGCACTGGAAAGTAAGTTTTGAACATCACCGCGGGTACAACCGTAAAGTTCAGCAACGTTCCAAACTGACTCTCCTTTGAACAGATCGTTGAGCATCAACGTGAGGTAAAACCGTTCCAAGATGGATCGCTCTATTTTCGGTTGCTGGTTTGACATTAACTTCACCATAACAGTCTCGTTAATGCCAATAGTTCTTGCTACACCAACCTCCTCCGTTGACAACTTGTTGAATGCCTGATTAAAAGGTTTTCAATACATTTTTAAAAGAAAGAAAACAGTTTTTGGTACCTGAAAGTATGTTGCTGCTATCGGAAATACAGTACCGACCATTTCATATGGCGTGACGAGGTACATGAGATGGAGTTTCGTCATGAGAACCAGGCCTCCTTGGGCCAGACGCAGATCGTTGTAAAGTTGTTTAGATCGGTCCAGGTCGACGACTCCTTTTAAGGTAGCTCTTCCAAGTTTTGTAACCTCCAGCTGTTGTTCTTTACCAATTACTATCAAGTTCTTTTCCGCTAAACTTTTAAGGCTTTGATCAACAAGGTCTATGGCCTTTATAGAGAGGCTTGAGCTCTAAAATGAATAGAAGGTCAGGTATTCAATTTTGACTGTAGCAAAGCACTTTAGATTAAGGCGCACTTGTTGTCCGAGCAGTGTAGAATGGAGCATTGTTTCAGCCAGAGTTTTGCGGTCTTTGCCGCCGAGATCAAGTGAAATGAGACTTAGAATCAGCTGCTGCAATCCACGCAGATTGTCTTCGGCCAGCTGGCTATCGACACGGTTTGTGGGGGCCAAGAGGATTTCATTAGTTACAAAACTCAGCTCATTCGGTTTGACTATCATGATGCTTTCGCCATGAGTGTCAAAGCCTGCTCGTCCTGCTCGGCCTATCATCTGTTGGTATCGAGCTCGAGTTAAACGGGTATTTCCTATGAAGGGTGACCGTAGCACAACCTAAAGTGAATAAAAAGCCGTTTAGAGAGGCACAATACAAAAAATAAACGAGAAAGTATACCCTTCGTGCAGGAAGATTGACACCGGCTGCAAGGGTCGACGTGCAACACAGGCAACACAACGTTCCAGAAGAAAACGCCTCCTCAATCAATTGCCTTTCGTCCGCGGTCAAGCCGGAATGGTGATAGGCTATTCCGAATGGAAGAGTAGATCTCAATATGGGACATAATCGACCACTTTCTTGCTGAAATTGAAAATAAGATTGAGTGCCCATAATTTATTACTGAAAGAACAAATTACTACCTCCAATGCTCGTCTAAGCTTCAGCTTCTCAGCTATTCTCCATTGTTGTAGTTCAGGAGATAAATTGCTGCTGATGAGCTTGGCCACACTTTCACAATTTTTCTTAGTTGAGCAAAAAACCAAGCAGCAATGTTCTGGAGCTACTTCAGAAACCAGGACACTCAAACCGTCGGGATCATTTTTTCGGGAAGCTGCCGACGGAAAGGCTATTGAACGGACATGTGTAACTAAGTTCTCTTTGAGCCGATTTCGACTGTCACGCACTTCCAGCAGCTGATCGCCAGTTTTGATATACTCTTTCAGCTGGACTGGTCGGAAATCCTCCGTGAAAATCTCAGCCTATTAGTATGTATTAGTTTTCTGTCAAAGTTGTTAGAAAATTCTACGTTAAACCTAAATGTACCTTAAGAAAGTAGCTTAGCTCGTTGATATTTCCTATGGTTGCGCTCATAGCGATGATACGGGGACTTGCGGGGGACAGGAGAAGCTTACATAATAAAGTTTCGAGCGTTGCTCCTCTTTTCCCTTCACCGACAATGTGGATCTCATCCACCACAACTAATCCTGATGGAAGCATAGAATAGAAATGAGCTCGGTTGAATGATAAAATTAAATTTGAAAAATTCATAACCTACCAATTTCTTGTAATCTTCCAAGTTCCATCAAACTATTTACAATCCCGTGAGCTTTCTCCAATGTCGCAATGTAGATTACACGTTTTGACTTCCTCTTTCTAGGTGGGTAAGCTCCGCGGTTGCCAGCATACTCTTCTACGGCAAAATTCAAGGCGATTGCAAGAGATGAAAGAGTACGGATTTTCTCCTGCACGATGCTGACGTAAGGCAAGACGAAGAGACAATGTTTTTGATTGCAAAGAAGTTCACGAACCATCAGAATTTCCGCAACCAGAGTTTTACCTCCAGAAGTTGGAAGGGAATACAACAAATTTTGGTGGGATTTTATTGCTTTGTTTAAACACTGATCTTGCCACTCATATAAAGTCTGAATTCCTTTGGTTTGTTGAATCACTTGCCACACACCATCTGATAGACCAAAATGGGGTCCAGCGTGAATTGAAGCCTGAGTAGGAGTACTGCTATTATTTAGTGTGTAAATAGCAGGAGTTACACCAGATGGCAATGAGGAAGTTGTAGAAAATTCTAGCCGACAGGTACTAAAGTCATTTGAGCGTAGTGCTTCTTTCATTCTGCTGTTCAATCCAAAGTGGTTTGAATCTGCTGTGCTCCTGAGGGAGCTCATGGAGCAGCTTCCTGATGATTTTGAATCACTTGGAGGGAGCATTTGGTTGTTGTTTTCCTGGGTTGTTGAAGACAATAAAATTTTCCGCTTTGGTGTTTGTTCACTGGATGATGGTGGTGTTGGATGACTGAAGTTGTTGGAAACGGTGTTTGATTGGCGTAGCTTAGTTGCATTATCTGGGGTAAAGCAAATTTCCGAAGCTATTTGGTCAACCATGTCAGTCTGCTGCATACCAAAAGAAGAATCACCTTCATCTTCTTCGTCAAAAGCAAACATATCAGGTGAATGATCTCTTTCCCGAGTTCTCTTTCTCGTAAAAGACGCTGGGGAGCAACTTTTTGTATCCATAATTTAACAACAAGGTATCTAAAATTTAAGATATAAGAAGAAACGAGAGGAAACAACCGTGAGCCGTGAACAGAGCATGTACTTGGAAATTTGAAAGTGTATTAAAAAAGAGATAAGAACTGTTTACGTTGTGAGATGAGCAAAGACCTTTCTTGCTCGGCACATGAATTATTAAATCAAGTAATCAACTGCTGAAAAAATAATGAATAAAATGTTGTCAATTATTGAGTTAAGGAAACAACATGCCTACTTTAACTTAATTTGGTTACATCATCTAATTAAGTTTGGTACATTTTTTTTTCTTTCGGTTTCAGCGCTGCAAACCAATAGAGGTCTCTGATGTGAACGACAATTTCCGAGAATTAGGCGCCAAATGTAACGACACGTCAAGTCTGGACCGATACTCATCTTCATCATAGTTGATAGCGCCCCTTTGAAAAGCGATCTAATATTGTGAGATGAAGAATGATGTGATAAGATTATTTTCTTTCTTATGGGTTGATCTATGGGATTCAGTCGACCTAAGGGTGATTCAAGTGTAGTTGTTCAACCCTGATCATCTGCGTGATGTGACCACGCGGTGTGATGATTTTGATGTCAAACCTAATTACTCTACGTCGACTTCGAATATTTTAACTTTACGTTACTAGGGCAACGATTCTGAAATATGCCGAGTTATTAAGTTAACATCAACATAGTGTAATGTGTGCTTCAAGTGCAAAAATTCTGGAAAATGGAGTCAAATGGTAAGAAGTTTGTGAAAAGTTTGTTTCTTTCTCGATTTTCTGCTACATTTTAATTAGTTTTAACTAGTTTTAAACAGCATTATTTTCTTGAAATTTCCATTTGAAACAAAAAACAATGTTTGTTTCAAGTTTAACAAGCTGCTTGTCCAAGAACTGAACTTTTCCTTTAAATATTTACTGACGAGCAGGGTCACCCAACTCCTTGACATGAATACTAACCTAGTTTTTAAAGTTAATGCCACCCAGTGAAACAAGGGTGACCTAAAGATTTCATGGATAAATTTTTCAGGTCATCGCGTCCCAAGAGAAGTTTATTATCGCGTTCTAGCTCGACGGGGATCTCGCCTGACTGGTAAGTCAAACTGTTTAGATTTTAATCATAGGTATGAGTAAATGATGGCGTGATTGCACATTCGGGGCGTATAAAACAAAGGAGCGTAGCTGGTCAACGCCCTGTAGCAGATTTAGCGATGAAGAACCAGCGTACCACAGTCTGGTGCTCCAGCACGTTCCTTTCCTTCTGTCTGTCACACACACACACTTCCTCAATGTTGTTGTCTTTTGAGGCATTCCTTTTGTTTTCACGTCATTGTTTTATTCGCCCTGCAGAATGGAGCGAGAGAAAAGGAAAAGCCAATTGTCACGGATGACAAACTCGCGCGCCGGGCAAAATCGAATTTTCTCGCCCGGCTCGTGTGGGCGTGCGTGTCGTCTGTGTGTATCTAAATACAGCCGGAGTTTGGGATTGGATGATCAAGCCGACTGGCGCACAGAGCTTTTGATTCGATCGGTTTTGTGCTGCGTCATGCAGTATGCAGCTCGACGACCATTGAAATTCGTAGAAATCGCTTGAATTGTCCCTTCGTCTACACATATTTTCGTCTTTCCTTTTAAGTCGAACGTTCTGCCATGAAACAAATAGTAGGACGTCTGCGGTGACAGATCGATCCCACCTCGCAGCATCTATAGGGCACCAAAAGCCCACTTTGCTCCCTAATTACTAGCACTTAAATATTCCTTGTTGCGGCAGCTGGTATATAGGGAATCGTTGGCTGTGTATCGGCGCGGTTCGAACAGTTTGTGCTGCCGCGGTTATTCCCTCGGTGATTAATGGTCGATCCACTTTTCTCCCCTCTTATCGACTCTCGTTCCGAACGGCGGAGTTTTTCATTAGCACCAGACCATAATGGAAGGATTGGTTCCCCACTTGGAAAACATTGCCAACCAGCCAACGGTTCCTTTCTGCATCTCATTGAATAAGTCATTCGCCAGGGCTTTATATAGGTAGGAAGATGAACTTCGACTGCTGTCGATCTTGTCTTGACTGACATTTTAGGCCGCTTTATAGTGCAGTTGAGTAGTACTCGTTAACTTTTGTTTTGATCAGCAGTAGTTTTATCAAACTTGAATCTTCAGTCTCGTTTCCTATTCGCCCTTTACAACATCGCCGATCCCTTTGCGTTGGGCGCCTCCCATATAATATTTAACCCCCCCCCCCCCAAAAGTCGAGGCTCCAAAGTTAAGAGGAATATCATCAAAAGTTTTCTTTTTCCTTCCTGGTATTTGTCGTTTCGTCACGACCTTCCCGTCGGGTCGAATGGAAGCGACGTAAAAGAAGACTAATGAGGCCCCATTGAATCCACAGAGAGAGAGAGAGAGAGAGAGAGAGAGGAAAGTGAGCCCATCTACGTGACGATATCACGATTAATAATCTACGAGCGTAAACTTGTGACTTACGGCCTCTGAACTCAACGTGTGGGTGGAAGCCGAGTTGCGGTCGAATTCGAGGCCGTGGTTTTAAAGGCATGTTTCAAGAAACTGCCACAAACTCTCAACGACGTCTCTACAGGATTCTCAAAGAAAGTTTGTACCCGAGCCTATTTGATCCGAGTCCGGAAAAGGATAATTAATTTCTAATGCTTGGAGTATAGTCGGTTCTTTGAATTAGTGAAAGGCTGATTTATCAGTAAGGTAAATCAATCGATATCGAGCAGCTATTTTGGCAACTGTGGAAACTTGCGTAGGCGTTGGCTGTTGAATGAAGATTGCATTGCGTGGTGAAATATAGAATGGTTGAGAATTTTTTCTTTTTTCTTTGACTGTCTTTCAATGAAAACTGTATTCACCCTGTAGATGATGACTAGCAGCTCTATCGTGTATTATTGACGAGGGAAAGACGACAACGGAGATGACATCTCTTCTGAATAGTCCTGGGATTGCTCTTTTGAAATCTCTAATTCATATTTGATAACTAATTAACTAGTTTCTTCTCTAGTGTGCGTGGTCTTTGTGTGCTTCGTGTTTGGAAAGAAGTCGAATATGAATTGCTGATTTGCGTCAGAGACTCGGGGAAAAAAAAACCTGTTTGCAATTTGTGTCATCGTTGTCGGATCTAAAATAAAACTAATGGCTAATGAAATCAAGCTGTAAAAGTCAGCACGACGAAACTATACAGGGGCAGGTACAAGTAACATTTGAAGCATCAACTTATTCAAAGTGCCAGGAGCAGTCAGTGGATGGAAGCGAGACCGATGCTAACTCGGCTAATGAGCTCTCCCTCATCGTGCTGAATGTTCATTAGCCCGTCAGTTTAAAGAACATGTTAGACGACGACGACGAGTAGTCACTCGGCTGCTGTTGCCGTACTATACAGTAGTACGACTTAAACGCTTCGTTGCTCCGGGATAATCCAACAGAAGCACATTTCCCCCTCAGCGGAAGAGCAATAAGAGAATAAGGCGCCGGCTTTTCCCTGACGACGTGAATCTTTCAACGGAAATCGCGGCCAAGAGAATTGTTGGCCCTGCCGTTGTGAACGTCGATCGATTCACCGTCGTCGTCGAATTGTTACGTTGTATCGGGAATGTAAACCGGACGTCATCTCCTTGACAACCACCTGTATTCCTCTCAGGCATCTTTTGGGGGTCAGTTTTGCTTTTCGAGGAGGAGACTCGACGTTGCTAAATCCTTGATGATCGCTTTGGTGAAAACGAGCGAATCAATAAGTAGCAGGACAGCCGACAGCTGCGTGTCCGTTTTCTTCAAGGAGAGTTGCGCTTAGCGATTAGAGACCTTAGGTCTTTAGATTGCTCAGCCAGCGAAATTGGCCCAATGAAAAGTTGATCTCGAGTTGATCCCATTACAGAAAACACCAGCGTTGAGCCGTCGAGCGAGAGACAAACAGTTTGACTTTGGCTGGGCGGGGCCATGGGATTCTGTCGTCAGCACCCGGCGACGCGCTCCGCTACTACTCACCGACCTAGAATCAAGAAAAAGTTTTTGAGGTGACCAACTTTTTGTCGGTCGACATCCTCTTCCTATTTCTCGTACGTCTTTTTTTTTTTTTTTTTTTTTGGTAGTTGGGTTGCCGTAAAGACGCACACGACAATATGATTCCCTTTGTTCCCTTTCGGACGTTATCGCATTATTCAACCTGGCCTCCTTTTGTCTTGTTGCCTTTTAACATGTTTAAAAATCTCCTGTTGGAAAATCGGGCGTGTGTGAAGACGTCCACCAGGCAATGCTGTCTGGATCTTGATTACGTATTCTGCCGACGACGTATCCATCGACCGCCGACACGCAAAATCGAGACAGAAAGACGCGCCCGGCTGCGTGAGGTTACGGCATGAATGTTTATTTCATGAGGGAGGAGGAATAAGGCCTCCTTCTCCTCACAACCTCCCAAGTTAAACGGGCTACATATTCAGACACTACGTAGATTGTGCTCGCCAGAATACTAATCCGTCGATGAGGCATTTTACTCTGTTCTTCATTTTATTCAGATAAAAAGACAGGAGCCAACTCCTCTTTGAGTGCGGGTCGATACCATAGGAGTTGAGTTGTTTCATTGTTAAGACACTCACTAGATTATGATATCAGGTATGAAAACGTTTTAGGATGTTCCAACTAGTAGGAAAGCGACAGAGATCCATCAAAGGTTGAAAAGGTAGACACAAAGGGTTCGTCTTGTCCCCCTTGACCTCCTCATTCCTATCCACTGGTATCACGTATCGCGTGAACGGATCCAACACACACAGAGTGCACTTGATGAACTCTATGTTGTAGTTTTTTTTTTGTTCCTTTTCTAAAAACTTTCACCTTTCTTTTTTTTTTTTTTCTAAGAAAACTCTCCGTGTAGTGGCTTTCGTGTTTCTAGGAACGTCCGGCCACTATTCCTTCAGAAATGATTTAATATGAATCAACCTCAACAGTTTCTCCGAATCATCATTTCTTTATCGGCAAATAGTTACAAGTTGTTCTTAAAAAAAAAAAATCAAACAGGCGAAAGGCGGCGGCGGCGTTGGAAGTATCAACACACTTATATCCCCTATAAGCTTATTGTCATTGGCTTTTCTTCGTCTCCTTGTACGTCTATGTTTGATCCCACAGGGGAACGGCCGTTAAAAGGTTCCCCGGCTTTTTATTTAATGGCTTGTCTGTGTACGTTGAAGATTCAAGTTGCATAGGCCGCCTCCGGTGCTGGAATAAAAGAGACGCAAAAAAAAAAACAACGCAACGAAAAAGTGTTGGAAACTGGAGAATTTCTCCATTTTATTTATTTTTTTTTTCTAAGGGAGAATGGAGGGCCGGCATCATTTCCCCAGATGGCAATTTCCGATAGGGCTTGTTCCTGAATGAGAATCATCAACTCTTACGTCTATCGTCGTAGGGCGTAAAAAAGATCTCTCGCATCGGCTTGGGAGAGATCTGGTAGAGTCTAGTGACACTTTCTCTTTTTGTCGTCGTCCGCTCCACTGTACTGCGTCCCAGCGCCCGGCACGTGAATGATGGCCGTAACGAGTTCTCCCGCTGCGACTCTGATCCGTAGAGCAAGGCGGAGCGGAGCACTGCATTTCGAGGCAGCCACCACGTGCCCACTTCACATATAATACAGGATGGATCCCAATTTGATCGCCCACTGTCAAAGATATCCCGGCTCCATCCATCTTGGCAATCCTCTCTGCTGGGCTGGACTGGACTGCGCAAAGAATCGCCAAACGATTTATCTCGGCCGATACCTTTAATCATCGTTGCATCATCCCTGACGTTATACCAATGTCGATTTTCTTGTTATTGGCTTTGAGATCTGACATTGTAAGGATCAAGATGGTGGCGTCTAGTCCCCGCTATTACCCTCCTCGCGTCGACCTTTAGTCCTTGGCGTATTTTTATAGCAGCGCGGGACTTTGGGGGCCAATTGGTCTGGGCCGGTCTTAAGTGGTCAGGCCGGGCCGAATTGATCGTCCGACTCGCCACATCTGAAAAGAAAAAGAGAGAGCGAAACATGGTTTCCATCTTCCTTTCCAATGCTGTCTTGATGGCTGC
>JACCDP010056540.1_pt1 | contig 10918 bp, 8 predicted proteins | sample 7445841 | NCBI WGS metagenome assembly JACCDP01 (sample SAMN15323441, study PRJNA562643) | freshwater metagenome | isolation source: river surface water | place: USA:Blue River Watershed | collected 2017-08-17
AACCACACCTTGAAAGTGCTGATAGGGTCGGCCAGTAATAAAAGACCGGGTTGTTAGCTCAGTTGGTAGAGCAGGTGACTCTTAATCACCGGGTCGGGGGTTCGAGTCCCTCACAACCCACTTACAAGCGTGAGTGAGACTGACTTACTACTCTGAAAAGTCGAAAGACTTGGTGAGTATGAATCAGTAGGTCCTTCCTTAAGGGAAGGTTTAAGAAATGTTAGTTAATCAATCTGATCTCAAGGGGAGAAAATAAAGGACTTAGCGACGGATATTGCCTTATTGTAAATATCGTCAGTTGCCTTCATTGCAGTTACTAAACAGGTGACCGACCTTCCCAAACCTGTTGAAGTAGAAACCGTTAGTTTATCTGTAGCAAGGACGCAACCAACGCCGCGGACGCTGTAAGTCACTGCTCCGATACCTGAACCTCCTGCCGGAGTTAAGGTAATTCCAGTTGGACCCTTCGCAATGCTGGATTCATTGTTATTAGCCACGGTTAATGTCGCTTGTGCGGCCTTCGTAATCGTGATGGATTTAGTAACGTCTCTCGCTAACAGATAACGTGCATCTCCAGTCTGGGAGGCTTTGATTGTGCACCTTCCAGCCTTAATTATCGTGAGAGAAGTTCCATTGACATCACAGATAAGTGGAGTCATGCTCGTAAAAGTAACGGTGAGGAGCGTCCCAGCAGTCGCACTAAGCGCATCTGGAGTCGCTGAGGCGCTGAGTGTTGTTGGTGGGTTGAAGTTGATGGTCTGTTGACCTTTAGAAATCATGATGGATCTAGTGGTACTTGTTGCAAAATATTTATCATCTTGGGCCTGGGAGGCTGTAATTACACATGATCCGGCAGCTAAGACGGTTAAGGAGTTGCCATCAGCAATTTGGCAGATTGCAGTTGAGGCTGGGGCTACTGCGAAGGTAACTGGCGTTGTGCCGGCACCCTTTGTCGCACTCAGTTCCTGTGGGACACTGGCCATACTCATTGCAGTTGGCGCGAAAGCTGTAATGCTCTGGGCGACTCTAGTAATCGTTATCTTTGCATCCTGAGTTGCGGGAGAATAAGTTCCATCTCCAGCCTGGGTTGCTCTGACCACACAGACTCCACCACCCTTTATTGGTGTCAATGTATTTACATCAACGGTGCAGAATTCTGGTGTCGTGGTAGTGAAGGTGACTTCAAGACCACTACCAGCAGTAGCTCCTGGAAGCGTGTACGAAGTCGTTGTTGCGGTAAGTGTTCTAACTGTAGCTGGATCGAAGATGATGGTTTGTGATCTGGGGTTAATGCGAGTAACCGTAACTGTGTATGTCACAGTTCTTGTGCCATCTTGGGCAGTAACAACGGTGCGAATAATATTTTGGCCGTTACTCAAGTTTCCATTAAATGGAGTAGTTCCAGTTGCTCCTAAATATTGGACAACACTGGCGTTGCTATCACTCTTTGCTGGCGTAACGGTGTAATCGGTTGCAACAGTGTTAGCCACAGTAGCTGTATAGGTAGTTTTGCCAGAGGTAAATTCTGGTGAAAGCGTTCCAGTTGAAAGTGTAAGGCCAGATAGGGTGGCATTATTTGATGAAACTATGCCTGTCGGCCAGAAACCTGGCGCGCTAGCTTTAGATGCATCAGGTGTGAAGGAAGCGATGAATGGACTCAACTTAATTGCAGCCCCACCGCCACTTGTTGCAGATCCCGCTACCAATGGACCCCTTGCGCTATTCCAGTAGTTTCCTGGAGCATTGAGATTGTTTATGACAGTTGACCAGAAAGTGAAGGTTGCTGGGTTTGCAACCGCACCCACATTTATGGCATTGATTTGTCCAAGTGCATTTACCGTTCTTGAGGGAAGCAAGTTTTGCTGGACCAGGATTCCATTAAACTCATTGAGAGCCGGTGCGCTCGAGTCAAGAGAGAATACCTGCACTCCTGCGCTGAGTATTCCAGCAAGAGCTAGTGCCCCTGAATTTTGAATTTCTGAGAAGTTATTTTGCTGAACTGTAAGTTCGGCAACGACCGCTCCTCCAGCCTGACCATAGCTTCGGAAATGAACCCCCGTGAACACCTTCCGTACGGTGTTCTCTTTAACTAATATCCCCTTTGCCTGAGAGTCGAGCCCGGATATGTTGATTCCCCAAATAACTCCAGAGAGCTTGTTGCCGCTGATTACCAGATTGGATGCCGCAAGGTCATTGCCGTTGCCACCATCATTTAGTTTTTGCGAAATGGAAATTGCGTACGTGGCTTGCGCACTTGCTGTTGAACCGAAGCTGACGGTGTTGTTTTCCACAACAGCGGCTTGGATACCTCGAAGTTCAACTCCCCTCCGATACTGCAAACCTGTCAAGCCTGCCACAGTGTCGGTTATGACGTTATTCGAGACAGTAAGGTTCTTTACGTTTCTAAGATGAATTCCATATGAGCCATAACTGACATTTGAACTCAAGTCGTGAACATAGTTGTACGAAACGTTCATACCTGATCCGAAGTTTAGAGAATTGCCCTGCGAAAGAATTCCCTGATTAAAACCGGAGATGTCGTTATTGGTAACGGAGACATTTCTAGATTTGCGTTCGATGGTTACTCCCACAGAGTTTGCAGGAGTTGGTGAAGTGATCTTAAATCCGCTGAATATAACGCCATTGATTTCAGAGCCAATTGTTACAGCTCCTGATAAAACAGCTTCACTCACTCTAATAGCAGCTGTTCCAGGTGCTATCGAATTATTTGGACCCAGAATTGTGAGCGCTTTATCAATTCTTACATTTTCCGTGTACGTTCCGGCACAAACATTAATGGTGTCGCCAGCACTAGCTGCGGTCACAGCTTCTTGGATTGTGGAGTATTGGCCGCCACCAGTTGCGCACACTTCAATAGTGGCTGCCGATGCCACAGACATACTGCCGGCAGTGAGAGTTGTGGCAACTAGTGAGACAGTGAGCAATCTTCTTAAAACACGCATGAGTAACTCCATTAACTTGTAGATTTCTTAGCTGTAGATTTCTTTGTTGTAGATTTCTTTGTTGTAGATTTCTTTGTTGTAGATTTCTTTGTTGTAGATTTCTTTGTTGTAGCTTTCTTTGTTGTAGCTTTCTTTGTTGTAGCTTTCTTTATTGTAGCTTTCTTAGCTGCAGATTTCTTTGCAGTGCTTTTCTGCAATTTTGAAGCTTTTAGTTCTGCGACATATGCCCTTTCTCGCAATCTAGCAATTAGATCTTGAGTCTCCTTATTAGACATTCGATTTTTGTTGCGCCTAAATCTTTTAGTCATCGGGCTCAAGTGTGTAACTCGGTTGCCTTGCGGGCGAAGAGTTCGGTAAGCCCACAAAGCGAGCACAAGTCCAAGAGCTAGTGCAATTAAGCGAATTGCTGCGCCTAGAAAATTAAATCGGTTCGTGAAAGTTAAATTTTTCTCAAACTCTCTTGTTTCAGTTACATTTCCCTGGCTTGCGCTCACAAAGATTTTCCAATTACCTGGATTAACTGAACTTGGAATCAGCACATCAATAAATGCCTTGGAGTCCGGGGAAATTGTTGAAGAATAAAATGGAAATGGTCCAAGAGTCCCTTGCTCAAAATCCATATTTTTTAACTGAAGCTGTCCGCTTGGAGAGATGGGTGTTCTCCCTTTATTCTCCAGGAGGACCCTCAAAAATTTGTCTTGAAAATTTTTAATTCCATCAATATCTACAATTTCAAAATTAACTATAAAATCCTCATAATCACCTACTCCAACAAATACTGGTTGCGCAACACGTGCTGAGTTGTTTATGACCGCCTCAGTGACTTTACCGCTAGATTTGTAGGCACTCGGATCAGATGCATTCACAATCAGATATGCTTCATAAGATCCAGATTTAGAATCCTTTGGAGGAGCTATTTTCATTGTGATCGTTTTGCTCTGATTTTTCTTGAGTATAAAATTGTTCTCCGAAAATTCTACCCAAGGCGTAATTTCACTTTCATCATTTGAAATAGCCGGTTCGCCATCAATTCGTTGTAATTTTGCAAGGCTCAACTTCACTAACTGATTCATTGAATCTGAACCCGACACCACAAGTTCTCTGGTTGTCACATCATTTTGTTTCACGACAAACCAAAGTTTTGTATTGCCCGAAATTTGAGAGGCTGCCGAAGATTTGGGAATCACTCTCAAACCAACCCCTAAGTCAGCAGCTGTGGCCTGTTGTGGTGAAAATAGAGTTGATCCCACAAATGTTACAAAGAGTAACTTTCTAAAACTAGATCTTTTTAACAGTGGTATCTCTTCTCTTTCGTAGTTTAACTGGCACTAAGGCAACAATGAGGCCATCAACAATCGTGATGGCCTCATTGCTCACTGCAGGTTACTTTTTATGGTTCAAGAACCAGAGTTGACGTTAGTGCTGGTCCAGCAAACGTGTAAGGGGTTCCAGGATCTGTTGGAACCTTGCCTGCTGGAATTGCAGTTGCGTATGCTGCAGAGAATCCGCAACTTGGGAAAGTTGGGCTATTGACTGAATCTGGTGAGTACGCTGCGGCGCCTACTGCAGTGGCAGGAATCATGGCAGGAACAACCTCATCACCTGCAACGAATGCACCTGCAATCGTTAATGAAGGATCTGTTACCCAAGCAGGAACGCAGGCGGTATCGGTATAGGTAATACTCAAATTCTCAGCTGATAAAAGCCAGCCCATCGATGTGTCAGGAGACGAAACGAAGGATGATCCTGTCCAGGAAACCTTAACTTGAGCGCCTTTATACTCACCATAGAAAGAGCAGCGTGTATCTGCAACTGTATCGCCGGAAAGATAGATAAGTATATCTTCATCAGCACCAACAAGTTCGTACTCGCTACCTACATATTCAAGATTTGGATCAGTGTTGGCCAGTGTAATTGATGATTCAACCCCACTAATGCGCCATCCACACATTTCAATTGTCTCTGCAGACGCTGTAGTAGTTATTGGTGTGGAAGCATCTCCTTCAATTCCAACAGCGGAGGCAATAAAGCTTGATTGCGTTCCTACAATTACAAGCAGAGTTGAAACAGGTATAGCAAAAAGCGCTGCCAGTTTCTTTTTTCTCATTTCTTATCCCTTTCTAGGATTTGGACTCAGGCAACGCCATTACGTATGTGGCGCTTGATCTGATGGGTAAAGAATCGACTACTCTGTGTTTCTCAGGCATAACCCCATAGGGTCACCCCTATTACCCATTAGGGATACCCCTAATTTTGGAGAATGATTCGAGGCTATGAGGTCAGCAAAACTGGGAAGCGTTCTTGTTGTCGATGATGACAAGTTTGTTCGCACCGCCCTAGATGGCGCGTTGGGTAATTCAGGTTTCGAAATTGCTGGCTCGGTCCCAACAGCGAAAGAAGCTCTTGCAATAAATGGAATCCGTGCTGTTGATGTTGCGCTTCTTGACTTGGATTTAGGTATCGGGCCAACTGGTTTTGACTTGGCACATGCGCTTAGAAAGCATGCGCCGCAGATTGGAATTGTATTTCTCACCTCTTACCAAGATCCAAGATTTGCATCAATCAGCGGAATCAGCGCCCCAAAAGGTTCTAGGTACTTGGTTAAGTCAGAGATTGAAAACGTGGCGCAAATAATTTCAACAATTCTCCAGACAAAACATCGACCATATAATGTGAACGTCAATCACATGAACAAATTTGAGAACCTCACAGATCTTCAGGTAGAGGTATGGAAAGAAGTTGCTGAAGGCCTTTCTTCTTCCGAGATAGCTAATCGTAGAAACATTAGCGAAAAGGCTGTAGAGGCAATCTTGGCAAGAATTTACACTTTCCTCGACATTAAACGTCATAAGTCGCACAACCCTCGAATTCTTCTGGCAAACTCCTATAAGAAATTCTCCGGAAAGATTTAAGAGCTGCCCATGCTTAAGTTTGGACTTCAAAACCTTAAGTTCAGAAAGATTACTTTCGTTTACTACGCACTAGCCTCAATGATTTCTGTTCCTTCACGACTTCTTCAGGTTGACTCCTCATTCGTATTCCTGCTTATAGGCCTCTTTATCGGTGCGCTAGTCACGGCATTTGTGCTGCCTATGCTCTGGCTGGTCTGCTTCCTAAATCAAAGGTACGAGTTAGGTAGAAGAAATATCTTCTACCCTCTTGGGTTGATTGTCCTCGTGGGCGCCATTAGAGGCGAGATTCTGGACCTATTGATTACGGGATTCGGACAACAAGACAACCTAAGTCACTCCCTTGCAGCGCTTACATCGGCTATTTTCACGCCAATTTACTTCTTGACGATTTCATCCTTTATAGAAATGGTTCTTAACAGGAGGGATAGGTTCGATCAGATATTTGCTCAAGCATCACTGTTGCTAGCTAATCCGCGTTCTGTAATTGACGAGAAAATGGATCCTCGGGGTCTCTATCACTCAACGCTCGATGGAATCAAAAAAAGCATGAAGTCTGTGGATCTTGGAAACAAAAAACCAGAACCGCAGGTTTTGCTGGAGGCTTCAAAGTTAATTCAGACTCAGATTAATGAAGTTCTGCGACCACTAAGCCATCGCCTGTGGGTCAATGGAATGGGACAGATGAAGCATCGACATCTGCTTAGAATAATTAAGGATGCGATTGAAAATCTGGACTTCAGCATCAAATACGTTCTCGCCTTTCAATTCTTCATCGGTGGCTATGGAATAGCACTCTTCATCGGATTTAAATCTTCTCTATACGTAACAACGGTTGGAACGGTCACCTCAATCCTGTTGTTTCAGATTTTCATTTACTTACGAAAAAGAGTTTCAAAAAACCATTTCCTGCTTGGGCTTGCCTTTTTAGCGTTAGTGGGCCTGCTTCCTGTCTTAACAGGCCTTGCTGTTCGCAATCCACCCAATCCAATAGCCAGTGCAGTTGTTGGTCTTCTAGCTTCGCCTTCTATCCCATTCCTTATTCTGTTGGGCTCTGCCTACCGCCTAGTGATTCGAGATCGTGAGTTTGCAATAGGGGCTGCTACATATGTCGGATACCAAGTTGCCTCGTTGCCGAGTGAAGGCAGACCAACTGGTAGCGGTGTCGAACTTGCTGAGTATCTCCATAACTCATTGCAGTCTGAATTATTCGGTATCGCAAAGCATCTGGAAGCGGCTTCTCTTGGGAAGCCAGGTTCAGATTCCAAAGCGGCCTTGCAGTCTCTCGAATCTGCTCTGAATCGTGAGTATCAAGAAATTTTAAGTAATGAGATGGGTGGAGTTATGCGTATTCAGAAATTGATTTCCTCTTGGCAGGGAATTGCAGAGATTAATGTAACCGGGCTTAGTAACCTCGATGAAGGCTCGAATTTGACCCAACGCACCACCCAAATTCTTGAAGAGATGATTACCAACACCATTCGTTACGGTGAAGCAGACAATATTCAAGTAGAACTTGTTAAAGACTTAACTCACTTACAGATTGAGCTCACACATAGCGGTAAAGGTGAAATTTCAAAGAAATCTGGGCTCGGCTCAATGCTGCTGGCACAACAATCTGCTGGTGGCCTAGAAATCAGCTCTGAATCAGGAAAGACATATTTGCGAGTCAGAGTTCCCCTTGACTCAGTCATTTGAGGCTGAGTTCAATCTCTGTTCCAACGCTTCATAAGCAGCATTTCCTGGGATGAGGAGGGTAGATAGGAAAAGAGAAAGTATTAATAAGAATGCAACAAATCTCTTACTCAATTGCAGAGAACAAATTGTGAACTTGGATATTTCAAGGGGTAATTCGCCAAATCCCATCCTAAATCTGTTCAAAATCTAGTAACTGTCAGACCCAATGCCTAATATGGGTTGTGGATCAAGACCAATTGAATCCATATGTGGCCTATGAAGGATATGGGGTTCGAGTCCCTCACAACCCACTTCGGTCTAGGGAGTGCGGCACGATTTGGCGTTATTGAGCAATTGAGAATAAAACAGATAACCACTCTTATTTAAATAAATTTGATTCCACTGGCGCAAAATTAAGAGGCCGCGATATCAACTTCTTAGCCTTTGTTTCACTGATGCCCCATATTGAAAGCCCGATTCCAAAAGCAACCTCAGCTTCAGAAGGTGAGAGATCCTCACTTACATATATTGATTTAACTAATCCGGCATAAAGATTGGTCCATAGAACCCACCGCTTCTCAAATTCTTCCTGCCTTAAATCCCCTGCTGCAGCCAGCGCCTTGAACACTTTCTTAGATTCACCCTTATCTGCTAAGACTGGAAAAACTGACATCTGGCTGAGATAGTTATGGAGCATATTTGCAAAAAGTGGGTGAGACTTTTTGGCCCAAAAAAGCTTGCGCCCTGTATCCAAAGTGATCTCCAGCATGTCGCCAGGTCTCATCTCCAGGCTGGCCCAACGAACAAAACTTGCCCATTCTTCACCGAAAGCTTCAAGGAATAACTGATCCTTGTTTTCAAAATACTTATAAATAGTTGTGGGCGAAACTTCGGCATGGGATGCAATCTGTTCGATTGTGGCCGACGGACCTATTTCAGCCAAAACCATTTTTGCATCTTGTATAAGTCGGGCTTTATTGCGCGCGCTATAGGCAGCCTGGCGATTGCCTACTTTTTGCTCGATCGCTTTTTTAACTGCCATGAACATAGTTTAGGACCCCCAGGCAGCAACAGTGCATGTGTCCAAAGATTTTACGCCCTCCTGCAGGAAAGACCTTCTAAAAATGACACCGCTAGCCAAGTTTGGTAGGTTATTCCAATCTTCAAAATCGAGGATTAAGCCTGTCCGGAAGGGACCTGTTCATGTCAATGTTGGGTTTCAGCGATACTCCTAACCGCGACAAAGAAACACCCTGTGAAACACTGAAGTTGGTGCTTGGAACAGGCTTTATCTCCGATGAATTTGAAGCTGTTTTGTGAAAAATAAAACGCCGCTCTCTCGATCTTCGCAAGTAATTACTTTTCTAAACTCCCAAGCCTTGGTCGACGAGCAACTTTTCGTTGCTAAAAAAACAAAGGTAGTGGCCAAGAAGAAAAGTGCGAAAAAGTGTAAATCAGCTAAAAAAACTTCGTAACCATCGAGTCGGAGGTTCGAGTCCCTCACAACCCACTCTTACTTTATCTTTACAAATCTATCTTACTTAGCGCTGATTAAAGTTTTCTTGATCGCAGGAACAGCTTTCATAACCGCATCCCAAACACCTGCGCCACCATGAATAGCGCCCGGCACAATCTTTAATGTGCTCTTTCCTTTTTGCGCCTTAACGGCAGCATCAAGGTTTTTTGAATCATATGGGCTTACCGAGCAATCATCTGAACCATGGAAGATATAAAAGGCAGGAAGTGAGGTTGAAGATTTTATGTATGGATAAAGGCCGCCAGATTTCATATCAGCTTGAACCTTGGCTTCTCTTGTATCACCAAACCAGGGGTGAATATTTCCAGGCGCTCCTGGATATGGATTCTTGCTTTGATCACATGGATACTTTTCATTATTTGAAGTCATCTCAAAGAAATCAACATTCCCAAACAAATCAATTACCGCAGAAACTTTGGCAGATACACCCCGGTTTGGATCGGTTGGATCATCAAATGGTGATGGTTGATCTGCAGTGATCGCTGCCATTAAGGCAAGGTATGAACCAGCTGAGTCACCACCGGTTGCAAACTTCTTTGAGTCATAACCATACTTACTTGCATTTGCTCTAAGAAATCTAATGGCGCTTTTTGTGTCCACACCAGCTGCTGGAAATAAGGCCTCTTGCGACAATCTGTAATTAACGGATGCAACTGCGATGCCATTTTTAATAAAAACCTCTAGTAATTTTGCGCTCTCATCAAACTTCATAAAATCATCATCACCTATAACAAATCCACCGCCATGGGTCCAAACAATAAGTGGCGGCTTAACTACGCCCTTTGGCATATAGATATCTAGATGTTGAGTTGCAGTTTTATTTGCATAGGTAACATTTTCATAGACCTTCATCTTCGCTAATGCTTTTGCTGCCAATTTGTATTTTGGGATGTAAACAATCTCAGGAGCTTTATCTGTTGATCCACCACTAGCGGCAGGTGCTACAGGAAGCGGCTCACCCTTTACCCACCACTTCTTCTGTCCATCAATTAATGTGCAAACTAAACTTTTTTGAGTTATCTCACTTACTACCACGTCCCCTACCGGAGCATTTGGACATGTCCGACCAGGTGCTGAAACACCTTGCGGATATCCATCATCTGGATTTGCACCATTTGCCGGTGTTGAGATTGCGAGAGTTAAAGCAGAAATTAAAGTCAAGCATAGGAGTGATTTTGGTTTAAAACTCATAAATAAAGCCTATTACCAAAAGTGCATTTGGGATAGCAGTTTGCCAATAAGCAACAGTGAAACTCTGACTTCCAAGCGTGAGGATCAAATCTCATCAATGCAAGTGGTATTTCACCTTTTGGTAAAAAGTTCCATTACTGCATCCACCTTTGCAGCAGATAGCTTTTCAAAGTTTAAGGTCAGCTCTTCAATCTTTGACTGCTGACTCTTTTCAAAAACTCTAGCTAAATTTGTTTGATACTTCGCTTTTAGAAGTGGAATACCTTCTTCACGGCGTCTTTTGTGTCCAACTGGATACTCAACTACTACCTCATCAAGAACTGTGCCGTCACTTAACGTAATTGTCATTGCATTAGCAATAGATCTCTTTTGTGGATCATGGTAATCAGCAGAGAATGATCTATCCTCTGTGCAGGTGATCTTGGCACGGAGTGCGTCAATTCTTGGATCCTTCGCCACATCATCCTCATAGTCACGGGCAGTTAATCTGCCAAAGATCAAAGGAATTGCCACCATATATTGAATGGTGTGATCACGATCTGCTGGATTTTTTAATTCACCCTTCTTATCAATAATTCGAATACATGCCTCATGGGTTCTAATAGAAACAGCTGCAATATCATCAGAGGTTTTTCCTAGGG
>JACCDP010685367.1_pt1 | contig 10917 bp, 11 predicted proteins | sample 7445841 | NCBI WGS metagenome assembly JACCDP01 (sample SAMN15323441, study PRJNA562643) | freshwater metagenome | isolation source: river surface water | place: USA:Blue River Watershed | collected 2017-08-17
ACCCCGATTTGTTCCAACCTTTTGGCGGCTTTCCGGATGGTGTGAAAGTTGAGAACAGCTACATCACCATGCCTGATCTGCCAGGCATTGGTTTTGAAGGCAAGTCAGACCTGTTCAAGGTGATGCAGGACTTGTCTAGATAAACGCCAAGTCAAGCGTCTGATCAGCACTCGTCCGTTCCATGCCCTGGCGAGGCTTGTGTGGGCACATGGTGTCGCAAGCCTACTTGCTGATTGTGTTCATCCACAAACACCAGTTGTGGTTCATGTTTAGCCACCTGGTCCTCATGCACTTGCGCAAACGATGCAATGATGAGCAAGTCACCCACACTCGCACGGCGTGCAGCTGATCCGTTGACAGAAATCATGCCCGAGCCACGCTCACCTTTGATGGCATAGGTGATGAAGCGTTCACCGTTGTTGATGTTCCAAATGTGCACTTGTTCGTTTTCACAAATGTTGGCGGCTTCGAGCAAGTTTTCATCGATGGCGCAGGAGCCTTCGTAATGGAGCTCACATTGCGTGGTGGTAACTCGGTGAATTTTGGATTTCAATAGGGTGCGAAACATGGCACAAACAAATCAGAGGAGGCGAAAGTTCACATCATAGTGCGCTTGTCGCCATGTGCTGCACAACGCCATGCGCAGCGACACGCCCACTGGCCAAACATGCACTGAGCAAGTAGCCTCCGGTGGGGGCTTCCCAATCGAGCATTTCACCGGCGGCGAACACGCCGGGCAATTGTTTGAGCATCAACTGCGCTGTCATGGCTTCTTGGCGTATACCGCCTGCGCTGCTGATGGCTTCATCCAGGGGGCGAGGTGAATGCAACTGAATCGGCAACTGTTGTATCGCACGCGCCAAAAGTGCGGGGTCTTGCAAGGTCTGTTGATCGAGCAGTTCATACAACAGCGCAGTGTGCACGCTGCCCAAGTTCAAACGGCTTTTCAAATGGCTCGACAACGAACGCGCACCACGCGGGTGTGACACTTCTGCCAGCACACGTTCTGCACTCAGTTCGGGGCGCAAGTTCAAATACAAAGTGGCCGTGCCGTGTTGTTCAAGTTCATCACGCAACAGAGAAGACGCGGCGTAAATCAAACTGCCTTCAACACCTGTTTGCGTCAGCACAAACTCACCCTTGCGCACAAACTGTTGGCCTTGGTGGTTGGTAAAACTCAGGCTGACAGACTTCAAAGGTTGACCGGCAAATTTGCTGGCCAAGTGTTCGCTCCAACCCATGCGTGGTACACCATCGCGCACCGTTTGCACATCAAAGCCACAGTTGGCGGGACGCAAAGGGGCGATGTCAACGCCATGGCTTGTGAGCCACGGCACCCACGCACCGTCAGAGCCTAAGCGTGACCAACTGCCGCCACCCAGGGCGAGCACCACCGCTTGTGCTTGTGTGGTGACTGCGCCATGTGGTGTGTCAAAGTGCAAGGTGTAGGTGGGGTGTTTTTCTGACGATGTGTTCGATGTTTCGAGCGTGCCTTGCCAACGGTGGCGCATGTGAAACACAACCGGTGTGCCGTTTGTGGGATGACGCAAACGGTGCAACCATGCACGCAGCAAGGGTGCGGCTTTCATATCGGTTGGAAACACGCGTTGTGAGGTGCCAACAAAGGTATCAATGCCAAGGCCTTGCGCCCACTCTCGAATGGCGGTTGCATCGAATGTTTTGAGCCAGCTCTCACACAGTTCAGTTTGTGCGCCATACCGTGTCACAAACTGCGCGAACGGTTCGGCATGGGTGAGGTTCAAGCCGCCAATGCCGGCCAACAAAAATTTGCGGCCCACCGACGGCATGGCGTCGTACACATGCACGGTGTGGCCTGCAGCGCTCAACACTTCGGCGGCCATGAGGCCTGCTGGGCCGGCGCCGATGATGGCAATGGGTAAATGGGGTGAGTTTGAAAAAGAAGTCACAGCCTAAGTGTAGGCTTCGTTGGTGCATGCCCAATTCTTTTACCATTGCAAGTGTCATGTCTTCAACGCCTCACGCCCAACATTCGCAATCGCTCACAAGCGCCACACAAGATGAGCGTACTAAGGGTTGGCATGCGCAACTCGATATTCGCTACGCGTTGGCGGGTCAAAGAACCGTGGCCAAGTTTCAGCATGAAGGGCCATTGCGTGTGTTGCAAAGCCTTTACCCTGAGGGCGACGCCGTGTGCCACAACGTGTTGGTGCACCCGCCCAGCGGTTTGGTGGGTGGCGACACACTCGACATTCGTTTGCACTTGGCGCACAACGCGCACGCGCTACTGACCACGCCGGGGGCCACGCGGTTTTATCGCAGCGAAAAAGGATTGGCAACGCAACGCGTGCAAGCCGTGGTGCAAGACGGGGCGCGTTTGGAATGGTTGCCACTTGAAACGTTGGCCTACAACGGTTGCCATGGTTTGAACCATGCGGTGTTTGATTTGCAAGGCGATGCGCAAATGATGGCGTGGGACATCACTGCTTTGGGTTTGCCCAACGCTGATTTGCCATTTGAGACCGGTCAGTTGCAACAACACCTCGAGGTGAAAGACGTGTGGTTAGAGCGTGGTTTGTTAGACGCGCAAGACCACCGTTTGATGAATGGCCCTTTGGGTTTGGCCAAGCACCGTTGCATGGCCACCTTGGTATTGGCCAGTGGCGTTGACTTCACCCGTGAACGGCGCGATGAGGCGTTGTCATTGGCGCGTGAATGCATGGACGACCTGCCCACCGATTTGCATGCGGGCGTGACATCGCCACATGCACGGGTGGTGGTGTTGCGCACTCTCTCGCCATTGGTCGAGCCCGCACAACAAATGCTGCGCAAAGTGTGGGCCACTTGGCGCAAAGCTTTGTGGCAGATGGGTGAACAACCGCCGCGCATTTGGTCGATGTGAGGTGTTTGAAGTGGCTATTGATGTTGCGTCGTGTGTTGACTAAATCGCCACCAACTGACGCACATTGTTGCGCTGCATATCTGCACCCATGCCACGGGCAATGACTTCGCCGCGCTCCATCACCAAATAATCATCGGCCAGTTCTTCGGCAAAATCGTAATACTGTTCGCACAGCAAGATGGCCATGTCACCGCGACCGGCCAACATGCGAATCACGCGGCCAATGTCTTTGATGATGCTCGGTTGAATGCCCTCGGTGGGCTCGTCTAACACCAACAGTTTGGGGCCTGAGGCCAGTGCGCGTGCAATCGCCAACTGTTGTTGTTGACCACCCGACAAATCACCACCACGACGGTGCAACATTTGTTTGAGCACCGGAAACAATTCGAACAACTCGGCAGGAATGTCGGTACCTGCTGAGCGTGTGGCCAAGCCCATGCGCAGGTTGTCTTCTACTGTCAGGCGTGCAAATATTTCGCGCCCCTGCGGCACATAGCCAATGCCAGCGCGTGCGCGTTCATAAGGCGCTGCGTGTTCAATGGCAGCACCATTGAAGGTGATGCTGCCCTCGCGAATGGGCACAGCCCCCATAAGCGATTTGAGCAAGGTGGTTTTGCCCACGCCATTGCGACCGAGCAACACGGTGATACGACCCAAGTGGGCTTGAAAACTCACATCGCGCAAGATGTGTGAACCACCGTAATACTGATGGATGTTGGAGACTTGCAGCAAAGGTTGGTGTGACATGTTCATCGTCCCAAATACACTTCAATCACGCGCTCATCGGCTTGCACTTGTGCCAAGGTGCCTTGTGCCAGCACCGAGCCATCGCACAGCACGGTCACGATGTCAGAGATGGTGTTGATGAAACTCATGTCGTGCTCCACCACCATCAATGAGTGTTTGCCCTTCAAGCTCAAAAACAACTCGGCCGTGCGTTCGGTTTCAAAATCGGTCATGCCTGCCACGGGCTCATCGAGCAGCAACAGCTTGGGGTCTTGCATCAGCAGCATGCCAATTTCTAACCATTGTTTTTGGCCATGGCTCAAGTTGCCCGCTTGACGCGTGACACTGTCGGTCAAGTCGATGGTGTGCAGCACCTCACTCAAGCGGTCGCGTTGTGTGCCGTTGAGTTTGAAAAACATCGAAGCCGCCACACCTTTGTGTGTTTTCAAAGCCAGCTCTAAATTTTCAAACACACTCAAGTGTTCAAACACGGTGGGTTTTTGAAATTTGCGACCGATGCCAAGTTGTGCAATCTCGGGTTCGTTGTGACGCAGCAAATCGATGGTGCTGCCAAAAAACACTTGGCCTGAATCGGGTTTGGTTTTGCCAGTGATGATGTCCATCATCGTGGTCTTGCCCGCACCATTGGGGCCAATGATGCAACGCAGTTCACCCGGCGCAATGTCTAGCGACAAATGGTTGATGGCTTTGAAGCCATCAAAGCTCACATTCACATCTTCCAAATACAAAATACGACCGTGGGTCAAATCGAGGCTGCCGCTTTCATGCACGCGCCCATAGCTTGCACCGCGGTCGCCCGAGGTGACTTCGGGCATCACACGCGCGCGGTGCGTGGCCAAACGCTCGCTGCCTTGTTCAAATAAATCAGGGGTCATGTGCGCTCCTGTTTGTTTTTGTTTTGCCCCAGTTTGTGCAGCAGACCCATCACGCCTTGTGGCAAATACAAGGTTACGCCAATGAACAAAGCGCCCAAGAAATACAACCAAAATTCAGGTGCGGTCACGGTCAACCAACTCTTGGCACCGTTGACCAAAAACGCACCGACGATGGGACCGATCAACGAGGCGCGCCCACCCACCGCAGCCCACACCGCCATTTCAATCGAGTTGGCAGGACTCATTTCGCTGGGGTTGATGATGCCCACTTGTGGCACGTACAAAGCCCCGGCAATGCCACACATGACTGCAGAGATGACCCAAATGGTGAGTTTGTAAGGCAGGGGTGAATAGCCCGAAAACATGACGCGGCTTTCGGCATCGCGAATGGCTTGCAGCACGCGGCCAAATTTGCTTTGCACCAACCAACGCGCCATCAAAAAGCACATCAACAACACCCATGCGGTCAGCACAAACAAAGTCATGCGCATGGCGGGTGTGGCAATCGGCAAATCCAAGATGCGTTTGAAATCGGTGAAACCATTGTTGCCACCCAAGCCGGTTTCATTTCTGAAAAACAAAAGCATGGCGGCAAAAGTCAACGCTTGCGTGATGATCGAAAAATACACGCCTTTGATGCGCGAACGAAACGCAAAGTAACCAAACACCCATGCCAACAAACCGGGCACCAACACGATCAATAGGAGTGTGGCCACAAAGCTGTCGCTGAAGGTCCAGTGCCAGGGAAAGGTTTTCCAGTCGAGAAACACCATGAAGTCGGGCAGGTGGCTTTTGTAATTGCCATCGGTGCCGATTTGGCGCATGAGGTACATGCCCATCACATAGCCACCGAGTGCAAAAAACAAACCGTGGCCGAGCGACAAAATGCCGGTGTAACCCCAAATCAAATCCATCGCCAACGCACAAATGGCGTAGCACATGATCTTGCCCACCAACGCCACCGCGTAGTCGCTCATGTGAAACACGTTGTCAGCAGGCACCCACAAATTGAGCACCGGCACAACCGCACACAAAATGATGAGTGAGGCTAAGAAAAGCACCCAACCGGTGCGACCTAACAAGGCAGGTGCTTCGGGCAATGCGAGCGCCGCGTGCATTGAGTGCGCGCCCTGCGAAGCAGACCCATTCGATGAAGACAAATGTGTAGATGTGTTGTGTGTCATGTCATGCTTCCGCGCTGCGGCCTTTCATGGCAAACAAACCTTGCGGGCGTTTTTGAATGAACACAATGATGAACACCAGCACCGCAATTTTGGCGAGTACAGCACCTGCCATACCCTCTAACAATTTGTTCATCAAACCCAAACCCAAAGCGGCATATACGGTGCCTGCGAGTTGACCCACACCGCCAAGCACCACCACCATAAAAGCATCGACGATATAGCTCTGACCCAAGTCAGGCCCCACATTGCCAATTTGACTCAGCGCACATCCCGCCAAGCCTGCAATACCGCAGCCCAAAGAAAACGCGTAGGTGTCAATGCGTGCGGTGTTCACACCTAATGCGGAGGCCATGGGCCTGTTTTGTGTGACGCCACGCACAAACAAACCCAAACGGGTTTGACTGATCAAGAGTGTCATGCCGAGCAACACCACCAATGCAAATGCAATGATCACCAAGCGGTTGTAGGGCAATGACAAGTTGGCCAGCAGCTGCACGCCGCCGCTCATCCACGATGGGTTTTCAACCCCGACGTTTTGCGCGCCAAACACGGTGCGCACAGCTTGCATCAAGATCAAACTGATGCCCCAGGTGGCCAACAAAGTTTCAAGCGGGCGACCATACAAATGGCGCAACACCAAACGCTCTAACACAGCGCCCACCAAGGCGGCGCTCAAGAAAGACGCAGGTACCGCCATCAGCAAGTACGCATCGAACGCATTGGGAAAGTACTGACGAAACACACCTTGCACCACATAGGTGGCGTAAGCGCCAATCATCATCAACTCGCCGTGCGCCATGTTGATCACGCCCATCAAGCCATAAGTGATGGCCAACCCCAAAGCCACCAACAACAAAATAGAAGCCAAGCTGATGCCAGTGAACAAGGCGCCTAATTTTTCACCCCAACCCAAGGCGGATTGAATGGTGCGCAGAGAGGCTTCTAATTGATGACGCACTTGCGGGTTGTCTTCTTGGCTCAAGCGTTGGTTGAGCAACAACTGTGTGTCGGGTGTTTGGCTGTCGGCCAAGGCTTTGGCGGCAGTCAATCGCACCAGTGAGTCTTCGTGGTTGAGTTGTATGGCCGCTTTGGCCAACAACATGAATTTTTGAATGCCTGCATCGGCTTCGGTGGCCAGTGCTTTTTCGAGCATCGATAATTTGGTGATGTCGGGTTCTTTCAACAAAGCTTTGACAGCCAGCAAGCGTTGCTTGGCGTCGGCGCTGAAGAGTTGCAAGGCCGACAGTGCGGCTTCTATTTCGCCACGCATGCGGTTGTTGTTGATGACATCTTCTGCCGTGTCTGGCAAAGATTCGTTGTTGCCAGTGGCCGCATCAACAGCTTGACCATCACGCACTACGAACACGCGTGTGCCACTGACTTTCACTTCGTCGTTCGACAAGGCTTGCAAAAACGCAGCGGTTTTGTCATTAGGCGAGGCCAAGGCTTTTTGCAGGGCTGCGATGCGTGCGTCTGTGTCGCCGCTCGACAATGCCAACGCTTGTTCGGGTGTCAGCGCAAATGCCATGGCACCCACCACATTCACATAAAACAACACACAGGCTGCGATCACAGAAACAATAAATCGTGTCATGCCATTTCCAAAAAAAAGGGGAGAGCATGGCCCTCCCCCAAGTTCATCCCCAGGAGAAAGGGTTACTTTTTCACGGGCTCGTCAGGCTTTTTGTCGTTGCCTTCGATGAAGGGGCTCCATGGTTTGGCTTTCACAGGGCCAGGTGTTTTCCACACCACATTGAACTGACCGTCGGCCTTGATCTCGCCAATGAACACCGACTTGTGCAAGTGGTGGTTTTTCTCATCCATCTTGCTCACGATGCCGCTGGGTGCTTTGAAGGTTTGACCCGCCATGGCTGCAATGACTTTGTCCACATCGGTGGTCTTGGCTTTTTCAACCGCTTGCTTCCACATGTTGATGCCGATGTAAGTGGCTTCCATCGGGTCGTTGGTCAAGGGCTTGTCTTTGTGACCGGCGATGTTTTTCGCTTTGGCATAGGCAGACCATTTTTTGATGAACTCATCGTTGGCGGGGTTCTTGATGCTCATGAAATAGTTCCATGCGGCCAAGTGACCCACGAGAGGTTTGGTGTCTACGCCGCGCAGTTCTTCTTCACCCACGCTGAAGGCCACCACGGGCACATCTTTGGCTTTCAAGCCAGCGTTGCCGAGTTCTTTGTAGAAGGGCACATTGGAGTCACCGTTGATGGTCGACACCACAGCGGTTTTGCCACCGGCAGAAAACTTCTTGATGTCAGCCACGATGGTTTGGTAATCGGAGTGACCAAACGGTGTGTACTTCTCATCGATGTCAGACTCTTTCACGCCTTTGCTTTTCAGATAAGCGCGCAAAATTTTGTTGGTGGTGCGTGGGTACACATAGTCGGTACCGAGCAACACCCAGCGCTTGGCGGCGCCACCGTCTTTGCTCATCAAATAATCGACCGCAGGAATCGCTTGTTGGTTGGGCGCAGCGCCGGTGTAAAACACATTTTTGCTCAGCTCTTCACCTTCGTATTGCACGGGGTAGAAAAGCAAACCGTTCATTTCTTCGACCACGGGCAACACCGATTTGCGTGACACAGATGTCCAGCAACCGAAGATGACAGACACTTTGTCTTGACCCAACAGTTGTTTGGTTTTTTCAGCAAACAAAGGCCAGTTAGAAGCGGGGTCGACCACCACGGGTTCGAGTTTTTTGCCCAACACGCCGCCTTTGGCGTTGATCTCGTCGATCGCCATCAACACGGTGTCTTTCAACACGGTTTCAGAAATGGCCATGGTGCCAGACAAGCTGTGCAACACGCCAACTTTGATGGTGTCAGCCGCCAATGCTTGTGGCACAACGGCAAATGCGCCCACGGACAGCGCAGCAGCGGCGGCCAGGGCTTTGAGGTTTCCTCGACGGTTCATCATGGGTTCACTCCAAAAATAAATTGAGCAGCGAGCACCGGATTGGCCCGCTTGAAAACCTCATCGCAAACCCTATGCCAGGCGCGTGTTTCCCTAGAACTTTTATCGCCTTCCATAAGAAGCAATGCCCTTCGAACCATCACGCCCCAAAACTGTTCAAAAACAGAAGAATGCACCAACTTGGTGTTGCAATGCAGTGATTGGTGCGTGCACCAAGAATGTTGATGTGCACCAAAGCATGCAGTTGGTGCACTTGGCAACCACACATGACAAGGCACGCAAGTTGCGTAGAAAATGGCACCATGGAACTCACACCCCGCGAACGAGACAAGCTGTTGATCTTCACCGCCGCCTTGCTGGCCGAGCGCCGCAAAGCGCGTGGATTGAAACTCAACTACCCCGAGGCCGTTGCCCTCATCAGCGCCGCCGTGATGGAGGGCGCACGCGACGGCAAGACCGTGGCGCAACTCATGAGCGAAGGGCGCAATGTGCTCGCGCGTGACGATGTGATGGACGGCGTGGCCGACATGATTCCTGACATCCAAGTGGAAGCCACTTTTCCCGACGGCACCAAGCTGGTCACGGTGCATCAACCGATTGTGTGATGCAGCGTGTTCTATCGTTTTCAATTCAACCTATGTCAATTCAACTTATACGAGCCAAGCCTATGCATCGATTTTTTTTCTTGACCCTGTTGCCTGTGTTTGCACAGGCCCATGAAGGCCACGGCATGGCAGGTGCGTCGCACTACCACGCTACCGATGTGTGGGGCTTTGTGGCGTTTGTGTTTGCAGTGGCCGTGATTTGGTGGTTCACCGGTCGTGGCAAGTGAGACAGCATCAACTTATCGTTCAAAGCAACCGCGACAACGCACGAGGCACACATGATTCCAGGTGAACTTTTCATTGACGACGGCGAGCATGTGCTCAACCCCGGCCGTCGCACGCTCACAGTGGTGGTGAAAAACGCGAGCGATCGCCCCATTCAAGTGGGCTCGCACTATCACTTTGCTGAAACCAATGCGGGCTTGCAGTTTGACCGCGACGCTGCGCATGGCATGCGCTTGAACATTGCCTCTGGGACAGCGGTGCGTTTTGAGCCCGGCCAACAACGCACCGTCGAGTTGGTCGACTTCAGTGGCACACGTGAGGTGTATGGCTTTCGTGGATTGGTCAATGGCGCGTTGCAAACGCCCGCACCTGCAAAGGACACGCACTGATGGCAACGATAGGAAAACGCGCCTACGCCGAAATGTTTGGCCCCACCGTGGGCGACCGCGTGCGTTTGGCAGACACCGATTTGGTGATTGAGGTTGAAAAAGATTTCACTTTGCTCGCAGGCGAAGGACGCACAGACGCACAAGGTCAACTGCAAGGTTACGGCGAAGAAGTGAAATTTGGTGGCGGCAAAACCATTCGCGATGGCATGGCGCAATCGCAACGCACACGTGATGGCCAAGGCACTGGCCCACAAGCCGGTGGTTCGGTCGATACCGTCATGACCAACGCACTCATCGTGGACCATTGGGGCATTGTGAAAGCCGACATTGGTTTGAAAGACGGGCGCATTGTGGCGATTGGCAAAGCGGGTAACCCCGACACACAACCAGGTGTGAACATCGTCATCGGCCCGGGCACCGAAATCATCAGTTGCGAAGGCAACATCGTGACCGCAGGTGGGGTGGACACACACATTCACTTCATTGCGCCACAACAAATTGAAGAAGCCCTCACCAGTGGCGTCACCACCATGTTGGGCGGTGGCACTGGCCCTGCCACGGGCACCTTTGCCACCACTTGCACACCGGGCGCTTGGAACATCGAGCGCATGTTGCAAGCGGCTGATGCGTTTCCGATGAACCTCGGTTTTTTGGGCAAAGGCAATGCCTCGTTGCCCAATGCGCTGCACGAACAAATCAACGCCGGCGCGATTGGTTTGAAATTGCACGAAGACTGGGGCACCACACCTGCTGCCATCGACAATTGTTTGAATGTGGCCGAAGCCTCCGACACGCAAGTTGCGATTCACACTGACACGCTGAATGAATCAGGTTTTGTGGAAGACACCGTGGCCGCCTTCAAAGGTCGCACCATTCACACCTTCCACACCGAAGGTGCAGGCGGTGGCCATGCGCCTGATATTTTGAAAGTGGTGGGCGAGGCCAATGTGTTGCCATCGAGCACCAACCCCACACGCCCTTACACCATCAACACGCTCGACGAACATGTGGACATGCTGATGGTGTGTCACCACCTCGACCCTGCGATTGCCGAAGATTTGGCGTTTGCAGAAAGCCGCATTC
>JACCDP011006333.1_pt1 | contig 10917 bp, 8 predicted proteins | sample 7445841 | NCBI WGS metagenome assembly JACCDP01 (sample SAMN15323441, study PRJNA562643) | freshwater metagenome | isolation source: river surface water | place: USA:Blue River Watershed | collected 2017-08-17
CATCTTCTCCAAATGATGGATGAATATCATGTACAGGTAAAATAACTGGCATCTTTTTTTCTTAAAGTTATTTCATAATGCTGAACTTTGCAGCAATGAATCAGCGTGAACTCTTTTTGCGACACGTCGCACAAACATCAGAGGCCCCCCTAGCACTTGAAATAGTCAGGGCCAAGGATTCGTGTATGTGGGATTCGAATGGAAAAAAATACATTGACTTGATCAGTGGCATCAGCGTTTGCAATATTGGACATTCCAATGCGCATGTGATTGAGGCAGTAAAAAAACAGGCTGAGCAATACATGCACATTATGGTATATGGTGAATTGATTGAATCACCGCAGGTAAAATATGCAACAGCACTTGTTTCTCATTTGCCTGCCCAACTGGACAGCGTGTATTTTACCAACTCAGGCACTGAAGCAACCGAAGGCGCTATGAAACTGGCAAAGCGCTGCACGGGAAGATCGAAAATGATGGCATTCCACGATGCCTATCATGGTTCAACACAGGGTGCATTGAGCGCAATGGGCAGTGAGTATTGGCGAAATGCTTTCAGGCCCTTGCTTCCAGGTATCATACATCATACTTACAATACTGCTGAGGCATTGGATGCAATCAATGATGAACTGGCTTGTGTCATCCTTGAATCCGTTCAGGCTGAGCGGGGTGTGGTAGCTCCCTCTCTAGAATGGATGCAGGCATTGAGAAAAAAATGTGATGAATACGGGGTATTGTTGATGCTGGATGAAATTCAAACTGGATTTGGCAGGACAGGTAAGTTATTTGCATTTGAGCATTACGGGATTGTTCCAGATATTCTCTTATTGGGAAAAGCCCTGGGAGGCGGCATGCCATTGGGTGCTTTTGTGGCCAATCGCTCTGTCATGACACAACTTGCCAGTCATCCGGTATTGGGACACATCACAACATTTGGTGGACACCCAGTTGCATGTGCTGCCGGGAATGCAGCGTTTGAATATTTAATCACCGAGCATTTAATGGGAGATATTGAACGCAAGCAGAAAATATTTGCAGATCATATCAAGCATCCATTGATCAGAAATTTCCGATCAATGGGATTCATGATGGCACTTGAGTTTGATTCTTATGAAACCAATAAAAGTATAATAGACACATGCATCGAAATGGGGGTTTTCACTGACTGGTTTCTGTTTGCATCACATTGCATGAGAATTTCACCCCCCTTGATCATTACAGATGATGAAATCAAAGAAGCATGTGCAACCATTGTACTGGCTTGTGACAAGGTTGCTAAAAAGTAAAACGGAAACTTCCGAACACACCGAACCTTATGTACAACGCAGCAGGTAAGGGTTTTGGAAATACTCTACAGGTAAAGTGAATGCTGAAAAAAGACTGTGACTGATTGCAGATAATGATCTTCAAATCCAATACAGCTGACGGGTAAGCGATATGAGTGCCATTTTTCAGGTATACAACGGAAGTCGCCCGCTGCAATCACTCAGATTTGCGTAGTTTGTTTTATAAAATTGAACGGAGGCAAATGGAATGGGTTCTTGCGCATGCAGATCAATGATTTTCGCATGCAGCATTTTCTTCTGAGCCATGACCTGACCAGCGCACATTATATTTAACAACCACAAAAGGAGGCTTGCAATGGCGGTCCTGATCATGTTATTTGCTAAGGTGCATGCTTCTTTCCTTGTACAAAGTCCTGAAATATGGATCATGCAGATCTTTGACAAAACGAATCGCTTCACCAGTTGATTTCATTTCTGGTCCCAGTTCTTTGTTTACTCCTGGAAATTTTTCAAAACTGAATACTGGTTCCTTGATGGCAAAGCCATTCAGTTTTTTCTCAAACGTAAAATCAGTCAATTTATGAGTACCCATCATCACTTTTGTAGCAATGTTCAGGTATGGTATTTGATATGCTTTTGCAATGAAAGGGGTGGTTCTGGAGGCACGTGGATTGGCCTCAATAACATAGACTTTTCCGGCCTTGATGGCAAACTGTATGTTGATGAGTCCTCTGATGTCAAGAGCCCTTGCGATTTTTTCAGCAAAATGTTCCATGGTGCTGACTTCCATGGGACTCAAATTGAATGCCGGCAATACAGCATTGCTGTCTCCACTGTGTATACCTGCAGGTTCAATATGTTCCATGACACCCATCACGTGGAAATTTTCACCATCAAAAATGGCGTCGATTTCTGCTTCCTGACACCTGTCGAGAAAATGATCAATCAGTATTTTGTTGCCAGGGATGTGTTTCAACAAGCTTACAACAGCAGACTCTACCTCCTCATCGTTGATGACAATTCTCATTCTTTGTCCACCCAATACATAAGAGGGTCTTACCAATACAGGATATCCAACTTTGTTGGCTACTTCAACAGCTTCGTCTACTGTATAAGCAGTTCCGTATTCAGGATAAGGGATTTGTAAATTTTTCAACATGTCACTGAAACGTCCTCTATCCTCTGCAATATCCATGTTGTCATAAGAAGTGCCTATGATTTTGATTCCCTTCTTGTGTAATTTTTCAGCAAGTTTCAGCGCAGTTTGTCCACCGAGTTGAACGATCACCCCCTCGGGTTTTTCATATTCAATCAATTCCCAGAGATGTTCCCAGAAAACGGGTTCGAAATAAAGCTTGTCGGCTATATCAAAATCGGTTGAGACAGTTTCTGGGTTGCAATTGACCATGATTGCTTCATATCCGCATTCCTTGATGGCCAACAGTCCATGTACACAACAATAATCAAATTCGATTCCCTGTCCAATGCGATTGGGACCGGATCCGAGTACGATGATTTTTTTCTTGTTGCTGATTTTACTTTCATTGGTGCCTTCGTTTTCGAAGCTGCTGTAGAAATAGGGTGTTTTGGCTTCAAACTCTGCAGAGCAGGTATCGACCATTTTGTATACTCTTCTGATTCCAGCTGCCTTTCTTTTTTCATACAGGGCATCTTCATTTCCATCCTGCATGATTTTGCAGATTTGCTCATCGCTGAAACCGTGTTGTTTCGCTTTCTTGATGAGATCAATCGGCAATGCTTCAAATTTGTATTTCGAGATCTCTCTCTCGATATCTACAATTTTTTGTATTTCATATATGAACCAGGGGTCGATTCTTGTTGCCTGACAAATTGTTTTCACACTGATGCCCATCATCAAAGCATCTTTGATGCGGAATATCCTGTCCCACTTGGGAGTTTTGAGGTACTCCACGATTTCATCAGCATGCATCAGGCTCTTACCATAGTATCCGAGTCCCACTGCATTGTTTTCCAAACTTTGGCAGGCTTTCTGAATCGCCTCTGTGAAACTCCTTCCGATGGACATCACCTCACCGACAGATTTCATTTGCAAACCCAACGTATCATTGGCTCCTTTGAACTTGTCGAAGTTCCATCTAGGAACTTTCACAATGACATAGTCCAATGCAGGTTCAAAGTATGCGGAAGTTGTTTTGGTGATTTGATTTTTCAACTCATCTAAACTGAATCCAAGTGCAAGTTTTGCTGCGATTTTTGCGATGGGATATCCTGTAGCCTTGGATGCCAGTGCGGATGATCGGCTAACCCTTGGATTGATTTCAATGGCAATGATTTCCTCCGTTTCAGGATTCAATGCAAATTGAACGTTGCAGCCTCCTGCGAAATTTCCCAAATCCCGCATCATGCGGATGGCAGTATTTCTCATCAGCTGAAATGCGGTATCACTCAAGGTCATGGCAGGTGCTACTGTAATGGAATCACCCGTATGCACACCCATGGGATCAAAATTTTCTACCGTACAGATGATGGCAACATTGTTGTTGGCGTCTCTCAGCAATTCCAATTCAAATTCTTTCCATCCCAATACGGCCTTTTCAACCAGTACTTCATGGATGGGGGATGCATTGAGACCGCGGTTCAGGGCCTCATCCAAGAACTCTTTGCTGTGCACAAATCCTCCGCCTGTTCCACCAAGTGTAAAGGATGGTCTGATAACCAGCGGGAATCCAATTTCTTGTGCAAATTCTTTTCCCTCTAAAAATGAATTGGCTGTTTTGGCAGTAGCGACGGGAATGTTCATTTCAATCATCCATTGGCGGAAGAGTTCTCTGTCCTCGGCCTTGTTGATTGCTTTGATGTCGACACCAATTAGTTTTACATTGTATTTCTCCCAGAGACCAATTTCTTCAGCTTCCTTCGCCAGGTTCAATGCAGTTTGTCCGCCCATGGTTGGAAGTACCGCATCAATATCATTTTCTTTCAAAATCTGTTCTATGCTCTCTACTGTCAGCGGAAGGAGGTATACACTGTCTGCCATCATGGGATCGGTCATGATGGTGGCGGGATTGGAATTGATGAGGATGACCTTGATTCCTTCCTCTCGGATACTCCTGGCTGCTTGTGAGCCTGAATAGTCAAATTCGCAAGCCTGACCAATAACGATGGGTCCAGAGCCTATGATGAGTACCGAACGAAGAGATGAATCTTTTGGCATGTTTTAGATTTGTAGGGACACAAAAAAACCGGGACTTACCCGGGGGGCAAAGGTAAGATTTGAGGGCTATTTTCAAATGGAAATATTCGAAAATAGGGCGTGAAACGGGTGAATGTTGAAATGTAGTGGGTAATTAAGCCTGCTGGTGATAGGCGGCCATTTCATAGTCCTCCAAAATGTCTTCTTTGGATGGATGTGGAAAGCCAATGGCATCATATGAAGACGCCGATTTGGAATGCTTCTTGGAGTCCCTTCCTTTATTGAGGGTTTTCCATACTGTTGCCAAGAATTGAATAAAGCTTTTCATGATCTGATAAATAGACAATCAAAGCACCTAAAAAGTTGTCTGTACCTGCATATTTTTTTAAAAACTTTTTGCTGAGGTAGATTTGCATCATGCGAAAGTCCTTTTTCTTGAACCTCTTAAGCATCCATGCAGTGCTGTTTACAGCTGCACAGTCGTCTCAATCTAAAGGAAGTTTAACCTATCCTCTTTTGATCAAACCCAAGCTAAATGCGAGTTTCGGAGAAATGCGCCCGAACCATTTCCACATGGGATTGGATCTCAGTACTGAGGCAAAGGAGAACTTGCCTGTTCAGGCCCCAGCTGATGGATACATTGCGAGAATTAAGATTGAGTCAGGCGGATTTGGAAGGGCTATTTATGTCAATCATCCCAACGGAACAACCACGGTCTATGCCCATATGAACAGGTTTCTACCGGCAGTTGAAACATATTTAGAAAAAAAGCAATACGAACAGGAGTCATGGAAAATAGATTTGCAAGTCCCCGTCGGTTTGTTCAAGGTAAAAAGAGGACAGGTGATAGGGTACAGCGGCAATACAGGTTCTTCGGAAGGGCCGCATCTGCATTTTGAGCTGAGAGATACCAAAACCGAACATTGTCTCAATCCGCTGACCAATGGTATTTCAGTGGAAGATCATGTTTCTCCTGAGCCAAGGCAACTGGCATTTTACGACTATGAAAAAAGCATCTATGAGCAAAGTCCATTACTGGTTGCTTTGATAAAAAAAGATGATTTCTATGTTCCTGCCGGACCGATAGATTTGCCATTTGAAAAAGTTGTAGTGGGGATAGTTGCAAATGACCGATCAGACGGCAGTTCAAACCCCAATGGAATTTACCAGGCATTGCTCAAGCAGGGTGAACAAAAACTAACAGGCTTTACACTTGAAAATGTTTCATACGATTTTACGAGAAACATCAATGCTCATATTGATTATGCTCATCGATTCAAGGGCGGTAACTATATCCAATTGTTGCACAGGCCCAAATTTTTTCAGGAGCATGTGTATGCCTCCCATGCAACCAGTCCCTTTTTGCTGAATACAAATACAGTCCAGCGTTATGAAATTCAGATTGCTGATGCACATCAGAATACATCAGTTGTTTCTTTTGGTCTCCGGAAATCGGGGCTACAGACAAAGCAAACATTGAGCGGACAGCAGATGGCGTACAATCAAAAAAATACATTTCAGCACAATGGTATCAGATTTGAATTTTCACCTGATGCATTTTATGATGCATTCCACATGCAGGTAGCCTCCGCTGCACCACAGCATCTCTCGGAAAAATCCAATGCTTACCTGGTCCAACCACCATATATTCCAGTCAACACCCTTTTTCGTGTCAGCATACAATCTTCCAAAGCAGATTTGGACACATCAAAAATGTTGATCAGAAAAACAGTTAAAAATAAAACCGAAATCAAAAAGGCAGTTTTTGATGGATTCGGATTTTCTGCCATGTTCAGAGAGTTGGGTACATTTCAATTGATAGAAGACCTTGTGTCTCCAGTTGTACAATTCAATCTGCAAAAAGGTTCCTCGGTGAAAAAGGGTTCCCTCATTTCCATTGCAGTTTCAGACAACAACAAGTCCATCAGTTCTTTTGAAGCAAGGAGTGACGGCAAATGGCTTATGTTCAAACCCACCGGTATGCGTTATCAATATCAGGTCGACGATCATCTCCCCGTTGGTGAACATTTATTGAAGGTTGTTGTTGTAGATGAGGCTGGAAACAAGTCAGTTGCTCAGCTACCTTTCAAAAGAATATAGTATATGAAATTAGCAGAAGGGAAAAAGGCTCCATCGTTTACAGCAAAAGACCAGGACGGTGCTGCCATAAAGCTTTCAGATTTCAAGGGGAAAAAATTGGCCTTGTATTTTTATCCAAAAGATGACACCAGCACATGCACCGTTCAGGCATGTAATTTGAGAGATGGTTTCAAAGCGTTGAGCAAAAAAGGAATTGAGGTCATCGGTGTGAGTCCGGATGATCAAAAATCGCATGTAAAATTCATCACCAAACACAAACTGCCTTTTCGCATCATTGCCGATACGGATAAAAAATTGGTCGAAAAATATGGTGTTTGGGGGGAGAAACAATTGTATGGAAACAAATACATGGGAGTGTTCAGAACAACTTTTTTGATTGATGAAAATGGAGTCGTTGTCAAAATCATAGCCAAGCCCAAGGTCAAAGAACACGCAAAAGAAATTGCAGCGGGATTCGGATTATAGCATCCATTCAACTTCGCCATGGCGAATGGTTTCTGTAAATCCTCTTTCAATCTCCAGTTCACCATGGATGTTTACCCCTCGCACTTTTGCTTTGAAAACAATTTGTTTTTTTCTAAAATTTACTTCCTCATCCTTTTTGTACAGCAATCCATTGAAATCATCCAGCATTTGAAGCGCCCCATGCAACTGCAACATTTGCATTCTCTTTTCAATGTGATCGATCAGCTCTTTGGCAAGCTCAAGTGGATCGTATGATTTGCCTGAAATTTGTCGGAGGGATACTGCTTGAACGGTAATTTCAGAGAAGTCAACCTGATTGATGTTGATGCCTGTACCGGCTACGATCCATTCCCATTTTCCATCCCGGACCGTATTTTCAATTAAAATTCCCCCTGCCTTTCTGTCACGCCAGTACAAATCATTCGGCCATTTGATCCTGGTTTCTTCACCTGCATATTTGCCAAAGAAATCACAACATGCAAGGGCAATGGTTGCTGAGACGGGGAATTGCTCTTTGATTGAAAATTGTTCTGCTGCAATCAGTGTGCTCATCGTGATGTTTTGGCCTGACTCACTTTGCCAGTTTCGGCCCCTTTGGCCTTTCCCTTGGGTTTGCTCAAGTGCAAATACGACCAATCCGTGTGCTGCCTTTCCTTCACGGATCAGCTGCATGGCATGGTTATTGGTACTGTCTACTGTAGATAATATGATGAGGGGCTTTCCGGGCATTTTGTTGGCAGCTTAAGGAGGGAAATTATCCTTAATTTTGGAAAGTTACTCAACGAAAACTTAAAAAAACAGCGATTGGCATCAAGATCAGAAGGAACCGTACCTGCAAAGAAAATATCCCGCTTAACAAAAAACAGTAAAATACTGAAGGTGATCACCTCTGCTATTCAGGATAGAAAAGGTGAACACATCGTGTTGTTGGATCTGAGAAAGATATCAGAAGCAGTTTCTGATTTTTTTATCGTTTGTGAGGCGACTTCCACTGTTCAGGTAAAAGCAATAGCTGACTGGGTTGAAGTGAAAGTGAAAAAGGAGTTGGGCGAATTGCCATACAAACACGAAGGTCAACAAGCCAGTCAGTGGATACTGATTGATTATGTCAATGTGGTCGTACATGTTTTTTTGAGTGAAACAAGAAAATTTTACAAATTGGAGGATATGTGGAATGATGGGGTTGAAATAGATTTAGAGGAGCCTGCCTCACTGCCCCAACCGCCTGCCTTTACAACTATCAAGAAAAAGAACAAGCATTCATCATGAGCAACGATTCAAGCAACAGAGAAAAGAGGGGCGGTTCCATGAACCCGTTCAAACGGAAAGATCAGGGAGGAGAGGGTGGTTCATCGAAAGGACCATCATTCAGTTTTTACTGGATCTATGTTATTGCCGCAGTGCTGCTGATTGGATATCAGGTGATGCGTGGTGTAAGTCCGGATGCCCGCAACATCAGTGAACTGGAGTTCAAGCAAAAAATGCTCAGTCAAAACGATGTTGCCAAATTGGAACCAGTAAAAAACAAGGATGTTGTAAGAGTTTATATTCTTCGTGACAGCTTGGATAAAAAAGCATACAAGGATTTGTTGGGAGATAAACTGGTTTATGCAAAATCATCCAAAGGCCCCCATTTTCAATTCAGCTATTCTAAAATTGACGATTACCAGGAGAACCTGAGCAAATACTTCTCAGAACATCCGGAGGTAAAGGAGGTTCCTGTTGAGCCTGTTACCGATCCTGAATTTTTTGGTCCGCTTGTTAATTTCTTATTTCCCATCCTGATGTTTGGTGTCCTCATGGTATTGATGATGCGTAAAATGGGTGGAGGTGCCGGCGGTGGTGGTGGAGGAGGAATTTTCAGCATCGGAAAATCTAAAGCACAGTTGTTTGACAAGGGAACCAAAGTAAACATCACCTTTACAGATGTAGCCGGTTTGGATGAGGCCAAGCAAGAAGTGATGGAAATCGTTGACTTCCTCAAGAATCCCAAAAAATATACAGCTCTGGGTGGTAAGATTCCCAAGGGGGCTTTGCTTGTCGGACCTCCTGGTACGGGCAAAACATTGCTTGCAAAAGCCATGGCTGGAGAAGCGCAGGTCCCATTTTTCTCCATGTCTGGTTCAGATTTCGTGGAACTTTTTGTCGGTGTGGGTGCGAGCAGGGTTCGTGATCTCTTCAAACAAGCAAGAGAAAAAGCACCCTGTATCATTTTCATTGATGAGATTGATGCCATCGGCAGGGCCAGAGGGAAGAATGTGATGATGAGCAATGATGAAAGGGAAAATACATTGAACCAATTATTGGTGGAGATGGATGGATTTGGCGGAGACAGCGGCATCATCATTTTGGCGGCAACCAATCGTCCGGATGTACTCGACAGCGCCTTGTTGCGACCTGGTCGCTTCGATCGTCAGATCAGCATCGACAAGCCTGATGTAAAAGGAAGAGAAGCCATATTTCTTGTTCATCTGAAACCAATCAAGCGATCTGAGAAATTGGACATACACAAACTTGCAGAACAAACACCTGGATTTGCAGGTGCAGACATTGCCAATGTATGCAATGAGGCTGCATTGATTGCCGCCCGAAAAGGAAAAGAGCAAGTGGAAATGGATGACTTCCAGGATGCGATTGACAGGGTTATAGGCGGACTCGAAAAGAAAAACAAGATCATCCTTCCTGAGGAGAAAAAAATCATTGCTTATCATGAAGCAGGGCATGCTGTCTGCGGCTGGTATCTTGAACATGCTTATCCATTACTGAAAGTCACCATCGTTCCCAGAGGCGTTGCAGCTTTGGGATATGCACAGTATACACCCAAAGAACAATACCTATACAATACAGAACAGCTCACTGATCAAATGTGCATGACACTCGGTGGCAGGGCAAGTGAAGAAATTTTCTTTGGCAAGATCTCAACTGGTGCACAAAATGATTTGCAGCAGGTAACCAAGATGTCTTATGCAATGGTGACTGTGTATGGCATGAGCGAGAAAGTAGGAAACATCAGCTTCTATGATCCCCAACAGGAGAACACATTCACCAAACCATACAGTGAAGAGACAGGAAAGCTGATTGATGATGAAGTCAGAAAACTCGTTGATGATGCATACCAGCGGACCCTCCACTTGTTGTCTGAGAAAAAGGAGCAGGTTGAAAAAATTGCGTTGGCCTTGCTTGACAGGGAAGTGTTGCATCAGCAGGACGTAGAAGATCTGATCGGCAAACGCCCATTCAGTGAAAAGAAAATCCTTGCAGATGAAGAACCTGCAACGAATGAGCCAACCAGTAACACAACGGTGTAAAGACCATGCGCAGATTGGATGAAAAAATAATCATGGAATCATCTTCTTCAAAAGAAAGTATTTTGAAGAACATACGAAAGGCACTTACCCAGCCCACAGAACAGCCATATCCTGCACTTGACAAGGCAGAATTCAACTTTGAAGAATCGGGTGAGGATCTTGCAGTATTGTTTGCAGAGAAATTTACTGCACTGCTTGGAAAATTTTCCCTCTGCTCCAATGAAGAAGATCTGGTCAATCAGATCAATGCGCTTGCTGTTGAGAAACAATGGGCTGACCTGTATTGCACAGATGACAACATCCGATCTGCATTTGCCTCATTTGGTTTTCAGCAGTTTTCAACCAAATCACTTGCAGAAAGCGATGCATCCATTACCAAATGTGAATTACTGGTGGCGAGAACCGGATCGATTGTATTGAGCAGTGCAGTATCCTCCGGCAGAACCACAAGTGTATACGCCCCAGTTCATATATGCGTTGCCAAAGCAAGTCAGCTTGTTTTTGATGTAAAAGATGCATTGAAAATTTTGCAAAAAAAATACGGAGATCAGCTGCCCTCTATGATTTCATTTGCAACGGGTCC
>JACCDP010616817.1_pt1 | contig 10915 bp, 18 predicted proteins | sample 7445841 | NCBI WGS metagenome assembly JACCDP01 (sample SAMN15323441, study PRJNA562643) | freshwater metagenome | isolation source: river surface water | place: USA:Blue River Watershed | collected 2017-08-17
ATTGATGGGGAGATTAGCAAGTCCGGTATCGCTCTACAGCGAATCACGGACGGTTCGGGTTCCTCTTACTGGACTTGGACGTTTACCCCGCAGAACAACGTCCAGTTGTACTATCCGGGTACTTCGTTCGGTAACATCACCATTACCCCTATCCTCGTTTACCGCATTGAGCGTCCGGAGGTTGGCGCAGACGGTTCGCAGGTTATCGTTGAGGCGGAGGTTTGGGAGGATAGGTTCAACCTTCCGACTACGGATACTTCCGTTACGCCGTTCTCGTCGGCGGATGTGCAGGATCATTCCTTTGTCGGTTGGCTTCCGGATGTGTGGACGGATGAAACGGACGGCGGGAATTACTATTGGCTCAACCTTGATGCCGGACCCGCGCCCAAGTACACCCCGCTTATTCGGGTGATCCCCCCGTCGTTCCAGCCCGGAAAGGAGCTCTGGACTAACGGCAATTACCTATCCATTGGGGATGGTGCCGTTGAACAGTTCCCCAATGACGTTTCCGCCAACGGGGCCCGGTTCATTGCGGATTGCAATAGCCTCAATGGCTATCAGGATAAGCAGTTTTCGCTTGCGAATCCCCCGCCCGTTGGGATGTTCGCAGAGCTACATGACTACAATGCGAGCGGCTTCCGCACGGCGAACTACTCTTACTGCGTTAGCGGTGTTGCTAACAGCCTAACCTATGGGGCTTCGTGGGTTCTAGGCACCCCAGTTTCCGCTTGGGATAACACGGTGCCCGGTGTTGCTGGTACCAGCGATCCCGCGGTGCAGCTTGGCGGTTATCAGTTCTGGCCGATTGCCTTCTGCAATAAGACCCGCAAGGGGTTTCCCGGCATCGCGGTTCGTGCGGTCGGTGATACGCGTCCGATCGTTGCTACCAAGGTTGGCGCTTTCGCGACTCCCGTGCGGCCTAGCGGCGCGGGCTTTGTGGGTTGGCGAGTCTCTCTACAGCGTACCCGCGGAGTGTTCTCGCAGTGCCTAAACAACACGAAGGGTACTCCCGGTGTCTCTCCCGTTGTCTACAATGCGGCTTCTTCTAAGGCTGCAATCGGCGGGCTTCTCACTCCGTCTTCCGCTACCGTTCTCAACCTAGGCCAGAAGTAACCAGTCATGGCAATGCACCGCAAGAGCCAATCCCTAGCGTGTAGGGTTCAATCCGTGCTTCCGGGTTGGCTCTTGCGTGCCTTCCGTGTCCCTTCTGACCTATGTACCAAAGCTCCGGGGGTACAGCGGAAGACTAAAGAGCAAGTTGAGGCTTGGGAGACATACGATAACCTCAATGGCGATCCGGACACCACTATCGTACTTCCTACCTATGACCGCAACGGCAACCGTCAAAACGTTCGGACTAGCGTAGCGAAGCTCTCGCTACTCTCGCCCGATCATGCTGCGAGAAAGCAGAATCTAATCAACGCAATGGAAGCGTTGATTGAACCGGGTTGGTTCAGCCGCACGAAGCTACCCGAAAGCGACCGCGGGGCGGTCCTAACGGGCAGCTGGCGTGGGACAAGAGGTAGCCTAGAGCGTCCGGCTTACCTGTATGACGCTGAGAAGTGTCTAGACATTCCCGCGCCCGCACGGGCCGGTGCGCCCGCATTCTATTCGTCCAGTGACCCGCGGGCGGTCCCTGAATGGTTCCCTCGCGCTAGGCTTTCGGGCCATGCGGTCTATCCGACACCGCGGCTGTACTCAACTGACGTACCGTCCGCTACGCTTCGCGCGGCATATGAGGCGTTGTGCATTGCGGTGCATAGGCACCTAGAGGCTCGCAACACAACGCTTCGCTTTCACCCTGCAATCGTCGCCGCGAATATGCAACACAATCCGGATGCTCGCTTTGCGGATCCGGCGCTTTGGTATCCATACTCCGAATGGCGAAACAACAACGGCAATCCGGAATACTACTTCCGAAACACCATTCGCCATGCGGTAGTTGCTCCGTTCAACGATGGCGGCGGCTGGACGTTCACTAACCATCCTTTGTGGTCACGTTCACTGGACAACCGGGCGGAAGCGGTTGTGCTCGATTCTTACGAAAGGGTGACCCACGGGGTCTATGACCTTGGAAGCGAAGCGATTAGCTTTCAAGTCAACGTTGCGGATGCGATTGCCGATATCACTAGGATGATGAATGTCGCTAATCATCTTCTGGTGTCGGATGACGCCGCACCGTCGCAACGGGTGTTGATTGACCAACACGCCGCAATGACACTAAAACAGAATCTCCAGTTGCTTTCATTCCGTCATGCGAACTTGCCGTCGAATCAAAACATCAACGAAGCTCTGGAGGCGGCTAGGCTGGAACGCGACGCGCGATACAATCGGGGGTTGACGCAAGCTCTGGGCGTTGCGGGGTATGAGTCAACGGGGGATGCCGGGGCAGACATTACCGCCCTCGCGATTGACTCTATTGGCCTCGCAATGCAGGCCGGTTTCTCCCTTGCGGCTGGTAACCCGATTGCGGGTGTTGTCGGGGGGCTAGTGTTGTTTGTAGTGAAGTTCGGCGTTGGACTAATCCAATACTTCACCGCACCCGATAGGCCGCGCGATCCGCTGGACTTGCCTTTCCGAATTCTCCGCGGGAATGACGCTCCGTGGGCTAGCGGTGCCGTTCGCAATTCAATCTCGCTCCCTGTACCCTACAGCGCGGCGTTGATTGAACCCACTGTTTATAGGGGTCTGTGATGGATGATGTACGTTCACTGGTAGGGACCGGGCAGTATAGCGTTGCCGCTAATGCAAAGTTCACCACTGTCAATCAGGCTTGCCTTGACGATAAAGAGCATTGGTATTGTGCTCTTGTGTGGTGTGACTCGCTTCCTACGAAGGGTGATGGTGTCACCTTTGGTGTCGGAATGGATACCGCTGCAATCGTGGGCTTTCCCGCTTACGATTGCGGTTTCCGCTCTATTCCAAGAGCTCTTATCTCGGTTGGAGCTCCTACAGCGGTCAATCCGGCATCGTGCGTGATCTTTTACGGGCAGGTTCCCAAGGGACTTTCCCTAGCGGTTTCAAGCGACATTGACGCTAATGTCAACGTCAAGCTTTGGCGAATTGAACGGAGGATTGGAGACTAATGGACAACACAGTCAAGTATATCGCTATTGGCGGCGGGGTCATTATCGGGGGTTTGTTCCTCATGCGAATCCTAGATATGATGGTTTCGCCGCAACCCGTCATGGGGCTCAATCAGGGATTCGCGGGCGGAGTTCCCGGCGCGGGGCTTGACCCTAACACTATCGGTAGCCGTGCGGGCGAAAGCGACGTTAGCGCAATCGGTCGCATCTTCGAGCGCGCCATTGACCGGGTTGGGGAGGGGTACCAAACCTACACCCGTGAGGTAGCGCAAACCAACCGGGAGCGCGACCGTACGCGCGGCGCAGCGAATGACGATGCCGCGCGGCAAGCCAAGCTACGTGCGGGGGCGCGTAGCTAATGTCTCCCGGTGTCGCTTTCGGCGCGGGGCTAGCCGTTGGCGCAATCGGGATAACTCTCGTTTACGTCTCACTAGCTCCCGCCCTAGCGGAACGCGCTACGTATGAGGCTATCGTGGCCGGTGGAGGGGCTCTTGGATTGCCGGGAGCGTCTTCTGTGTTCCAAGGGTTGGCATTGCCTGTTTCGCGTCGCGTTAGAGCCATTGTAGCGCAAAGGGTATCACCGTGGGTAAGAGCCTGATAGTGACGGGTGCGGTTGCCGGTGTGTCCGTAGTGACCGGCCTAGTGACGGGCGCGCTAACGGATGCCGATAGCGTGGGGGCGACCGTTGCAAACGCCGTGAGAGAAGGGAGGCGAAGGTTGTCCGGCGTAGTCCCTAATGAAGCGGAGTTAATAGCTTGGGAGCGGAAGGTCAATCGCCCGTCCAGTAAGCGAAGCGGGATTCAGATTCGCCCTCGCGTTAGGACGTTTCCCTTCCTGCGCGGTGACGCGAATCGCTCCCTTGCGGCATATTCGGATCTATGCGGAGAAGCTCTGCAACTGTCGCCCTCCGCGGGTACGATCATGGCGGTTATTGGGAACATTGAGGGCGGATACTCCAGCGGTGCTACGTACAACCGCAATAGCGGCAACGTAAAGATGATGGGAGGGATTGCCCGCGAAGACGTTACTCCTCCGTGCTACTTCCTAGTTGATAACATCAACTCCCTTGATGCTTATCAGTCCTTTGGAGTTGAGCCTAATCAGACGGGCGAAGCATACCTTGCGGACAATCAAGCCGCATGGAGGGAGGGGGTTAGCAACAACTGGCGACGCACGTTTGGGCAACCCCGATATCAGAACGCGACCGCGGTAGTTGGCGGGAATCAACTAACGTTCAATCAATTGATGAATGGCGGTTATCTACAACAAGTTTGTGCGATTATGGGCATCAACGGCTATGCGGCATCATACCGCAGTCCATCATACATGACTGCCCGATATTACCGGCTTGTGCGCGCGAATCGTCTGCGAAGCAATCTAAACATCGTTCCCGCTAGGGTTCAGGGGGGTAGGGTTCTATGAGTCAGTTCCTACAGAAGACAATGCCTTCGCCGTCGTTTCAGACGGTGAATATTCCCGCGCCCGGTATGCCCAATGCCGCGGGCGACCCTCTTGGGAGCGCAACCCTGTATTGGGGTCAATTCTATCTCAACAGCCCCATTGCGGGTGTCTATAAGAACCCCATTACCAACCGTGGGGAGCTCTATATTGTTGCCGCCCCCGGCGTGCCGAACGGGGTTTGGCTCAATGTGCAGACCGGCCTAACCCTCCGCGGTATGTCCAATGACGTAACGCACGGAGTCAACATTGAGCCTGATGGTGTTCCAGCTGGACCCACTAGCCTCTTGGTGCGTCGGGTCAATGCAACCGTTGTCGACACGCACGGGGGTCAAACAATCAACGGATCGCTTGCGGTTTCTGCGATTGGAATCAACAAAGTCCCGCAGGGAAGCGGCCCGCCCATTCCGGACGCCTTGACTCATAATGATGCGGTCACTAGTCTGAACCTTTTGCTCGCATTCCTACGTCTTCGCGGCGATATCCTCCCATGACTGTCATTGCCTACACTCTGAACGTCTCTCGCGATATCGGGAGTCGCATCACGCGAGAGCAGTTGCTATCTCGCGTCAACGAAGGCTTCCGTGGCCCTAATGCTTCACAGCGATTCACGCTTCAATGTGCGGACGCTGAAACGCGGTTGCGTGATCTTGCCGGGCTAACCCGTGTGCTGCTTGTTATTACAATGTCCATTACACGTAATGCCCCCGGCCCGCTAACAGGGGAAGACTTCGTAATGATTGACTCCATCGCGTTTGGTGCGATGAAAGCCGCTTCCGGACAGGGATGGAGCGTGATGGAGATACGTCAACGGCTTGCACCCGTAGGGACTTCCGAGCAAAGCGCCTTGTCCAACGTATTCGCAGACCCATCCGGCGCTTCTAGAACCGTGCGTGATGGCAACGCTTGCAGCCTAGCAGTTGTGTCAGGGTCGCGCATTGCAACTGACCGTGTGTTGAACGGCGCGAACGCCGGCGCTCAACGCACCGCCCCTCCGTTGTTCCAAGACGCCCCTGATATCCCCACGGAGTACAAGGTTGCAGCCGTCGTTGGAGGGGTTGTTGTTCTCTCAATTGCCGCGGCCTATGTGTGGCGGTCATTCAAGTGAACGTGCTGAACGGGGCAAACAGGATGGCTATTATGATGGGATCGCTTGAATGGGCTGCGCTATGGTCCGCGGGAGTTGTCGCTTTCTTGGTGGTAGTCTCAATGGGGGTTGACGAATGACAACCGTAGGCGAAAGCGGCGGAGCTAGGGTGCCCGGAGAGAACGCAGACAACCCTAAAGAGCCTTCCATGCTCCCTGTAGTCGCTTCCGGAGCTATTGTTCTCGGAATGGCGGTTGGGGGAGCTCTGATCGGGCGTCGCTTTGGGCATCCTGTCATTGGTGCCGTTGGAGCTCTAGTGGTGTCTCTGCCGGTCGCTAATTGGGTTGGAGAGACATTGACGGATGCTATATCGGATGAGGTCAATCCGACAGTAGCCCCTCCGCGCGAACGCGAGGGAGACGGCCCCGGTAGACGTAAGATGCTTTCCACCGGTAAGCGTGTGGGAGGGAAGGGAGCGAAACTAGGGCCACAGCTGGCTATTAGCGATGAACTCACTATCTCCAACATTGCATTCTCTACAGGCAAGAAGACAAACTGACTGCCTTGTGGCAACAGCCTAAAACAGAAGACGAAAGGCAATTGTATGATCGAAGAACTGTTTGACCCTAGGTTTGATCGTAACAACCCTGCGGTGAGCATTGTCGGGATGGCGGCCTACATTGGCGGTGCCTTGGCAAGCTATCGCTATGGGGCTTCGATTCGCCATCCCGTGGCGGGCGCAATTGTCGGGGCGGTTGTGGCGGGCCCCCTAGCCGCTGGCATGGCACGATGGGTTGTTGGGATGGTTATCCCTCCCTCCAATGTTCTTCCTGCTAACACCATCGCAAACAACCCGACCGCTAACCCGCCCGTGAGCCCGCGCCGCTAATGCGACACTCCCTGCGTTGTGCGATTGTGCTTTCGCTACTGTCATCCTGCGGGCCTACCTTCCCGCGGGGCACAGTAGCCATTGTGCTTCGCAAGGTTTGCGAGGAAGCCGCCAACGCAATTGAGGCTTCAACGCACAACGTAATCAGGGATTCATCCATCATCGTTGACGCTTCAAGCGAGGATTGAATGGCTATCTCGGAAGAAACCCTTGCGCTTGCTATCCCGTCTTCTCTAAAGACGGAGCACCCCGATAGCGGTCTATTGGTGCAAGGGATCCTAATCGCGCTTCGTTCAGACGAGAACTCCACCGCATTGACCGCAAAAGGTCGAATGATGGCCGTTCACGATGCTCTGGACACTATCTTCGCTCCAATGGTTCGCGACCATCTATCGAAGGAAGATGAAGACTGGAACGCGCTTCGCGCGAAGGCTGATAAGTACAAGCCTTCCGTGACGATTACCGTCAAGCGGGAGCGTCCGGACTTCGCTCAATACTCATACAGCGGCGACGAATCAGGGACCATCTTCGCTATGCGTGGCGATGATGGCAATTGGACGGCTGAATCAATGTCTTCCGCTGGCATCCAATCGCAGCACACTGAACCATTCCCTACCGCCCGCCTAGCTGCGCGCGATCTATTCGAGGATAGAGGGATCATGGTTATGTTTGACGCTCCCTCCGCTGTATCTAATGAGGCTGTTGCGTCCGTGCCATCAATCGAAGATGGCGAGTACGATAGGGACATTAACCGGAGAATCTCCAATGCCTGATGTACATATCGCCATTCCGGAAGGGGTTGAAAGTGCTCTAGGCATTAAGGCACAAGCGACCCCGCTAGGTTCAGGCAACAACGGGACGGCATACAGGGTTGACGCCTATTCAGTCCTAAAGTTGACGGTTTCGCTACCAGAAGCCTATGCACAGAATCTACTTTTCGACGTGATGCAATCCGACGCCGGAGACGGGCTAGTGTTCGGAATCAACCCTCCAATGAGCAAGGCTCGATTGGTAGGGAAGGTTGGACCCTCGCATCCGTTCGCCGGAATGAACCTGTACGCTTACGTCACTACGTCAATCGTGCCCCTCACAAGAGACGAGATTGCAGCGGTTCCCAAGAGCATACCGGACCTAACCCGCGAAGACAGTTCGGGCAACTACGTCAAAGTTACTCCAATGGTCGCCGCATACAACGCGGCCAATTCGCTTTGGCTACTGCGCCCCGGAGCTCCCGGTACGAAGCGGCACACAAAGCGCAAGCTTGAGGCATTAATCGCAAAGGCTAGGAATCAGTACCTAGAAGCTCTGGACGCTTGCGCGTCGGTTCCGGGTTTCGAGGATTCAGCGGAAGCTGTTATCAGGCTTTCAACCGACAACGCATTCGCGAAGTTCGGCGGGCCGTGGGTTGTTGGAGACTACAAGCCCGCAAACTGCGGAAGGGACTCCAACGGGAAGATTGTGGCTTATGACCTTTTCTTCTACTCCAACGAACAAGCCTTTCCCAAGTATCTTCCCAAGGCACTTGGCGAATGACCGCTGATACAACTCATCTATGGGGCGCGGCAACTGCGGTTGTCGGTTCTCTGGTGTCCGCGGTTGTCGCTTTGGACAAGCGTAGTCGCGCGGATGCAGAGTCGCGACTAGCGGAAGCGAAGCGTTGCACGGAGGTACTAATCCTCGCAACGAAAGCCCTTGAAACAAGTAACTCCCTTCAATCTAGGTTGCTGGAGTACTTGGAACACCGCAATGCCTAAACCACCTCCCTCCGTTCAACGCAATGCGCGTGCTGCATTGGAGGCAAGAGCTAACGCTTCACCCTCCAATCGCGGGATGACCCCTGTAGGGATTGCCCGCGCGAGGGATCTCGCGAACGGGCGGAACGTCTCGGAACGTACCCTAAAGCGAATGGTTTCGTTCCTTTCGAGACACCGCGTTGACAAGAAAGGTTCTACGTGGAACCGCAAGGGTAAGGGTTGGCAAGCTTGGAACGGTTGGGGCGGAAACGAAGCATACCAGTGGGCAAAGTCCCTATTGGGTAGGAAGTGACGTTGCACGTGCAACGTTAGGCTATTGGATCGTTGCACGTGCAACACGGAGGAATGGGGATCATGGCGAACAATCGGTTGCGCACATATCAGGTTGATGGCCCCTCCGGACGCGAAGCCGGAACTCAAACCCTAACCGCGAAAGCGCGGACTAAAGGGCGTGGCACGAACGGCGTATCCGTTCGTTGTTCCGCGGAAGCCAACGGCGGTCTATGCGGTTGGATGAGGGCGCGCTTCCGAGAGATTGCGGAACGTGTTGAGAGTGAGACCAGTGACCAGCGGCGCAAGCGGGCGCGCCGGAAAGCCAAGGCATAGCAATGGCTAAGCGCGCAAATGGTGTCGGGAATTACCAATCGGGCGGACCCTCCGGAGAGGCGAAGGGAACGAAGTCCTATACCGTCAAGCGTAGGGTCCGCGGAGGTAAGACTGATTCCGTCCATGCGCGATGCGACCGCAACGGCGGGGGTGGGGAGCTTTGCGCTTGGATGGAGCTCCAATTCGCGAAGATTCTCGCCCGCGCCGCGAAGGCCGAAAGCGACGAGAAGAAGAAGCGCGCCCGGTTGAAGGCCGCGGGCGGGGGGTAAGTAAAGGACCGCGCGCGCGTGCCAGATTTTCGACCGCGGGTCAAGCGAATTCGACTCGCTAGAAAAGCGACTAGGCACGTCGAATTCGTGCGAAAACAGTTGCCGCGGGGCGGGGGGTACTGTAGAACTGTCTTGCCGGTTGCGAGAAACGAACAAGCCGCCCGGTAGAAAGTGTGCTAAAGTGTCCCTGACCATCGTTTTCCTCCACACCCCCGAATTCCCCGACGCGTCGGGCAACACGGTAACCGCGCTCTACTCCAGCCCCAAGCTTGGCCCCATCACCGGGGGCGTGGCAAAGGTGGTTGGCTATCAGCGCCGGACCCTTTCCTTCGCGACCCCGGAGAAGATGCTCCAGTGGGCTTCAAAGGAATTCAACGCGGGTGAGCCGTGCCGCACGGAAGGTGACCGGGTGTTGTTTTCCGCCGCCCCCGCCGAGAGCAAGCGCAAGTAAGCTTCAACGCCTCATGTATCTAGACCCCCCATGGGGGTCACCCGGTCTGTGACAACGCGGTAGAGTCCGGCCCCCGCAAGGGACCATGACGGTTGGGATCGAATCCCTCCGGACTCGCAATGCCACGCCGCTTGCACGCGCTAGGCAAGAGCGCGCGGCGTGGCAGATTGTCGGTTGGAGCCCCGATAGTGCTCCGTGGGTTGACTGGCGTAGCTTTGGTTCGATTCCAAGGCAACCCGCCGGGGCCGCGCGACAAGCCCCCAATGCGCGCAACGCCCCACCTAATTCTTCGCCTAGACTAGCAACCTCAACGTGTGTGGAGTGTGTGAATGCCTCAGTACAAAACGGAACGTGGTTACATCCTGTCCGCGGGTTTCGATACCGCGGGAGGAAAGCCGGTGGTCAGGGGTCTGGTCAGGTGCGAGAAGGGCGAATACACGTTCACCCTTTGGCTTGACAAGGTGAACGATAAAGACCCCGCGAAGGAATCGCCGTTCAGCCGTACCGCCCGCGCCATGCGCGCGGCTGGATTCGTGCGGTACGGCAACGTCAACGTCCCGCGGGATACGTGGTTCGCTTACGATTCCGACGATAGCGGCAACGTCAAGCGTAACGAAGTTCGCGTTACCCTCGCAGATTGGGTTGACAACACTGGCAAGGTGCGGTGGGGCGCGAAGTACATTGACCCTGTGTCTTCGCTGGAACTGAAGTCGCCCCCTGCCCGCGATACGCTGGACGCTCTTTTCGCACCGTCCAGCGTGAAGGCTGGACCCCCCGACGATATCTCGGCGGATGACAAGAGCGAAGATATCCCCTTCTGACACACCGGGGCCGTAAGGCCCCGCCACTGTAGCCCAAAGGTAGAGGCAACCCGCTTAGAACGGGTCAAGTGACGGTTCAACTCCGTCCAGTGGCACCGCGATTGACGCCCGCGCACACTGAACGTGTCCGGATTGACGCCACGTAAACGACTCCCCTCTAGGTCTGCTCACCGCATGGGAGTAGCGTCGCTTCGCGCTAGAGACTCGCCACGCTCTAGCGCGACTCTAACAAAACTGTCCGGGTGTTGCGGCGCTTTGACAGTCCGGCGACCGTGGGGGGCTTGGGAGACTTTGTGCTTTCAGCCCCTTACGCGCCGGTTTCCCGTGGGCTTGTCCCACGGCACCGGTCCTAGTGGGGTTGGGAGTTCAGTCTTCCTTCCCTCTATGGTCGTTGCCGGACTGTCAAGGCACTATCTACCAGTGCCTTGTTTTGGACATTGCGGGGCTACCACAGCGGTAGGCTTGCCCCGCGGCTCTAGTGCTACGCTAGGGCC
>JACCDP010526116.1_pt1 | contig 10914 bp, 3 predicted proteins | sample 7445841 | NCBI WGS metagenome assembly JACCDP01 (sample SAMN15323441, study PRJNA562643) | freshwater metagenome | isolation source: river surface water | place: USA:Blue River Watershed | collected 2017-08-17
AATTGTTAGTACCAGCGGCAAACCAGTAAAGCTTACGCAAATTAAAGACGATACCGGGGCCCCAACCGAATTTGCTTACGCCAAGATTGGTGAAAAGTACGTTAGCTTTAAACAGAATGCTGACGGCACCTACACGGGCATTGGAAGCACATACGCCAAAGTTGACCAAGATAAAAGCTTTTTTGAAAGCCTTGGCCCTATTTGGGACGTAGCAAAGATTGCCGCAACTATTTATAACCCGGCTCTTGGAGCAACTCTTCAAGGAGTTGATACCCTTGAAAGAACGGGGGATCCTCTTTCCGCTTTGGTTTCTGCTGGAACTACATATTTTGTTCCTAAAATTGGCGAATATGTTTCAACACAAATTTCAAATTCAATTTTTAATCAGTTAGCCGATCAAGTTGCATCAGGTGCAATCTCTGAGGCGACCGCCAAGGCTGCTGCCAGCACCATTGCTGGATCGGTAACCTCTGTAGGTATTGGAAAGCTTTTAAATCCAGATGCTGATATTGCGATGCTTGCGGCCTCTGGTGGCGCGTCAGGTTATGCACAAGGAACATCCTCTGATATTGCCAATGCAGTGTTTGGTGGAGGAGATAAAGCCAAAGGCGCACAGATAATCCAAGAGATTGCAGCAAGCACTGGTTTAAAGACAGAGCAGATTGTTAATGCAGTATCTGGTGCAACTAGAGATGCTTTGGTTGGTATAGCCACCAATAAAACTGACAATCTTGCGCAAACCATTGCAACTAATGCTATTGCTGATCTTGGTGGCGGAGCGGCAGGTGAGTTTGTAAAAAACAAGATTCTTGAGGTATCTCCAACCTTAGACTATGTCGCCAACGCAGCAAAACTAACGGCAGATATTGGAACTCAAGCTGGCATACGTGGTCAGGATGTTACCAAGACATTGGTCGGCTCAAGTGGGATGATTGCTAATATCGCTGGCAAGATGACCTCAATGGATCGTCAGGGAACGATCCCAACATCTCCAGACCAACTTTCTGACAATGCTCGTGCGGTATATCAGTCTTATGTAACTGCCGGTATTGATGAGCAATCTGCGCTTGCGGCAGCTTCGTCTGTTGATCCCAAATACAAATCTGTATTCCAGACAGCCAATTATCAGTATGGCCCACAGCTTGCCGAGCTTGATGTAAAAAAACTAAACCCTATAACTGTTGTAGGCTCTGGAAATGTTTTGCCTCAAGACTTAACCACCGATGAGCTTAAAGAACTCATTGATGCTGGCAAGGCAAACCTTGGGGAAATTAACGAGTACGCAAGAAGGACTGCAACACTGTCGGACAAGGCTCCATCGACATTCTTCAACCTTTCTGAAACCAAAGATGACACAGGTTTAGATGTTGGAAGAAGGTCTATAGTTGACGTTGGCGGTGGCACATCTATCGGGACAAAGAGCGATAGCTGGTTTGAGTTAATTGGCTTTACATCGAATGGCAACCCTGTTTACCAAGAGAACGGCGTTCAAGGTAAGGGGCCTTCGTTTACCCTGTTTACGGTAGATGGCAGACCAAAACTTGTATCGCCGGACGGTCAAGAGAAAGTTCTTTCTGTTGATTTAAGCAAGAAGCTTGAAGACAACGCAATTATTGAGAAACAGAGATACAACTCATCTGAATCAAACAAGGTAAAGATCCCTGATCAGATTGACGTTGTTGAGCAAAAGGTAAGTGATGCTATCAGTACTACTCCCGGTGGCGGAGGAGGTGGTGGAGGCGGAGGAGATACTGCTGCTGCATCTTCTGCGCAACCTGCTGCCGGGGAAACAGAACTTTGGAAGCACATTACCGCTATATCTGGAGGATCCAACCAGTTTAATCCAGCAGACTACGCTCTCACGCAGTATGCAAAGGATCCAAATGTCAGCAACTACTACACCAATCTTGCGAAAAACATAATGCTTGATGCTGGTATCAAGGGTGCAAGCAGCGGTGAAATTAATGGTCTTGCCACTGAGCTTCTCAAGGGAGACCTCTCTGGCATGTTGAGTTCTGGAACTGGCACATCTGGAACTGGTGGCACGGGTGGTGGCACTGGTGATGGCACAGGAACAGGGACGGGCACCGGCACTGGTACAGGATCTGGCACTGGATCTGGTAGTGGTACGGGGGCAGGAACTGGCGCAGGAACAGGTGCTGGTTCAGGCGGAGGAACTGGTGGAGGTGCTGGCGGCGGTACAGGAACCGGAGTTGGAACTGGGGCTGCAGACACGACCGGAGGAGGAACTCTTCCCGGGACAATCACGCCAACTGATCCAACTAAGCTTCCAACTCAGCAGCCAACAACGGCAACCACGCCTCAGGTTGTCCAAGGGCCTCCTACAATTGCACAAGCAGCCCCGTCTGCGGCGTTTTACTATGGCAAGGAATTTGGATCACCCCAACAGACTCTATCCCCAGAGGGAGAACTGTTGCAATCTTTGTATCAACCGTTAAGCGTTACCCAACCCGGGCCGGAGCTTGCTGTAAAAGGAGGAACCGGGGAAAATGACATTGTGGCATTACTCCAGTCTCTTGCTGGGGAAGAGGGTGATTTAAACGACCTTCTTGATATTCTGAAAGGTTAATCATGGCTGACTCCAGCTTGTTCGGGTTTGATAATTTCTTTACAGACCTTGGCTCCATATTTGCAAACCCCAATACCGGGGCGGTGGATTACTCATCCATCATGCAAGGGATTGGTAATGTTCTGGGTGGCAGTTCCCCTTATGGAACCGCAGGACAAATTGCCGGTCTTACCGGGCTTTCCTACTTGTTGAACAAGATGGGCGGAAGCAGTGGGCCCACCTTCTCAGGATACCAAGGTGGCATCCCAACCTACACAGCCACCCGAGAGCAAACTCCATACTCCACCACAACCATGACTGATGCAGAGGGGAAAACAGTTCCTCGTCGCCCGGGTTCTGGTGGGATTACCTACTTTAAACCCACCACATACACCAAGGCTGCTGACGGTGGTCTTATGTCTGGCTTCCCTTCTGAGCCTGTCCTGCGCATGGCTGACGGTGGGATTGCTTCACTTGGTTCTTATTCAGATGGTGGAAGACTCTTGAAAGGCCCCGGCGATGGTGTATCTGACTCTATTCCTGCTGTTATCGGCGATAAGCAACCTGCTCGTCTGGCAGATGGTGAGTTTGTTATTCCTGCCCGGATCGTGTCTGAACTGGGTAACGGAAGCACAGAAGCTGGCGCAAAGAAACTCTACGCAATGATGGACAGAGTCCAAAAAGCCCGTGGCAAGTCTATCGGGAAAGACAAGGTTGCGGTCAACTCCAAAGCTGACAAGCACCTACCCGCTTAAGGAAGAAACATGGCGACTACAACTACTACCCCGGCAGTGCCAACCTCTGAGGTATCAACCCTCTCAGCATGGGCTGGCCCGTATGTCACGGACATGCTTGCCAAGACCAAGGCACTTTCCGAGACTCCTTATCAGACTTACCAAGGCCCGTTTACAGCAGGGGCTTCTGATCTACAGTCCAAGGTATTCCAAGGTCTGGGATCTCTTGCTTTCCCGTCCCAGCTTGGCAAGTCGTTTACAGGCACCACCCCCACTGCCGGAGTAGATGCTTCAGGCAAGCCTGTCCAAGGTCAGGGGATTGTTGGTCAGTACATGAATCCGTACCTGTCGGCAGTCTTGAACCCTCAGCTAGATGAACTGCGCCGCCAGTCTCAGATCACGCAGATGCAGAACGCAGCCAAGGCTACAGGTCAAGGTGCTTTCGGTGGATCCCGTCAGGCTTTGATGGACACAGAGACACAGCGCAACCTGATGCAGGAAATGAACAAGACTGTGGGCACTGGTTATGCAAATGCATACGAGAAAGCCATGCAGCAGTTCAACACCGAGCAAGCTCAGGCTAAGACTATTGCAGACATGCTCTCAGAACAGGGCGGTACACAGCGCAAGATCGAGCAGGAAGGAATCACCGCAGATCTCAATGAGTTCCTGACCCAGCGTGACTATCCTCAGAAGATGCTGCAATTTCAGCAGTCCATGTTGCAGAACCTGCCAATATCGACAGTTACATCCCAGCCCGGTCAGCAGTCATTCTTGGGTCAAACAGTTGGAACAATTGGTGGTCTTGGTCAGCTTACAGATGCACTGGCTAAACTTGGCATAAAGATTGGTGGGTAACATGAACCTAATTCAAATCCAAGAGCGTTTAAAAGATGTGCCATTAAACGCTGTTATTAATTATGCCAACGGATCGAACCCTGAGGTTCCTCCGTATCTTGCATTGGCTGAGATCCAGCGCAGGAACAGTGTCCAGCAGCAGTCTCAACAAGCCATGCCTCCTGATGCATCTGTCAAAGAACAGATCGAGCGCAGGGCTTTAGAGCAAAGCGCCAATCAGTTGATGGCAGACCAAGCCCGTCAACAACAGGCAAGCCAGCAGATGGCTCAACAGATGACACAGCCGGGTGAGCAGATCCCTCAGGGCGTTCCGCAGCCAGAGCAGCCTGAGAGCGTTCCAACCTATGCCTCTGGCGGGATCACAAGTATTCCCGTCAGAAACGACATGTTCAACTTTGATCGTGGTGGCATCGTCACCTTTGCCGAGGGCGACTATGTAGAGAACCCCTTTAAAGATGAAGAAAAGCCTAAGGCAGTTGTTAAAAAAGCAGCACCTAAACAACCCGTAGCCAAAGCTCCCAACAAAGACTACATGGCACTGGCAGAGGAAGCTTTAAACGTAAAGCCAACTATGCCTGAGAGCCCACAGGTTCTCCTTGAGAGAGCTAGGGCAACCAACCCTGACTTGGCAAAGCCCATTGGTGAGGACTACATGTCCAAGCTTCAGGCTCTTGAGGCTCAGGACAAAGCCAACAGAGAAGCTTTTGAAGCCCGGGAAACAGGCGCACAGCGTCGGGACTTCTGGAACTCTTTGATTGCTGCCGGTGAAGCTACCCGTGGTGGTCAGGGTATTGGTGCTCTTCTGGGTGGCTTTGGTCGTTCTTATGGATCGGCTCAGGAAGCTGCTGATGAGCGTCGTGCCCGTCAGGAAGCCCTGCGTCGTGAGCAAGACATGAACATGGCAAAGCTGAACTTTGAGGTTCAGAACCTGCGCCGTGCTGAGGCTCGTGGCGATGTTGATGCTGCGTATAAACACCAGCAGAACATTGCGAACTTGGAAGCAGAGATCCAGAAGAACAAGATTTCAGGATTCACTGACCTTGCCCGTACTCAGGCAACGAATAAGTATTACGACATCATGGCTCGTCAGGCTGGTCAGCAAGCCCAACCTGAATTCATCCGTCTGGCTGAATACTTCAAGAAGAAAGATCCTAGACTTACCGACGAACAAGCTTATGAAATGGCTGTCAAATACAGCCGTGCTGGTATCGCTGGTGAGTTTGCTGGTGCTCGTCAGGATACTAAGATCATCGCCGACATCCAGAAGAAATACACATCACAGATTCAACTGGCTCGTCAGGCAGGAAACAAAGCTCTTGAGGAAACACTTACAAGACAAATGGAAGATGAGATTCGCAGGGCAACTGGCGGTATCCCGGGTCAACCGGGACAGCCTACAGCTCCTTCCGGATTCACCGTTACCAGAGAGAAATAAATGGCGATCTATCGCGTCACTGCACCTGATGGACACACCTACCGTATTGAAGGCCCTGAGAATGCCAGTGAGGCTGACGTTATCAGGGCTGTTCAAACCCAGTACCCTTACGCCCAATATTCCACTGATGAGCTAAGGCAACAGCCTCGTGCTCCGGGCACACTTGGGGATACTGCTAGGGCCGGTCTGGCAAGTCTTGCAGGTTCTGCTGGCGCGATTGCTTCAGCCTTTGGTGCTGAGTCTGCTCCTGCCCGTGGTCTAAGAAGCTTTGCTTCTGAGGTTCAACAGGGGATGTCCCCTGCCCGTCTTGAAGAGATGCGTCGCCGTGAAGAACTAATGAAGCGCGGTGAGGAATCTGGCATTGGATCAGAGATCATGTCTGGTCTTGGTGCTGTCGGTGAAGCTCCCGTTCAGTCCGTTGTCTCAGGTCTTGCCTCATCTGTTCCTGCGATTGCTGCTGGCTCCGCAATCCTTTTGGCAGGTGCTCCTGTCGCTATTGCCGGGACGGTTGCTCTGTTCACCAAGCTGGCTGTCGGTGCCCTACAGGGTGCAGGTGAAACCAAAGGGAATATCTTTGACACCGTCACGCAGAAGCTGATGGAAGAAAAGGGACTGTCCCGGGCACAGGCTGAAGCTCAGGCAATCAAAGCTCAGGAATACATCAGCCAGAATGCCCCGGGCATCATGGGCGGTGCTGCGGCAGGTATGCTGGATGCTGTTACCGGTGTTGAATCCATTATTGGAAAGACTGCCAAGGCCAAACAAGCAACCCGTCCTTTGACCCAACCGGGAGTTCTCCGTACCGTTGGCAGGGCGGGTATTGAGGAAGCTATCCCCGAAGCCATCCAAGCTGGTGTTGGTCAGGTGGCTGAGAATGTAGCTCTCCAGAACGCAGGGTTTGATACATCGACCTTCTCGGGTGTAGCAGGTGCTGCTGCCCGTGATGCATTGATGGGCGCTTTGACAGGCGCGGCAGTTTCCCCCTTGCAAGTTTCCCAGCTACGCAAAGAATTTGAAGCCGACAAACAGAGGCGTTTAAATGAAGAGCAACAGAAGCTGGATGCTGAGATACGCAAGGAAGAGGAAGCTCTACGTCAACAGCAAGAGGTTAAAGCTGCGGAGGAACGGGCTAAAGAGGAGGAAGTTCTCGCGGCTCCGCCTGTACAACTCCCGAGCCCTGTTAACGTCCATCCGATCCGCAATCCTCTAGGCAATGTAGCCAAGGAAGATCTACAGGCAGAGGGCATTGATCCTTACCTGAGCCAGCACATTGATGAGTACCGCAAGGCTTCTGGTCTGCCCCCGGTCGAGAACTATTCCATTGAGGACATCGTTGACTCCATGCCCGGGGTCAATCCCGTGGAGGAACAGAACCAGATCGACACCATCCTGAACGCCCGTACCGGGTATCAGGGTGAGCGACTGACTGCCCAAGATGTCATGGATCAGGCAGCAGCCAAACAGGTCGATAAGGACGAGGCATTCAGTGATTTCCTAGCCAGAACCACCGGGCAGAGAGATCTGAGATCCATGTCTCAGTCCCAGCTCTACGCTGCGTTTAAAGCTATACAGGGCCTACCCGAGGGCGAGCCCTTGGAGGCTGGCACCAACGCCGTCAGATTTACCGACAAGCAATACAACGCAGCCATCAAGGGTCTGGACAAGATTGTTTCCGAGGAACCCATCCTTGTTGGCGATGCCCTAAAGGACATCAAGTTATCCACAGGCTTGACCGAGGATGCCTACGCACAGTCCGTTTTAGAGGAGGCTGTACGCCGGGGTGATGTAGACCGCAGGGGAGACAAAATAACGGCTCCTACGACCGCTGAGAGCCTCCCAGAGGGGTATTCCATCCAAGAGGGTGAGTTTGAGCGTGGTGAGCGTCCTGAGGGCTTCCAGATCCAGATGGGTGAGGAGGTCATGCCTGAGGTCTATGACAGCGAGGAAGCTGCCAATACCCGGGCTGAAGAGGTCAGGAAAGTCCAAGGCCAGATGGTCAGGGACATCAACAATCAGATCCAGCAGCGCGAGAATGACATTGCAAAAGCGCAAGAGAATCTGACCAGAATGCAAGCCGCAGGTCAGCAAGGGTCACTGGCATATGACAAAGCCAACGCCAAACTGATCAGGCTGAAACGATCTAACAGCGAAACAGTTACCCGTTTAAACGAACAACTGGCCCGGTTGGATCCTGAGGCTAACCCTGTCTCCGTTGTCACGCCCAAGGCCCGGAAGGTCAAGGGTCGTGGTTTCACCCTGTTTAAAGATAACAAAGCTGTTAAGTTCTTCAAGACCCGTCAGGAAGCCGAGGACGCAATCCTTGGTGGGATGGAGGAAAAGGATCTCCAAGAACTGACCAAGGCTAAGGGTCGCCGCACCTTGGCACCCAGAGCGCAGAAAGAGATCGAGCGTCGGGCACAGCCAGAACCAAAGGTCGAGCCCAAGGTTGAGAAGAAGCCTGAGTTTGAGCCCACCCTCCGTGCGCTCCTTGACCGGTTTGGTCTAAAGGACGTTGCTTTAAACATTGAGAAGGACATGAAGGCAGACGGCGAGTACGCCAAGTCTGTCATTCGTGTTGCTCTGGACTCGGCTAACCCGGTCAGGACTCTGCGCCATGAGTCCATCCATGCCCTGAAGGAACTCGGGTTCTTCAAGCCTAACCAGTGGAAAGCACTGGAGAACATGGCAAAGCGGGAATGGATCAATACATATCTCAAGCGCAGGAACATCAATGGCGAACCACTGGAGGCTGGTCAGCAGTCCCGGTACGACGCATACATGAATGTTTACAAGGGTGATCAGGACGCGATCATTGAGGAAGCCATTGCTGATGCCTTTGGTGACTTCGATCAGACCCGGGCACCGATTGGGATGGTGCGTGCCATCCTTAAGCGTTTAAAGCTTTTCTTTGAAGCGTTGCGTAATGCACTCAATGGCGCAGGATTCTTGACCTATGAAGATGTCTTTGGGAAGATTGAAAAAGGTCAGCTAAAGGAACAAAGATATGAAGAACCTAGAGAGCCTATCGTTCGACCCAGCACAAGAGGTGAAGAACGAGCTACAGAACCTCCCGCAGGAGGACGAGTCGAACGAGGAAGAGGCGAAGAGGGCGGAGGCATTGCGCCGCTTGAAGGTGCGCCAAATGTTCAAGGCGCGACCGGCCCAGACCCAAGATTAGTTGCTGTTGCTAAAGCCTATGCAAAGAAGGCAGGTATCCCCTACCGCCGTCAGTCGAAGTACGTCGAGGTTACCGAGGACAGGGCTAAACGCATTGCTCAGGCTTATGAGGAAATGCGCCATGATCCTAAGAATCCAGAAGTCAAAGAAGCTTATCGGGATCTGATCCAGCAGACCAAAGATCAATACCAAGCATTGGTTGATGCTGGGTACACCTTCACATTCTTTGATTCAGAAACAGATCCATACGATGGCAATCCTTTCAATGCCATGCGAGACCTGCGCAATAACAAGCGTATGGCTGTCTATGGCACATACGATGGTTATGGCACAGAAGGCATAACTGGCGCTGCCATTGAAGACAATCCCCTGCTTGAAGATACTGGTCTCAGATGGGAAGACCAGAATGGCGTTAAGCACATGGTCACTGCCAATGATTTATTCAGGGCGGTGCATGATGCTTTTGGTCATGGTCTTGAAGGTGCGGGATTCCGTGATCGCGGGGAAGAAAATGCTTGGCAAGCCCATGCAAGGCTGTTTAAAGGCGCTGCCCTTGGTGCATTGACCACAGAGACTCGTGGGCAGAATAGCTGGCTCAACTTTGGCCCGTATGGGGGAAAGAACCGTACAGCCAAAATCGAAGACACCGTATTTGCCGAGCAGAAAGTTGGTCTCATGCCCGACTGGACATGGGCAGAAGGACTGACAAATGATGAAGAAGGCATTGTCCTTGGCGTTAAACAGCCTAAAGCATCAACCTTTGATGGCGTTCATTACGGCAAAACCCAAGTCGATACACTGGATGCAAGCAAGTATGGCACTGGACTAAGAGGTGCGGAACGCTCTCGTCTTGACCAGTCCAAGGATGACAGGATTAAACGCAGGGCTTACTTCTACATACAGCGCAACGATGGCACCATGCCACAACCAGAAGCTGGTGTAGGCAACTTTGTTTACACGCAAAGGTTTGACAACATCCTAGGCCCGGGCCCAGAACTGAGAAGAATATTTGAATCTGCCAATGGTGATTCAAACGCTTTTGAGTCAGCGGTTGTGGATGCTGGGTACGATGGTTATGCCCTGCCTAACATGGGCATGATGGTTATTTTGAACCATAACGTCCCTGTTAATTACCAAGGAACCAAGGCTCAACAACCAAAGTTAAGCCTTAGAGACAACACTGACCCTGCCATCAGGGATGCGGTAGATAGAATCACCACTGCCCGGGAAGAGAAGGGCTTTATTGAACGCATGATGGAGGCTATCTCTCCTGAGTCGGTATCTTCCTTCCGCGCCAAGGCTTTGAACCGTTATGACCGCCTTGCAGACTATGACAAAGAACTGCTGCGTCAGATGGGTGGAGCAAAACTCATGGCAGATTCCAGTGCTGAAGCTGCTGCCCTGATGTCTGATCTTGGCGCAGGACTGACTGCGTCTGCCCTTGGTGTCCATGATCGTGCTGGTGGTATCCCTGTTTACAAGAACGGAGTCACAACCGTTACCAATTTAAACAACACAGTCAAAGGCCCGGTAGCCATCTTTGCCCCGCTGGCGAAGTATGGAGATCCCTATGTCTACCAGTTGTACCAGTTCTGGGCTGGAGCCAAACGAGGCAAGCGCCTGATGCAGGACGGCAGGGAGAAGGTTTACACCCAAGCTGAACTGAACTACGCCAAGAAGCTGGAGCAGCAATACCCAGAGTTTGACTCCATCCAGAAGGAATGGATCAAGTTCAACAACGGTCTGGTTCAGTTCCTTGTGGACACAGGTGTTCTCTCCAAGGACAAAGCTGCTGAATTCACCCGGTACAGCGACTATGTCCCGTTCTACCGCCAGTTCGATGGGGAAAGAACCATCGGGCCCAACCTGTTTGCCTCGATCTCCGGGGTCAAAGGGCCCAAGAAGCTGAAGGGTGGAGAAGCTCCTCTGGCAGACTTCCTTGAGACCATCGTTCGCAATACCCAGTCCTCAATCCAGATGGGCATCAAGAACGTGGCAGCGCAACGGGCAGCAGACATTGCCGTCAAGATTGGGCAGGCAGAGCGTTTAAACTATGTTTCGTCTGGCCCGGATGTGTTTACAACCATCGAGGACGGGAAGCTCACCCATTACCAGTCTTACGATCCGCTGTTCATTGATGC
>JACCDP011503794.1_pt1 | contig 10914 bp, 8 predicted proteins | sample 7445841 | NCBI WGS metagenome assembly JACCDP01 (sample SAMN15323441, study PRJNA562643) | freshwater metagenome | isolation source: river surface water | place: USA:Blue River Watershed | collected 2017-08-17
CCCTTGAAGGCCCCCATGAACACCATCACACACGCTTACCGCTCTGAGGGCTTCGGCATCCCAGCCACCCCCACGGGCACGGATCTGGGTACACCCTCCACGCTGCGCCAGCGCCCGGTGGCGGTGGTCATTGGCAGCGGCTTTGGCGGGCTTGCCGCAGCGATTCGCCTGAGCGTCAAAGGCTACGAGGTCAAGGTCTTTGAAAAGCTCGACGCCCCCGGCGGCCGTGCCTACGTGCACCACCAGGACGGCTTCACCTTTGATGCGGGTCCCACCATCATCACCGCGCCGTTTTTGCTCGAAGAGCTGTGGGCGCTGTGCGGCAAGAGCTTTGCGGGCGACGTGAAGCTGGTGGCCATGGACCCGTTTTACCGTGTGCGTTTCTCGGATGGCACCTGGTTCGACTACAACGGCGACCCCGAGCACATGCGCGCCGAAGTCGCCCGCTTTGAACCCGATGACCTGCCGGGCTACGAACGCTTTTTGGAAGAAGCCGAGCGCTGCAAGACGCTGGGTTTTGAAGGCATGGGGGACATGGCCTTTGACAAGGTCAGCGACCTGATGGCCGCCATCCCCGACTTCTTGCGCATGGGCGCCTGGCGCAGCCTGTACAGCCTGGTGGCCAAACACATGCGCAACGACAAGCTGCGCATCGTGATGAGCTTTCACCCGCTGCTGATCGGCGGCAACCCGTTTGCCGTGACCTGTGCCTACGCCCTGATCAACTCGCTGGAGCGCACCTGGGGCGTGCACTCGGCCATGGGCGGCACCGGGGCGATTGTCAAAGGCCTGGTCGGCTTGTTGGAAGAACGCGGCGTGCCGCTGCGCTGCAACGCACCTGTGACGCAAATCCGCATCGAAAACGGCCGTGCCTGCGGCGTCGAGTTGCAAAGCGGCGAGTTCGTGCCCGCCGACATCGTGGTCAGCAACGGCGACACCGCCTGGACCTACAAAAACCTCGTCGCGCCTGAGCACCGCTGCGTGTGGACCGACCGCAAGATCGCGAATGGCAAATACTCCATGGGCCTGTTCGTCTGGTACTTCGGCACCTCCAAGCAGTACCAAGACGTGCCGCACCACATGATGGTGCTGGGCCCGCGCTACCAAGGCCTGCTGCAAGACATCTTTCAAAAGCACCATCTGGCCAACGACTTCAGCCTGTATTTGCACCGCCCCACCGCCACCGATCCTTCGTTGGCCCCCGAGGGCTGCGACACCTTTTATGTGCTCTCGCCCGTGCCGCACCTGGACAGCGGCACCGACTGGAACGCCTTTGCCGAGACCTACCGCGCCGCCATTGCCGAGAGCCTGGAGGCCAGCGTGTTGCCCGGCCTGCGCGAGTGCATCGTGACCAGCAAGGTGACCACGCCGCAAGACTTTCACGACAACTTGTGGTCCTACAAAGGCGCGGGCTTTGGCCTCGAGCCGCTGCTGCTGCAAAGCGCGTGGTTTCGCCCACACAACCGCAGCGAGGATGTGCCGGGCCTGTTTGTCGTGGGGGCCAGCACGCACCCGGGCGCGGGCGTGCCGGGCGTGCTGATGTCGGCCAAAGCTTTGGAATCGGTGGTGCCCCATGTCAACGCCTGAACGCACCCCCAATGCCGTGAGTTTGCAAGAACTCGACTTCGACTCGCAGGACCTGCAAGCCTGCGTGGCCATGATGCAGGGCGGCTCCAAAACCTTTTTTGCCGCCAGCCGCTTGCTGCCCCTGCGCGTGCGCACAGCGGCCATTGCGCTCTACGCCTTTTGCCGCGTGGCCGACGACCTGGTGGACGAAGCCGCTGCGGGCGACACGCCGCTGGCCGCTCTGCAAGAGCGCCTGGACGCCATCTATGCCAGCACCCCGCACGACCATGTGGAAGACCACGCGCTCAGCCTGGTAGTCCAGCAATACAAACTGCCGCGCCATTTGCTGGACGCACTGATCGAAGGCTTTGCCTGGGACGCGAGCGGCCGCACTTACGACAGCATCGAAGACCTGCACGCCTATGGTGCCCGGGTGGCGGGCAGTGTGGGCGCGATGATGAGCTGGATCATGGGGCCGCAAAGCATGGACACCCTCGCGCGGGCCTGCGAACTCGGCGTGGCCATGCAGCTGACCAACATCGCCCGCGACGTGGGGCATGACGCCAGCATCGGGCGTCTGTACCTGCCGCGCCGCTGGCTGGTCGAAGCCGGCATCGACCCCGAAGCCTGGATGGCCCAGCCCACTTTCACCCCGGCTATCTCGCAGGTGGTTGCGCGTTTGCTCGACGAAGCCGACCGCCTGTACAAGCAAGCGCATTCGGGCATTGCCGCCCTGCCGCCTGACTGCCGCGCCGCCATTTGCGCGGCCAGCATGATCTACGCCGAAATCGGCCACCAGCTGCGCCGCGAAGGCCTGGACTCGGTCAACAAACGCACGGTGGTCAGCACCACACGCAAGCTCATGCTGCTGGCCAGCGCCTGGACCCAGGTGCACTGGATCCGCGTGACCGACCACAGCCCTGCGCCGCTGGCGGCCATTGTGGGCCTGGTGCAAGGCTGCCAAGCGGCGACCCAACAAACCGGCAACAAGACCTATTTTCCCAACCGGGCCATGCCCCAGCGCGGGGCCTGGATGCGCAACCTGTGCGAGCGCCGCGAGACCGAGCGCCTGGACCGCAACGCGGTGCACCCCACACCATGAGAGTGCCCAGCCACAGCATCACAGTGCGCCTGCTGTACGTGAGCCGCGCCGTCGGTCCGCAAACCACCACGATGACCACCACCATCCTGGCGCAAGCGCAAGCCAACAACCCTGCGCAAGCCATCACCGGGGTGCTGTGCCAGGGGCAAGGCTTTTTCTTTCAGGTGATCGAAGGCGAGCGCAGCAAGGTCAACGCGCTGTACCGCCGCATCAGCGCCGACACCCGCCACCAGGATGTGGAGATCCTGCACTACGAAGAAATCCACGAACGCCGCTTTGGCCAGTGGTCCATGGCGCTGGTGCATCTGTCGGTGGACGACCCCATGGTCCGACTGCACCACCCCGACTTTGACCCCTACTCGGCCACTGGCGCTCAGGTCATGCAGCAGGTGATGGATTTGCTGGAGGCCGGACAGCCCATTCAAATGCCGGTGACCTGAGCCTCAGGCCCCGCAGCGATCAGACCCCGACCGCGCATGACCCCTCCGCGCAGGAGATGCCGCGGTCATGCTGGGGCACATGGCCGAGAGTTCACCCCCTAGACCCATGTCACCCCCTGTGCATCGGTGAACATAGGAGACGATCCATTAGGGTAAGTGGGTATAAGGAATTGGCCCAAGAATGTGATACTGAATGTCAATTTGAATCATGCGCAGTTGCAGTTCAGATTCAGATTCGTTCAAACAGGAAAGCTTTCAATGGCCAGTGTATCGATCCGATCTGTCAAAAAGAATTTTGGGGATGTTCCGATTCTGCATGGTGTGGACATTGAAATCCAAGACGGTTCTTTCACCGTGCTTGTCGGTCCGTCAGGTTGCGGCAAGTCCACGCTGTTGCGCATGATTGCTGGCCTCGAAGAAACCAGCGGTGGCGAAATCCACATCGGTGCACGTCAAGTCAACGACCTCCCCCCCAAAGAGCGGGACATCGCCATGGTTTTTCAAAACTATGCGCTCTACCCGCACATGACGGTTGGCCAGAACATGGCCTTCTCGCTCACCCTGGCCAAAAAACCCCAAGATGAAATCGATGCCAAAGTGGCCCGTGCGGCTGACATTTTGGCGCTCGGCTCTTTGCTCGACCGCTACCCCCGTCAGCTGTCCGGCGGCCAACGCCAGCGGGTGGCCATGGGCCGTGCCATCGTTCGCGACCCGCAAGTCTTTTTGTTCGACGAACCGCTTTCGAACCTGGACGCCAAGCTGCGCGTGGCCATGCGAAGCGAGATCAAAGAACTGCACCAACGCCTGAAAACCACTTCCATTTACGTCACGCACGACCAAATTGAAGCCATGACCATGGGCGATCAAATTGTGGTCATGCGCGACGGCCGCATCGAGCAAACCGGCTCTCCGCTGGATCTGTACGACATGCCGGCCAATCAGTTTGTTGCAGGCTTCATTGGCTCTCCGGCCATGAATTTTTTGCCCGGCAAACTGGTGGTGGACGGCCAACAGTGCCAAGTCGAATTGCAGGACGGTCTGCGGCTGCCCCTGCCAAGACCTCTGGCAGGCCAAAACGGACAGCCCGTCATTTTTGGAACACGCCCCGAACACCTGACGCTGGTGGACAGCGGCGGCATCACGGCCCGGGTGGCTGTTCTGGAACCCACGGGGATGGACACCTTTGTCGCTTGCCGACACGAAGGCGTTGAATTTTCTGCGGTTTTCCGCGAACGACACGAATTTGCCTTGGGCAGCACCATCCACCTCCAGCCCGACATGTCACGGGCTCACGTCTTCGACGCAGCGACCGGCAATAGGCTTGCTGCCTGATCGCTGATTTCCCCATCCGTTTTCTCGCCGCCAACCCACTCAAAACAGGAGACATTTCATGACCAAACTGAATCGACGTGACTTCCTCGAAAGCTCTGCCAGAGTTGCAGCCGCTTCCACCACCTTCGGCTTGGGTGCCATGGCCTACGCCCCTGCGGTGCATGCGCAAAACCTCAGCTTCAAACCTGAAAAAGGCGCCAAACTTCGCGTGCTGCGCTGGAGCCGATTTGTGCAAGGTGACATCGATGCCTACATGGCCAACGTGAAAAAGTTCACTGAACTCACAGGCGTTGAAGTGCGGGTCGACAACGAAGGCTGGGAAGATGTGCGCCCCAAGGCCGCTGTTGCCGCCAACACGGGTGCGGGTCCTGACATCATTTTGTCGACCAACGACGATGCCAACCTGTATCCTGAAAAACTGCTGGACGTCACAGACCTGTGCGAGTACCTGGGCAAAAAATACGGCGGCTTCTTCCCCGCTTGCCATGCCTACCTGAAACCAGACGGTAAAAAATGGATTGGCGTGCCCCTGGGTGCGGCCGGCGCCATGCTGGTCTATCGCCAAAGTCAAGTCAAAGCAGCGGGCTTTGACACTTTCCCCAAAGACACCGACAACTTCCTCAAGTTGCTGAAAGCACTCAAGGAAAAAGGCACGCCTGCGGGCTTTGCACTGGGCAATGCCACGGGTGACGGCCTGTGGTGCAACTGGCTGGTGTGGGCGTTTGGTGGCAAATTGGTCGATGCCAACAACAGGGTCGTCATCGACAGCCCCGAGACCATCAAGGCGCTGGAGTACGCCAAAGAGATGTACGCTACCTTCATTCCCGGCACCTTGTCCTGGCTCGACCCCAACAACAACAAGGCATTCCTGGATGGCCAGATCAGCCTGACCAACAACGGCATCTCCATCTACTACGCGACCAAAACATCGCCCGACGAAAAGGTGCGGGCGATGAATGCCGACGTGCACCATGCCCCTTACCCCGTGGGCCCTGTGGGCACCCCCACAGAGTCGCATTTGTTCTTCAATCAAATGGTGATGAAGTACACCAAATTCCCGAACGCAGCCAAGGAATTCCTGCGCTTCATGATGGAAAAGGAGCAGTTCGATCCTTGGCTCACAGCGGCAGGTGGCTACATCGCGCCCCCACTGGACTTCTACACCAAGTCGGCCATCTGGACCTCCGACCCCAAGCACACCGCCTACCGCGACCCCGTGAAAAACATGCGCCCTGCGGGCTACGCAGGCAAGCTGGGCTACGCCTCGGCCGGTGCTGGTGCTGACTTCATCATCGTCAACATGGTCGCAGAAGCAGCCAGTGGCTCCAGGACGCCCAAAGAAGCCGCAGAGCGCGCCCAAAAACGTGCTGAGCGTTACTACAAGGTCTGATCGTTTTCAAAACTGAAAAGAACCCATGACACCCTTGCTCGAGAGAATTCAAAACAGCCGCAATGTGCTGGGCTTGATCTTCATGATGCCTGCAGCACTCCTGTTGCTGCTGTTTTTGACATACCCTCTCGGCTTGGGTGTTTGGTTGGGTTTCACCGACACCAAAATTGGCCGTGGTGGTCAATGGATTGGTCTTGAAAACTACATCTTCTTGTTGTCGGACAGCGTCACCCAGTTGGCCCTGTTCAACACCATGTTCTACACCACCGTGGCCAGCGTGCTCAAGTTCTTCCTGGGGCTTTGGCTGGCTTTGTTGCTGAACAAAAACATTCGCTTCAAATCGTTCTTCCGGGCTGTCATTTTGCTGCCCTACATCGTCCCGACGGCCTTGTCGGCGATTGCTTTTTGGTGGATTTTCGATTCGCAGTTCTCGATCATCAGCTGGGTTCTGGTCAAGATGGGCTGGATCGACGCCTACATCGACTTCCTGGGCTCGCCATGGAATGCGCGCCTTTCCACCCTGGCCGCCAATGTCTGGCGCGGCGTACCTTTTGTCGCCATCACGCTGCTGGCAGGTCTGCAAACCATCTCACCGTCTTACTACGAGGCTTCGGCCATTGATGGCGCCACGCCCTGGCAGCAGTTCTGGCATGTCACCTTGCCATTGTTAACCCCCATCATTGCAGTCACCATGACTTTCTCGGTGCTGTTCACATTCACCGACTTCCAGCTGATTTATGTGCTCACACGGGGTGGTCCGCTCAATGCCACACACCTCATGGCCACCCTGTCGTTCCAGCGTGCCATACCCGGGGGCGCTCTGGGTGAAGGTGCGGCCATCGCCATCGCCATGGTGCCCTTCTTGCTCGCCGCCATTCTGTTCAGTTATTTCGGACTTCAACGCCGTACATGGCAACAAGGCGGTAGTGACAAATGAGCAAAGACACACACGACAGCGTAGGCATGTCCTACCTGGACACCAACGCCACCAAGGTTTTCAAAACCTATCTGCCCCTGTTGGTGTTTCTTTTCGTTTTGCTCTTTCCGTTTTACTGGATGGGCATCACGGCTTTCAAACCTGACAACGAACTGCTGTCGCGTGATGGCAACCCTTTCTGGATCATCGCCCCCACACTCGCACACATTGAAAAGCTGCTGTTTCGCACCGCTTACCCACAGTGGATGTGGAACACCGTGGTGGTCTCGGTGACGGCCACTTTCTTCTCTTTGTTCGCTTCGGTGCTGGCGGCCTATGCGATTGAGCGTTTGCGCTTCAAGGGAGCGAAACACACCGGACTGGCCATTTTCCTGGCCTACCTGGTGCCACCGTCCATTTTGTTCATTCCTTTGGCATCGGTGGTGTTTGAGCTGGGCCTGTTTGATACACGCTTGGCGCTCATCCTGACCTACCCGACTTTTCTGATTCCTTTTTGCACCTGGCTGCTCATGGGTTACTTCCGTTCGATTCCTTTTGAACTGGAAGAGTGCGCCATGATTGACGGTGCCAACCGCTGGGAAATCCTGGTCAAAATCATCTTGCCTTTGTCGGTTCCGGGTCTGATCTCGGCAGGCATCTTCGCATTCACCTTGTCATGGAACGAGTTCATCTACGCGCTCACCTTCGTGTCGTCCAGTGAGGTGAAAACAGTGCCGGTGGGGGTGGTCACAGAACTGGTGGAAGGCGACGTTTACCACTGGGGTGCGCTCATGGCAGGGGCGCTCTTTGGCTCTTTGCCCGTGGCCTTCATCTACTCTTTCTTTGTGGAGTATTACGTCTCCGGGATGACCGGATCCGTCAAAGAATAATTTCACCCATGGCCTGGGTGGCTGGCACAGCGCACCACCCACACAGGCACCGGCCATGCAGATGGCGCTGTCGCCCGTACACGCCTGTGTGGCTAGAGCCCTTCAGATCTGATCAATGGCTGTATGGACCGCCGGGGCTTCACCTGCTTTGTCCGACAGTGAAAATCGGTCTTCGGTACGGGTGTAGAAGCTCGCACCGAAGCGAGCGACCGGTTTGTAGTCGCGCAGGTTGACACGCCAGACTTCGGTGTCGATCAATCCCTCGCGGGCAGCCAACCATTGGATGCGGCCAATAAAGACATAACGGCTGAGGGTTTCCAGTTTTTCGTGCAGCACGCACTCAAAAGCGATGGGTGCTTCCTGGATGCGCGGTGGGGCCACGGTGTGTGAAGGCACAGGCGTCAGGCCCACGGCGGTCAGCTCGCTCACGTCAGAGGGCAGCGATTCGCCACAGTCGTGCATCTTTTGCGCCATGGGTTCATCGGACATGTGCACCACAAACTCCCCGTTGTGCAGGGTGTTAGCGGCCGTCTCCTTGAGCCTGCCGTCTTGCAGGCGGTTGATGCTGATCATCAAAATGGGCGGATCCTCGCCGATCATGTTGAACATGGAAAACGGCGCTGCGTTGACCACCCCGTTGGCCCCGAGCGTGGTCACCAGGGCGATGGGTCGAGGCACGATCAGACTGGCCATGAGCTTGTAGCGTTGGTAACTGCTGATCTGGTCAAAGTCGACTTCGGTCATGAAGAAATTCCACAGGGTGGTTGATGAGGCACCAAAAACAAGGGCAGCTTGCAGTCTAGTGCGTGACGGAAGCTGCCGCCTGTTGATGGCGCGAAAACCTTGGCTGGCGCTCAGGCGATCACTTCGACCTTGGCACGCTTGGCTACCGCACTCCAGCTGCTGATTTGCGACTGGATGAGCTTGACGAAATCGTCGCCCACCACAGGTGTTTTGCGCGGCAGGGTTTGCACTTCTTCCAGCCGCGCCATCACGTCAGGTTTGGCCAGGATCTCGGGGATCAGTGCGGTCAGGCGCTGGGCAATCGGCGCGGGCAGGTTCTTGGGCGCAGACAGACCGAGCCACTGCGAGCCGGTCAGCGAGCCATAACCCAATTCTGCAAAGGTCGGGATATTCGGGAAGGCTGCCATGCGCGTGGGCGTAGAGACCGCCAAAGCACGCAGCGAGCCAGCCTTGAGCTGGTTGACGTTGGTGGTGACCGGGTCAAACACACTGTCGATCTGACCACCCAGCAGGTCCTGCATGGCTGGAGCACTGCCTTGGTAAGGCACATGGTCGTGTTCGGTGGCTTGGCCTTCGATTTTGAGCAGCTCACCATACAGGTGGTTGGCCGAGCCAATGCCCGAGGTGCCAAAGCGCACGGGCTTGGATTTGGCGGCGTTCACATACTGCGCCAGCGTTTGGTAAGGGGACTGGGCACGAACCAGCAGCAACATGGGCGCTTCAACCAACATGCCCAAGTGGGTGAAATCGTTGACGGGATCAAAGGGCATGGTACGCCGCGTGGCGGTGGCATAGATGTGCACCGAAGCATGGCTGACCAAGAGGTTGTAGCCATCGGCAGCCTGACGGGATGCGAATTCGGTGCCGATCAAACCGCCTGCACCCGCACGGTTATCGACCACCACGGTTTGCGACAAGGCGCTTGACAGGTGCGGTGCCATCAGGCGTGCCACTGTATCCACCAAGCCACCGGGCGGGTACTGACAAATCAAACGAATGGGGCCTTTGCTGGGCCAGGCAGAAGACTGGGCGTGGACCCAAGGGGCAGCCAAAGTGGCGACACCCGCTGCCAATACATCACGACGTTTCATGGAGACTCCTAGAGCAAGCAAGGTTGAAAAAATGGCTTGGCCATCAGCCAGCACTGTCTCTATGCAGGAGGTGTGCCAACCCGGCACGATGGATGCTTTCAGGCGTAGGGCATGCACCACGTCCACAAACCTTGCACTGGCCTGGCCTCTGGGCCACACCAAAACAGGGCCTCTTGCACAAGGCCGCCCTGTTTTGAGTCAGGCACTTGCACTGGTTTGGGGCCGAAGTCGCATGCACGAAAAATGGAACTCGACTCATGGACACCACAACACCACGCCGCTATTTGCTGATCAACCCGAACACCAACCCCTTGACCACCCAGCGCCTGCAAGATGTCTTGCAACCCCTGGTGCCACCAGGTGTACGGCTGGACGTGGCGACTGCCCGATTTGGCGCGCCCTACATCGCCTGCGAAGCCAGCCACGCGGTGGCGGCGCACGCCTGCCTCGACGCATGGGCGGCTCAGCGCAGCCTGCCTTCGCCTGCACTGCACGGTGTGTTGATTGGCTGTTTTGGCGACCCGGGTTTGTTCGCGCTGCGCGAAGTCAGCGGCTGCCAGGTGACCGGGCTGGCCGAGGCCTCATTCATCCAAGCGGCGGCACATGGATCGTTTGCCATCGTGACCGGTGGCGAGCGCTGGAAGCCCATGCTGCAGCGCCTGGCCAACAGCCTGGGTTATGGCGCGCAACTGCGCCACATCGAAACCGTGACCCCCACTGGGGCAGCGCTGCTGGCCGACCCGGAGATGGCCCTGCGCAGCCTGGGACAAGCCTGCGAGAACGCCGCCCGAGCGGATGTGGCCTGCATCATCTTGGGCGGTGCCGGTCTGGCCGGTTACGCACAGCGGCTGCAAAACCACTGCGCCCTGCCCTTGATCGACAGCGCCCAGGCCGGCTGGCAAGTCTTGCTGCAGCAGCAGGCACCTGCCGCCTCAACGGCGCGTGACGGTTTCTTTTCACCCTGGCATGGCATGCCCCATGCCTTCATGGGTTTGCCAACGCGAGTGGCTACGTGACCCCGGGTTCAAGCGATCAAACTGCCCTGCGCGGCCTTGAGCACTGTGCGGCTCAGGCCATCGAGCAAAGCGGATGCGGCGCGGGTTTCCTGCCAGTACAAGGGCACATCGAGCGGGGTGCCCGGCACCAGTTCCAGCAAAGCACCGCTTTGCAGGTGCGGCGCAATCAGCGTGAGGGGGTGCAAGCCCCAGCCCATGCTGGCCAGTGAGGCTTCGACAAAGGCCTGGGTGGACGGCAAGGTGTGCCGGGGCAGCTCCACATGCCGATGGCACAGACGCCGAACCCAGCGGGCCTGCAGCTCGTCCTGCGTGTTGAACACCAGACTGGGCGCGAAGGCCAGGGTCCCGGCGGTCACGCCGGACGCCAAGTGGCGCTGTACAAAAGCGGGACTGGCCGCCGCCACATAGCGCATGGCCCCCAGGGCGC
>JACCDP011428998.1_pt1 | contig 10912 bp, 10 predicted proteins | sample 7445841 | NCBI WGS metagenome assembly JACCDP01 (sample SAMN15323441, study PRJNA562643) | freshwater metagenome | isolation source: river surface water | place: USA:Blue River Watershed | collected 2017-08-17
CAGGGGATCAGTGATCTCCTGGCCGGTTTAAATGAACCTTAAAATTTTAATCTAAATATTCTTGCGTCATGGGAATGAGGAAGCTCCCTAAGTGGTAGATCTCTTGGTCTTCTTTAGGTGATGACTGGTCCTCACTAGCTGCTAGAACAAAAGTGCGAACAGTCTCGGTCAAGGCTTCGTAGCGCGATCTGGGAATGCTAAAAAAAGTGGAGTAGAAATATCGCTTCTCTGTTGGGAGATTATCTAAACACCAGAGAGCCTGATGTAAACTTCTGCGGTGAATGGAACGAATGTGATAGGCGCTGCCCTTGTTTCCAAGCTCAAGATACCGAACTTTGATTTTCCGCCCATCCCCACTTTTTTCTAGCCAACCAATTTTCACTAGATCCTGCACAATGCAGTCAAGCTTTGAAAGACTAATTCCTAGCTTTTTCGCTAAAACCTCATCCGAATCAAGCTCTCCCCTCGACCGCAGCAAAAGCGCTAACGCAAAAGTTGAGAGCTCCCATTGTTCAATCAATCTATGGTCACCATCCACCGATACATAGGCATGCTTTATTCGAATTTTTCTTGCTTCTAATAGATGTTCACTATTCGGATTTTCGCCATCATAAAGAGCTGCTTTGGCCAAGCACCTAAAGAAATCAACCACAGGCTTCTGCCACAGGACACGAGCGGCTATTTTTTCAATCGAAACTTCTGAAAACGAAGACATTCCTCGCAAAATGACCGACAAACGCGAGACTTGCACATCAAGGTCTCGCGCAAAAGCGCGGACCGAATATTTTGAATTGCGTAAACACCGAGCCCGTAGTTCTATAGCCAAAAGTTCTTTGAGACTTTGAGCAGACATCAGCTCTCGTTCGTGATCGTTTAGATGGTACGTTTGTGTTTCATCAATCGCTGTCATTGCCCTATTGCCTCCTTAAAATCTTGGACTTCCGGCACTAAAATTCGAGAAAGCTCGATGTGCAAGGCCTATGCCGAAAGCGGCAAAGCAACGCTAGTTAAAGTCCACTATACATCTGTGGCTCATCGAACTACTGAAGTCTAAAGTTCCTCGGAGCTTAAGCAAAACCTGGCAAGACAGCAGGAGAGAATGAGAGAATTCTGGTTCTTCGAAATCGGAGAACCTTTTTCTCGAATCCTGTGAAAGAAGATATCTCCGCCCAAGTTGTTAATGATCTTTACTTTCCAAGGAAATAGGTTTCGGATCTAAGATAAGACTAGGAAATCGCTCTGCTTCTAACAAAAATCGTGGGGAAGATCTCATCACGAACAATTGCCAAGACTTAAGATCACTATCATAGACCAACCAATCCATTTGCCCCGCCCAACAGGTACCAACCAATGCTTCCTCAATTGTCTGCCGGGTTCTACTCACCAGTTTATTGAGATTGATTTCGGCACATTTTTTAAGACGAACAGACGCTTGACTATCTAAGTTATAGACAGATTCGATCATAGTGCGACGAGGGACAAATGCCATCTTTGTCTGAAAAAATGCACCAATAAGGCGACAAGATAGAGGGCGTGAATATAGGGGTATCGAAGTATTTTGAATCTCTAGATAGTGCCCATCGAATCTTATATAGAGCGGTCGCCTGGAATCTTCCTCACTACCAAGGGAGCTATCTTCCAGTTCGCCTAACCTCCGCAAGATCTGACCCATCACCTGCCTGACATCGCGGGTAAAATCTTTCAAAGAGATTTCACTAACTTTGACATGTGATTCCTTCGATTGCTGTTCCATTCTCTTCCTCCTTTGGATTGGAAATCCTTAAAATCGTCCCTTTAAATGCCAAAGGAATCTCAATGCTCTCAAGACAGAAGGTAACCAAAGTCTGGATAGAGAGCGGCTTTCAATGGCTTTCTGTTCAGAAATTCTAAACGATCGGTGAACACCCTCCTAAACTGATTCAATTTGACGGGAACTATCGGTATCCAAGACATCTTAATTAGCCTTTCGTTCCTCAGTGACCTAATCAGCTACTTCTGATATTCCTAAAAAATGATGCATAACTGAGAAAAGTCTTTGGAGCGCCGTTGGTGCGCCATCAAAGTCAGAACATAGAAGGAGAAGCTCTTGAAACTGATCGTAACAGGTGGAGCAGGATTTATCGGTTCGGCAGTCATTCGACAAGCCCTCCAAACTTCAGACTATCAGGTGCTCAACCTCGACAATTTGACTTATGCTGGAAATCTTGAATCTTTGGGTTCCGTGGCTCAAAATCCGCGCTATCACTTTGCAAAGGCTGACATTTGCGATCGCTCAGCACTTGAGCACATCTTTGCTGAATTTAAGCCCGACGCTATTATGCACCTAGCTGCTGAGTCTCATGTCGACCGCTCGATCGATGGACCTAGCGCGTTTGTCCAAACAAATATCGTCGGAACTTACCAGCTTTTGGAAGTTTCACGTGCCTATTGGGCGGATCTCCCCCCTGAGAAAAAAGCCACATTTCGCTTTCACCATGTCTCCACCGACGAAGTGTATGGAACACTGGGGGCAACTGGACTCTTCAGAGAAGATACACCTTACGCGCCAAACTCACCCTACAGTGCAAGCAAAGCTTCTTCAGACATGTTAGTCAGAGCCTGGCATCACACCTACGGCTTGCCTGTCGTCACCACAAACTGTTCTAACAATTACGGACCCTACCAGTTCCCTGAGAAACTGATTCCTGTGGTGACGCTCAATGCTCTTGCAGAAAAACGCCTGCCTGTTTACGGCAAGGGCGATAATATCCGTGACTGGCTGTATGTCGAGGATCACGCTCGTGCCCTTCTTCTTGTTTTACAAAAGGGCCGTCTCGGTGAGGTCTACAATGTCGGTGGACGTAACGAGCGAACAAACTTAGAAGTCGTTCATAGCATCTGTGACATTCTGGACGAACTCCAGTCCCTCAAAGACAAGCGCCCACATCGTAGCCTCATCGAATTTGTCCAGGATCGCCCCGGTCACGACAAGAGATATGCGATAGATGCAACCAAGCTTGAAACTGAGCTTGGCTGGAAAGCTCAGGAAAATTTTGCATCAGGTATTCGCAAGACAGTCGAGTGGTACCTGGAAAATCGTTCGGGCTGGTGTGCTCGTATATTAGACGGAAGCTATCGCATGGAACGCCTTGGCGTTCTCAAGTCTTAACCAGAGCCTAGAGAGGGGAATTCGCATGGTAAACACGCCGAGCAAGCCAAAGATTAATCGCAAGGGCATCATCCTCGCTGGTGGTTCCGGTACCCGTCTTCATCCACTAACTTTAGCTGTTAGTAAGCAGATGTTGCCGGTCTATGACAAGCCTATGATCTATTATCCTTTGTCTATCCTGATGCTGAGTGGGATGAAGGAAATCCTGATCATTAGCACACCCCAAGATCTTCCACAGTTTCAGCGACTCATGGGTGATGGCAGCCAATGGGGCATCGAACTCTCTTATGCCGTTCAACCCAAACCCGAAGGCCTTGCCCAAGCTTTTCATATTGGTCGCGACTTTGTTGGCAACAATCACTCTTGCCTCATACTCGGAGATAATATTTATTTCGGCCACGGACTGACTCAATCCCTCCGTACAGCCAATGATCGCCCTGAGGGTGCAACTGTCTTTGGCTATTGGGTTCGAGATCCTGAGCGCTATGGCGTTGCCGAATTCGACAAAGAAGGACGCGTCATAAGCCTAGAAGAAAAGCCTAAAGCGCCTCGCTCCAACTATGCGGTGACCGGTCTCTATTTTTATGACCCTGATGTCGTCGATATCGCACACAGCATACGTCCATCGGCCCGTGGGGAATTGGAAATCACGGATGTCAACAAGGTCTATCTCGAGAGGAAAAAGCTCAACTGCGAGATACTCGGACGTGGCACTGCGTGGCTTGATACGGGGACACATGACTCTCTCGTTGAAGCTACGAATTTTGCTGAAGCAGTTGAAAAGCGCCAAGGCCTCAAAATATGCTGTCCTGAGGAAGTCGCCTGGCGCATGGGCTTTATCGATGATCAAGGCCTCACAAAAGTCGCTGAACCATTGGAAAAAAGTGGGTACGGGCGTTATCTTCTGAATCTCCTGAAACACGAAGGTCCGATATGGAAGTAAGAGAGACGGAAATTCCTGGACTCAAAATAGTCCAGCCTAAAGTTTTTGGTGATACCCGTGGCTTTTTCTTTGAGAGCTACAGCGCAGAACGTTATCGCCAGGCGGGAATTGAAGCTACCTTCGTTCAGGATAATGTTTCGTTCTCAAGACGCGGCATCTTGCGAGGCCTTCACTTCCAAAACCCAGGCTCGCAAGGCAAACTTGTCAGCGTGCTCCAAGGCGAGGTCTTCGATGTTGCTGTCGATGTGCGCCATGGCTCTCCAACTTTTGGCAAATGGTACGGCCTTCTTTTAAACGAACAAAACAAAACTCAGTTTTGGATTCCTGCTGGCTTTGCCCATGGCTTTATGGTCACCAGCGAGACAGCCCTATTTAGCTACAAGTGTGATGCCTATTATAGCCCACAGACCGAGTTCTCTTTGCTCTGGAATGACCCTGACCTGGGGATTGCTTGGCCAGACATCCCCCCCCAACTCTCAGCCAAAGACGAAAAGGGTTTAAGGCTGAGAGACTTCGAACGACAGCAACTCCCTCATTATCGAGCCTAGATCTTCTTTAGATCATCCAAGGTCGTCTGAAGTAGGCCTTGGAGATCTTTCAAACTTGCCTTATCCATAGCGTCCGAGGGTTCTTGAATCGATTCGAGTCGTTTTGCTTCCAACTGAAGAAAAGGCAAAGCCCCCTTCGCCTTGAGTTTCCCTAAGCTTTCAACTCCCAAGTAAAGCAGGGGAAAATCCCGAGGCTGACTTTTCATGATATCGACAAGACTCTGAACACTTGCATCTGTAGGCAGTCCTGCGAGAGCTTGCACAATCGTATACCTATGCCCTTCGCCGATTGCTGTGCGATCGTCTTTATAGCGTCCATATACACTCATGAGTGCTTGAATAGCCTTCTCTTGCTGGCCTGGACTCAAGAGGGGGCCCACGGCCCCTAAAGCCATAAAGACCCCGCGTAAGACGATGGGATCGCTACTTTCGCTGAGCTTGATCAAAGGATCAAAATAGGAAGGATCTGGCTGCTCTCGTATTTTGCCAAGTGCTTCAACTAAGACAGCCGTCTCGGCATCTGGATTGAGCACCAGAGTCTCCGCCGAAGATTTTGGGCTTGCTGTATCGTTTCTATTGCCCGCCTCTGATTCAAAAGCTTGTCTAGCTTGACCTTGAGGTGGAGATGTCTGTTCGAATAGCGGATCGATCGGACTAGACGTGGGATTGGGCTCTTTGATCTTTTGGTTCAGCAAATACTGAACGAATATCACGGCTAAAAAACCTGCTGCGAAGATCAGGGTACGGAGAGTTAATTGCGACATCAGCGACCTCTCAGAGTTAAGATCTCTGTTGTAGCAAATTTTTCATCAAACGAGGAGACCCAAGACTCGCTTAGGGAGCGGTCAAAGTCCACTCCTGATAGCGACGCCACAGGACTTCTAAACTTTTTGTGGGCTGTCCGTATTGCCCCGGCGGAAGGGAAGCCCATTCCCAGGATATCTGCGTCATACCTACACGAAATTGCGTGGCATTGAGACGCTCTGAGGCGTTGCGAAAGCCCCTACTCTCAATCAAGTACTTCGCACCGAGGTCCTGATAGCTAGGCTCAAAGTTTGGGGCCTTAATTCCGACTTTCACCAGATCCCAAGTCTTTTTGAGAAACTGGTAGCGCCCAGCTGCAGTCGAACAATTATTCCCAAATGGCTGACATTGATTAGGATGGGTTTTATAGGACGAAAAGGTTTTATAGCCAAACATGTAGTGATAGCAATTGCCAGTCCCCTCACCGTAAGCGATGAGAGAAAGAATACTAAGAAAATAGCGATTCTCAACTACACGCGCATAGGGACCGTTGAATCTCTTGTTACAGCTAGCCTTAGCTTGAAGCAGAGACATATCAACCCAACCAAACCCAATATCCCCAAACGTTGTGCCGCTCTCGGCATCATAAGCACTAGACTGGATGAGGACAAAATCCCCAGACTTAATGCTAATAGGAGTACCGTCGATCGAGAGTGGGGGAGAAGATAGGGCCGGCACCCCTCTTATCGAAGTAGAAACAGCGACCGATGCAGACCCCTCGTAGGCCGGGTCGTCTTCCTGTTGATCGCTACTTTCTACGACAGGACTTTTAGAATCGTTAGAAGGAGGAGACCCACAGGCTACAAAGCTTGCGCCCAGCAGTATATAGACCAAGGCTCGCAATTTCATACCAAACCTCCGATGACAGGAGGGTTCTTCCTGCTCATGAGTAAGGCATATAGGCTAGAATTGAGCTCCGGAGCAAGGGACATCTAACGAAACAAGTGATGTACAAAAATTTTCCCAATAATAGCCTTTACGCTTACATCAAACCAAGCTTTCGCCGACGTGAATCAAGCGTTGACCGTGGCACGTTGATCGCCTTTGACAAACTCCCTATCGACTCATGGCGGACCATAGCACGCCGCAGATACTCTCGTTCAAAGTCTTCCAAAAGTTGTTCCAGCTCACAGTCCTTGTCCAACAGCGCATTGAAATCATGTTTAGCCATGTGTACGCTATCTGCTATTTGATTCTCCCTAACCTGACTTTCTAAATCCTTAAAGACAGGGAAATTACCGGGAGCAAGCGGAACTTCATCCAACTCACAGTATAAAAGCCAAGCTTCGAGACATTTCATCAGCTGCCGTATATTACCCGGCCAGCGAAAACCACTGAGTTTCTTCACAATGGCATCAAAAGCTTCGGTCTCGAGTTGCACACCTTTTCTCGAAAAAAAGAGGGCTACAAAAGCGGGCAATTCCGCAATTCTCTCCCGTAGCGGTGGGATCGTAAAATCGATACCCATCATCCGCATTTGCAAATCTACGAGAAAGCGCCCCTCATCGACCTCTCGACCCAAGTCCTTGGTCGTAGCTGCAATCAATTGAAATTCGCTGCGGTGCGTCTTAGTTTCGCCGAGACGATGATAAGTTCCGTCATTTAACACCCGCAGAAGCTTTTGTTGCACAGGCAACGCTAGATATTGAATCTCATCTAGAAAGAGAATACCCCCATCCGCCTCAGCAATGTACCCACTGGACGCTTCATCGGCTCCCGTAAAAGCACCTTTCTTGTGACCAAAGAGCAGAGATTCCGCAAGATTTCCTGTAATCGTCGCACAGTTCACAGCAACAAAAGGAATCGGCCCCTCTAACTCAACCCGGAGGCGATGGATAAGCTTCGCCGCTTCTTCTTTTCCCGTTCCCGTTTCACCTGTGATAACACAGGACGCTTTCTTTCGTGAGCAGAGCTTAGCAAGCTTTTGCTCGCGGTCGCCTTGAATAATGCCGTACGGATAAAGTTTGGAATAGCTTTCCCACAGCCCAACTGATTTTGCTCTCTGTTGGCTCTTTTGCGCATCACGCGTCAAAATCCGGCGTTGAGCTGCGAGCTTAAAAGCGATCTCTATCTCGTCTGGCTTACCGACTGGCTTGCGGATAAAATGCAGGGCACCAGCTGCCAGAGCCTCATTGACAACTTCTGTCCGAGGGTCGCTAGAGGTTGCCACAATCATAATCTGTGGTTGCTGCTCCATCGCAGAGCGAATAACGGTCAGCCCATCAGGATTTTCAACACCAGCCTTTGTTTCGATGTGAAGATCGGTAAGGACGTAATCATAGGATTGTGTGCTCAGTTCTCGAAGTGCTTCATTGACTGTAGATACATGGCAGAACTCTGCCTTCAACAGTTTGAGGAGCTTAGATATTGTCTCGATTTCTTGTTTATCATCTTCGACAAAGAGGACCCTGCGATGTTCTAGCACCATTGACTCCTATAAAAACCAAATAAAAATCGTTTTCAGAGATATGGAACACAATCTTCACACCATCAAGGAACTAAGAGAAATATTACTCCTGACGGTCATTTTCTAAAACTACAAACCTGACTTCTTCGATAGGCGAAAGGGCACTCGACTTACAAGCTAGCCCAGGCGTTGCGCAATGCTAGCTCAAGCCAACTTACTACGAAGAATCTTGAGCAAAGCTCATGCCAATGATGAACTGCCCAAAATCTGTATGCTTTGTTTTCTAAGATATGTCGACATTCTCAAGATATGGAGAAGCATTCTTCGTTTTCAAAGCATGCCAAAAAGAAGCGGTTTTTATCTGGATTTCTCAAGAGCTCAGAATGCCTGCTTTAGCCCCCCAATAGGTTTGGGATGCACTTCAGAACTTCTGTCCCTCAACTACTGGCCCGAAAAACGATCAAGTGAGTGAAATTTCGTACAGGTGTCGCTCCACACACTCGAATCATAAGGTAAGCGGTCTTAAATATCACCGACCTTACAAGAGATCGCACTCGATTCGCCAAGCCTCTAGGGAGGCGGGTCTCACGGATTTCTATCTGGGAATAACCACATCCCTTAAACAGGCTTTCTAAACTGATTTCATTGAATGGGGTGACATGGGTCATGTCGGCAACAAAAGTATTCTGACCAAATAAGCCAGAACTGTTAGGAACCTGACCGATGACCGAAGCTCCTTTCTTGAGCTTACTCCGCACCAAACGCAAAAAGCTGCCTAATTCATAGCGATCTATGTGTTCAAACACATCGACAGCCAAGAGGAGATCGTAGCTATTATCCTCTAGCGTAGAAAGTAGCTCGGTGAGGGAGGCGACGTTATGACTCAGAAAGCCTTGTTTTTCAAGTTCTGTGCGATATTCCAGACACAGATCAAAGCCCTCAAGAGCAGAAAAGCCCTCCTGTTTAAGTAGATTCAAAAGATGACCTGGCCCTGGTCCTATCTCAAGAATACGAGCATCCTTCGATAAGCCAAGCTCTTGAACAAGGGGGATGATATTAGCCTTGATATAGCCCGGATCAAACGAATGGGTTGCCGAACTATTCTGTGGGCGATAGACCTGATAGTTAAGGTTAAGGTCATCAACAAGTGAGGTCATAAGTTCCATTCCAAAACAACTCGTCCGAATCAGCTGAGTTGAGAGTTAAAGATGTGAACTACTTCTTCTACTTTTGCACCAGCTCGGTTCTATAGCGAGCTATATCTTCTAAACTTATCCCCGTTATTTTAGAAAGCTGGGTATCAGACATACGAGCGGAATCGGGATCGGACAAAAGAGCCACAAGACTGGCTAGACTCTGTTCTGCACGACCTGTTTCGTAACCCTCTGCTTTGCCTTCCTGGACTCCCTTCTCCCGCGCCTCTGCAATCAACGAGTCCCAATGCAAGCGAGACTTCTCACGAACCCGCGCTACCTCACGAGCCTCCTTATCTGCTGAGATCTCCTCCAAGGCATCCTTGGCCTCTTTTAGCTCGGGGACAGTCATACAAAGCTCCTCTATCGCTTTACTGCCTGGGTCTGCTAGAAACCCAAGCCATCCCCCTAGATTTACATCATTTGGGGAGACTTGTCTTGACCGCCAAAGCTTAAAGGCCTTCTGGATCTCAAAGAATTTGAGTTTCATCTGACCTCGGAGCTCATGGAATACCGCCGGCCCCTTATCATCCTGCTGGATCGAAAAACTCACCTCAAAGTCCCGAGGACGACTGGGAAAAATATCTTCAGCCACAAAGAAGAGCACTACTACAGGTCGCAGCTCTGTGTATAAATGGCCCACATCGAGCTCTGATGCATACATCTTTGAGGCATAAAAGAGGGCTCGTCTCGACATACCTTGATGCGACGCCATCTGCATTTCAATGTCTATCAGGGTGCCGTTCGCGAGCTTTGCATGGATATCCAAAATAGTCGCTTTATCGTCGATCAAGATCTTTGGGATCTCGGGGTTTAATACCTCTACCGAGCAGATGGGGGAGGGAGGTTTGAGGGCGGCGTTTAAAAGCGAAATAAGAGCGCGACGTCCTCGTTGAGAGGCAAACAGCATTTTGAATACGACATCGAGAGTTGGCTTTAAGAGAGGGTAGGACTGTTCTGTCAAGGAAAGCTCCTGAGTCATTTCCAGCAAAAGTGCTGGCAGCTTCAGAAACAACCACAATTCCTAGGAGATTTGCGAAGGACATCAACTAGTCTAAGCGAGATGTCCTTGCTCTACTTATCTACAATCCTAGATTGCTAGAGCATCTCGCAAACTTACTTTTTCAATACATCCTCAAATACCAAACCTAGTGCAGATTCCCAATGCGGCATCTGCAGTCCAAAAGTCTCTCTCACTTTGGTGTTGTCTAGTACAGAATAAGCGGGGCGCTTCGCTGGAGTCGGATAAGCACTGCTGGGGATACCCTCAAGATTCTTGAGCTTGAGATCCAAACCCGCCTCTACGGCCAAGTCACGAATCTTAGCAGCAAAAGCAAACCAATTTGTTTCACCGGCATTCGTCAAGTGATAGTGCCCACTAATCGCAGAGCAGCGCTCACGCCAAGGAGTAGAACCCGTGCTCAGCTTGGTAAGGACTAGGGTCAGAGCTGCTGCGATACTGGGAGCAGAGGTAGGCGCTCCGATTTGATCGTTTACAACTTTAACCTCTTCTCGTTCTTGAAAGAGCCGCAGCATCGTCAGGAGAAAATTCTTGCCACGCGAGTCATAGACCCATGTCGTACGGAAATTCAGAAAAGGCACACCCAGCTGCTCGAGGCCCTCTTCCATTTCGGCCTTGGATTGGCCGTAAAAATTGAGGGGTGAACGAGCTCGTGTCTCAGCAATAGGATTTGTCTCTCCCGGACCAAACACATAGTCCGTAGAAAAAGTCACAAAGAGGGAACCGAGACGACCACACTCTTCTGCAATAGCCAAGGGAGTAAGCGCATTGATCTCTCGAGTCGCCTTGGTCTCTTGCTCAGACAAATCGACTGCTGTCCAGGCCGCTGCATTGATAACGACATCAGG
>JACCDP010916077.1_pt1 | contig 10911 bp, 8 predicted proteins | sample 7445841 | NCBI WGS metagenome assembly JACCDP01 (sample SAMN15323441, study PRJNA562643) | freshwater metagenome | isolation source: river surface water | place: USA:Blue River Watershed | collected 2017-08-17
AATTCGCCGTTCTAGAAACTTTAGATAATGGAAAACCAATCCGCGAATCCCGCGATGTTGATGTTCCACTCTCTGCAGCACACTTCTTTTATCATGCAGGTTGGGCAGATAAACTCGAATATGCTGGCTTAGAAACTACTACCGCCCCGCATGGCGTGGTCGGCCAGATTATTCCCTGGAATTTCCCGCTACTTATGTTGGCCTGGAAAGTTGCCCCAGCGCTTGCAACTGGCAACACAGTCGTTCTAAAGCCGGCTGAAACAACTTCACTAACTGCATTGTTATTTGCCCAAGTTTGCCAACAAGCAGGCTTGCCTGAAGGTGTTGTAAATATTGTGACCGGTGATGGCAGTACAGGCGCTGCCATAGTAAACCATCCGGGTATCGACAAAATTGCCTTTACCGGTTCAACCGATGTTGGCAAGTTAATTGCCCGAGCTGTTGCGCCAACTAAAAAGTCGCTAACTCTTGAGCTTGGTGGCAAAGGTGCCAATATTGTTTTTGGAGATGCGGCAATTGATGAAACTGTTGAAGGAATTGTCAATGCCATCTTCTTTAATCAGGGTCATGTCTGCTGTGCAGGTTCGCGATTAATCTTGCAAGAGAGCATTGCCGATGAAGTTCTTGAAAAGTTAAAGCGCCGCATGGAGAAAATTCGCGTTGGTGACCCACTCGATAAAAACACCGATCTTGGTGCGATTAACTCAGCCGAACAATTAGCCAAGATTCATGAACTCACCGCTGCTGGAGATGCCGAAGGCGCCAATCGCTGGGCTTCATCTTGTACTCTGCCTGAAAAAGGTTTCTGGTTTGCGCCAACGATCTTTACCGGTGTAACCCAAGCGCATCGTATTGCGCGCGAAGAGATCTTTGGTCCGGTCTTATCTGTTCTTACTTTCCGCACCCCTGCCGAAGCCATTGAAAAGGCTAATAACACCCCCTTTGGACTATCTGCCGGAATCTGGAGCGAGAAAGGCTCAAATATTCTCTGGGCATCGCAACAGTTACGGGCCGGGGTTATCTGGGCAAATACCTTTAATAAATTTGATCCAGCTAGCCCATTTGGCGGCTATAAAGAATCTGGCTGGGGTCGCGAAGGTGGCCGTCATGGCTTAACTGCCTATTTGAAGGGGTCAGCAAAATGAGTGGTCGCCTAGAAGTTATGAAAACTTATAAGTTATATATCAATGGTGCGTTTCCGCGCACTGAATCAGGTCGTTCTTATGAAATCACTAATAAGAGTGGCGAATTCTTGGCCAATGCTTGTTTGGCATCGCGTAAAGATTTGCGTGATGCGGTAGTTGCCGCCCGCGCAGCTCAGCCGGGTTGGGCAAAGGCCACAGCATTTAATCGCGGTCAAATTATTTATCGCATTGCCGAAATGCTCGAAGGTCGTGCAGATCAATTTGCTCAAGAGATTTCACTTCAAACTGGCGTCTCTGCCAAAGTTTCAATGCAAGAAGTAACAGATGCGGTTGATCTTCTAGTTTGGTATGCCGGTTGGAGCGATAAATTGCCATCACTGGCTGGCGCAACTAATCCAGTATCAGGTCCTTATTACAATTTCACTATCCCTGAAGCACTTGGCGTAGTTGGTGTAATTGCAACCATTGAGAAACCACTGTTAGGCTTGATCGAAGCTATTGCACCAGTTTTGGTTTCAGGAAATACTGCAGTTGCGCTTGCCTCTAGTAGCGCTCCCCTATCGGCAATTAGTTTTGCCGAAGTTGTAGCTACTAGCGATCTACCTAATGGCGTACTAAATATTCTCTCTGGTCAACAAAGTGAATTAGCCCCTTGGTTTGCATCGCATATGGATATTGATGGGCTTGATATCTCTGGACTGCCAACTCTCGAACGCAGCGCAATTAAAGTTGCAGGCGTTGAAAATTTAAAGCGAATCTCTGATTTTTCTAAGAGCGCCGAGCCAGGTCGGATACTGGCCTTTATGGAAGCCAAGACCATCTGGCACCCAATCGGAAATTAATTTTCAGCAGAGATAGCTAAATAAGCAGGTTTAACGACCTTTTCGATGATCGCTAAGCGCTCTTCAAAGGGAATAAAGGCGCTCTTTAGCGCATTTATGGTTACCCGTTGCAGATCTTGGAAATTCCAATCAAAGGCAGTTACTAGCTCGCTCATCTCGTGAGTCATTGATGTGCCACTCATTAAGCGATTATCGGTATTTACCGTAATTCGAAAACGCAACTTAGCAAGGGCGCCAATTGGATGCTCTTTGATAGAGGCTGCCGCGCCAGTTTGTAGATTAGAAGTCGGACACATTTCAAGCGGTACACGTCGATCGCGCACGTATGACGCAAGGCGACCGAGCTTTGCTTCACCGCTACTGAAATCAACATCATCAATTATTCGAACACCATGGCCTAAGCGCTCGGCGCCGCAAAGCTGGATTGCCTCCCAGATTGAAGGTAACCCATACGCTTCGCCAGCATGAATAGTGAAATGAGCATTTTCGCGACGCAAGTATTCAAAAGTTTCTAGTTGATCACTTGGCGGGAAACCATCTTCGGGGCCGGCAATATCAAAACCAACTACGCCTTGATCGCGATACTTAACAACTAGTTCAGCAACATCTTGGGATCGCTTATTCTGGCGCATTCCGCAAAGCAGCGAGACAACTTTAATTTGCAGACCTTCGGCTTTGGCATCGGCTTCACCTAAACGGTAACCTTCAAGAGTTGCATCAATGACTTGGGAAAGCGATAAACCCTTTTCCATAAATAGCTCGGGGGCTCCGCGCACTTCGGCATAAACCACGCCATCGCGCGCTAAATCAATAGCACATTCACGAGCGACGCGAATAATATCTTCCTGGCGTTGCATAACAGCGATCGTGTGACTAAAAGTTTCTAGGTAGCGAACTAGAGAACCTGAATCACAAGATTCGCGAAACCAAATCGCAAGTTCTGCTGCATCCTTAGTTGGAAGCGCTTCATAGCCAATCTCACCTGCAATATCAATAATGGTTTGCGGACGCAGTCCACCATCTAGATGATCATGTAATAAAGCTTTTGGTAGGCGTTTGATCTGTTCAGGGGTAGGGCGTTTTAATAAATCGCTCATGCTTCAATCCGCTCTAGAACTAGGGGCAGTCGATCGACGGTACCGCCTTCTACAATTATGACAGCGCCCTCGAGGGCTGCTAACGCACGTTCAAATCGAGGCGCCTCATCGGTAAATAGCGTCATAATCGGCGAACCTTGAGACACATAATCCCCTGGTTTGGCATGCAGCTCGATGCCAGCGCCAGCTTGAACCTTTTCGCCTTGTCGGGAACGACCGGCACCTAAGCGCCATGCGGCAACGCCCACCTTCATGGCATCCATCGCGGTCATAGTCCCGCTATTAGTCGCCAAAATTTGGTGGCTCTCTTTTGCTACCGGTAGCGGCGCATCTGGGTTTCCACCTTGAGCGCTAATCATTCGGCGCCAGTGATCCATGGCGCTGCCATCACGCAGAGCATCGGCAGGATCCTTGCCAAGGATGCCGGCAGCATCAATCATTTCACGAGCTAATAAAATAGTAAGTTCAACAACATCAGCTGGGCCACCACCGGCTAAAACCTCAACAGATTCGCGAACTTCAAGTGCATTTCCGGCAGTCAAGCCAAGTGGAACATCCATAGCTGTAACTAGCGCGCGAGTTTTAACTCCTGCTGCTGTGCCTAGCGCGACCATTGTGCGAGCGAGCTCGGCTGCTTTTGCTGGATCGCTCATAAATGCGCCAGCGCCCGTTTTCACATCAAGCACAAGTGCAGAAGTTCCTTCAGCTATCTTCTTGCTCATAATTGATGAAGCGATAAGAGGAATAGCTTCAACTGTAGCTGTTACGTCGCGAAGGGCATAAAGTTTCTTATCTGCCGGTGCTAATCCAGCGCCTGCTGCACAAATTACTGCGCCGCATTCTTGCAAAACTTTTAGCATCTCATCGTTACTAAGTTCTGCGCGCCAACCCGGAATTGATTCGAGCTTATCTAACGTGCCACCGGTATGACCCAATCCCCGACCCGATAATTGCGGTACAGCACCGCCACAAGCTGCGACTAATGGGGCAAGCGGCAAAGTAATTTTGTCGCCAACGCCACCAGTTGAATGCTTATCTGCTGTTGGCCGATCTAACTTTGACCAATTCATTCGCTCGCCACTATTGATCATGGCATTTGTCCAACGGGTAATTTCGCGGGTATTCATCCCGTTTAATAAGATCGCCATCAAAAGCGCAGACATCTGCTCATCAGCTACAACGCCACGGGTATAGGCTGAAATAACCCAATCGATCTGGGTATCAGTTAATTCATTGCGATCGCGCTTAGCTGAAATGATTTCAACGGCAGCAAATGGTTCAATCAAGGCGTTTTTCCATCTCTTCTGGGCCAAATGCCCAAGGTAATAACTCGGCAAGTGGCTTGACTCCCTGGTCGGTCATCATCGCAAGTTTGCCTCCGCCATGTTCTTGAAGCAACTGACGACAGCGACCACATGGCATTAAGTAGTTTTCATTTAAATCTACACAGATAAATGCGACTAATCGGCCACCACCTGAAAGTGTTAAATTTGAAACTAGCCCACATTCAGCGCAAAGTGTTAGTCCGTAAGAAGCATTTTCAACATTGCAGCCCGAAACAATACGACCATCATCGACTAGCGCTGCCACGCCTACTGGAAATTTAGAATAAGGCACATAAGCGCTCTTCATTGCTGAGACTGCATGATCCTTTAGGAGTGACCAATCGATATCAGGCATTAATGGGATCCGCCACGTTGATAAGGAATTCCATCTGCTGCAGGGGCGCGAACTCGACCAACAAATCCAGATACCGCAATGATGGTTGCGATGTATGGAACCATCATCATGAAGGCAGATGGAATTGGAGTTCCGGCGATAGATAAAACGCTACGTAATTGATCTGCAAAACCAAATACCAGGGCTGCAGATAATGCGCCCACCGGTGTCCAACGACCAAAGATCAAGGCAGCAAGAGCAATAAAGCCCATGCCTGCAGTCATTTCGCGGCTGAAAGCGCCAACTGAACCAACTGTGAAATACGCGCCACCAAAGCCAGCGATCGCGCCTGCAATTAGCACATTGCGGAAACGAACTTTATTTACATCAATGCCAACGCTCTCGGCAGCAACTGGCAACTCGCCAACTGAACGCATGCGCAAGCCCCACTTACTCTTAAAGAGAGCAATTTGAGTAACGATGATGATTGCATAGAGCAGGTAGATGATGATGGTCTGGGAGAAGAACATCGGCCCGATGATCGGTAACTTAGCTAAAATCGGAATATCGATTGGCTGCAAGATCGGCGAGTTATTCCATTTATCTGGATCCTCGCGCAGGAATCGTTGCGCTGCAAAGCTAGTTAAGCCGATGATCAATACATTAATCACAAAGCCCAGAATTACCTGATCGATGCGGTACTTAATCGCAAAGACAGCCAATAAGAGTGAGATTGCAGCACCGGCGAATGGAGCGATTAATAATCCCAACCATGCGTTCTGAACCAAGCTGCCTAGAACGCCGGCGATAAAGGCGCTTCCTAGCAACTGACCTTCAATTGCAATATTGATAACACCAGAACGTTCGCAGACTAGACCGGCAAGCGAGCCATAAATAAGTGGCACAGCAAGAATCAAGCCGCCTTGTAATAAGCCGGTAAATGGTACGAAGTCACCCGCAGATGCCCAACATAAAAATGCCATAAAGAAGCCAATTGAGAATCCAAAGATAGCTAAGCCGTGACGCTTTCCAGCTTTAAAGAGCAGGTATGCGAGCAATGTAAATGCAAGCGAGAGAAGTGAGAATGAATATGCGCCAACTTTGGAATCAAGTACCCATTGCTGTAGCAAGACCCACTCATCATCTAGTACAAAACTAAGGGTTACATCGCCACTGGTCTTGGGTAGATATGCAAAAACAAGTGCCGAAAATACGCTGGCAACGCCCATTGCATAAATACCATTTAACTTGCGCTTAGCATCTTGTGAGATAGAAGTCTTATTTGTCATTATCCGTTCCATCCCTTCGAAGCCATTGCCGATGCCTCTTGCAGGTTACGCAATCTAAAGATCCGTTTAACCAGATCAGGAGCTGCGATAAATAGCACAACTAAAGCTTGGATAACTAAGACAATTTCAACAGGAACGCCGACGTTGGCCTGCATGGTTTGTCCACCTACGCGCAAGCCAGCAAACAAGAACGAGGCGAGCACTACGCCAAGTGGGGTTCCGCGACCAAGAAGTGCAACGGTAATTGCATCGAAACCAAAGGAAGCAGCGACTGTGTCTGTTAATTCGTATTGATTTCCTAAAGTATGAACAGCGCCACCTAAACCGGCCAGCGCGCCAGAAATCGCCATTGTTGCGATCATTGCAGCAGATACCGAGATGCCAGCGGTGCGAGCAGCACTCGCGTTGGCTCCAACAGCGCGGAACCTAAAGCCAAGAACGCTTCGATTCAATAACCACCAGATAAATACCGCCGCACCGAGTGCGATAAATATTCCGATATTTACGCGGTAATCGGCGCCGAATAAACCTGGCAGCATTGCACTCTCTTTAACAGAAGGCGCGATGGGATCTAGGCGCCCTGGGCGTAAGAAATATTTAGTACTAAGAATAAAGAGAATGAATTTTGCAGCTATGTAATTAAGCATGATCGTGACAATTACTTCATGAGCACCAGTCTTAGCCTTTAGCAGCCCGACAATGCCACCCCAAATTGCCGAGAGAACTATGCCAGCCAAGATTGCTAGAAAGATATGTGCCCAGATCGGCATTTCGTAGCGGAACCCAATATAAGAAGCACCAATGGCGCCAAAGATAAATTGACCTTGTGCTCCAATATTGAAGAGGCCAGATTTAAAAGCTAGCGCCACAGATAGGCCGCAGAGAATAAGCGGAGCCGTTGCGACCATAGTCTCACTTAGTGGATAGAAGCCGGCAAAGAATCCATTGCCTTCAGCCAAATTTGGATCATAGATAGCGCCTTGAAAGAGAGCTAAATAAGCATTTCCTACAGTGCTTCCAAGGATCTTAAGAAACTCAATAGGTGAAGAAATTTTGGCAAGCACTTTATTCTCTGTTAGGCCAATAACTAATCCGCCTACAAAGAGCGCCAATAAAAATGCAAATAGCGGCAATAGCGTCTTATTTAGAATCTTCTTAATCATGCTGCGCCACCTTTAGCCGAACCTGTTTGGATGCCAGCCATATAAAGTCCGACTTCTTCTCGAGAAGCGGTGGCAGGTACTATCGCGATGATTTCACCGCGATACATAATTGCAATGCGATCTGCTAGCGCAAAAACTTCATCAAGCTCGGTGCTAAATAAAAGTACGGCACGACCAGAATCTCGTTCGGAGATAAGACGTTGATGGACGAATTCGATCGAACCCACATCAAGGCCTCGGGTTGGTTGGCAGACTACGACTAGCTCGACCGGCCGGGATAGTTCGCGGGCCAATACAACTTTCTGCTTGTTGCCACCTGAAAGGGATGAAGCAGGATCACTTGCACTTTGTGCGCGGATATCGAATTCTTTAATGCGCTCAAGTGCCACTTGTTCTGCCATGGCTGGCTTATAAAAAATCCCCTTTGAATAAGGCGCTTCAGTATGGGTATCTAGGATTAAGTTCTCGGTGATGGAAAAACTGGAAATCAACCCGTCTAGTTCACGAGATTCCGGAACGTAGGCGATGCCGGCTTTTAGGCATTGATCGACTGAACGACCAATTAGCTCATTGTTAGATAACTTTATCGAACCGGTTAAATGCTCGCGCAAGCCAACAATTGCTTCGGCTAACTCACTCTGGCCATTTCCTTGAACGCCAGCCACAGCAACAACTTCGCCTGCGGCAACAGTTAAATTTACTTTGCTGACAAGGGCTCGGCCCGATGGATCTAGCACGCTTAAATTACTGATTTCTAGAATATTACGGCCTGGGTTGCTAGCTACTTTATCGACGGTTAAATCAACTGGCCGACCGACCATTAGCGATGCCATTTCAGCTTGGCTAGCTGATGGCTCAACAGTTCCGACAACTTTGCCACGGCGAATAATGGAGATTTTATCGGCGACTGCTTTTACTTCGCGCAGCTTATGGGTGATGAAGACAATCGAGCGCCCGGAGTCACGGAGCTTTTTCATATTAGTTAAGAGCTCATCGGTCTCTTGTGGCGTTAATACCGCAGTTGGTTCATCTAAGATCAGAATCTTTGAGTTATAAATCAGGGCGCGAATAATCTCTACGCGCTGTTGAATGCCAACCGGTAAATCTTCGATAAGTGCATCTGGATCAACTTCGAAATTAAATTCTTTAGAGACTCGAGTAATCTCTTGACGGGCAGTCTCGAGGTCAAGCAGGCCGACTCGATTAGTTTTCTCATGACCAAGCACGATGTTTTCCGCAACTGTAAAAACTGGAATCAACATAAAATGCTGATGAACCATTCCAATTCCGGCAGCTAGCGCATCGAGCGGACTGTTTATCTTAATCTCTTTGCCATCAACTAAAATTTCGCCCTTATCCGGCGAGAGCAGACCATAAACAATATTCATTAAAGTTGATTTGCCAGCGCCATTTTCACCCAAGATTGCATGGATCTCACCGACTTCAACCTTAAAATTAATCCCATCGTTCGCAACAAGCGAACCAAATTGTTTTGTAATTCCACGCAGTTCCAAAGACATGAAGCAAATCTACGCTATAAAAGTATAAAAAAATAGCGGCACAGCGATTGCTCGCTGTGCCGCTATTACTTAATTTATTACTTAGTCAACCTTGATTGAACCAGCAACGATCTTCTTCTGAATCGCTGCAAGTTCCTTAGACAATGTTGATGGAACAGCTGAAGCTAGATCGTGGAATGACGCTAGGCGTGTTCCCTTGTTAGCAAGTGTTCCTACATATGCCTTATTTGTGAACTTTCCAGCGTTAACTTCAGCGATAACAGCCTGGATAGATTCGCCCAGACCCTTCATTACTGAGGTTAGAAGAACTGAACGGTACTTAGCAGCTGAAACGTAACCATCTGTATCTACCCAAATTGTTACTGACTTCTTTCCGTCCATTGAGTTCTGTGCTGTAGCTCCACCAAGACCACCAGCAACTGGGAAGATTACATCTGCGCCAGCTTGCTCGAAGTTCTTTGAGATCTGAAGTGCCTTTGAAGTGTTTGAGAAGTCGCCAACGAATTCACCATTCTTGGTGTCGCGGTTCCAACCAAGGACGCGAACGCCCTTCTTCTTTACCTGGTTGTAGTAGTAAACACCTTGAGCAAATCCATCCATGAAGGCTGTAACTGTTGGGTATGGAGCGCCACCGTAAGTAGCAACTACACCCTTAGATGAGAATGCGGCTGCTGCATAGCCAGCAAGGAATGAAGATTCCTGTGTCTTGAAGGTAAGGCCCTTTACATTCTTAACTGGGTTACATACTGAGTAGTCAGCGTTGCAATCTAGAGCTGCATCGTCAACAACTGCGTACTTAACATTTGGGTTTGCCTTTGCTGATGCAACGATTGCACCTGAAATAGCGAAACCAACACCGATGATCACATTACATTTTTGATCAACAAACTTCTTGATGTTTGGAGCAAAATCAGCACCAGACGATGCTGGTAAGTATGAAACTGTTACGTTCTTATTTGCCTTAGCAATTGCCTGAGCTCCAGCCCATGAAGCAGCGTTGAATGACTTGTCATCTACGCCACCGGTATCAAGTGCCAAACATGCTTTGGTCTTAGTTGCTGCAGTTGCTGATGGAACAAGCGCGAGGCTTGCTGCAACAGTGGTAGCCGCAAGAATGGCTACTAGCTTTGACTTCTTCAATTTTCCTCCAAGTTGTATCTAACGGGGGTTTTCGCAAGTATGGCTATCTAGATGTACATGCGTCCAAGCTAGATAGGTCCTCTTTGTACGGTCGAGCCTAGTATTAAATTTGAAATTAACCCAATAAAGGTGCGCAAAAGAGCCTAAATCAAGGTAACGATTGGGAAAACTCTAGAGTAGAACTTTAAAGTTTCGCTGCCGAACGTGATGCAGCGGCAAGGGATGCCTTAAAAGATAAGAGTTTTGGTGACCAGATATCAAACTGGATATTCCCACCGGTAATTCCATATTCACGACCATAAATGCCAAGTGCTGGATCTAGCACATCTGAAATCTGCTGATCTTTAATCGCTGAACTTACAATATCTAAAATGGCATTATCTACTCGCTTGCTTATTGCGCCCAATAAATATTTCTGAGTCAACGGTGTAACGGTTAGATACTGGTCGGGTTCTATAGTGATTAGACCAACTTCAGGTGCGCTCTTTTTCTTGCTCTCGTTAAATTTAATTACAGCATTGAAGATGTCGTTATCAGATCCAGTTGTTGCAACAAAAATTACATCATTGCCATCTGTTGCTAAAGCTTTAACTGTATCGCTTAGAGTGGTGTTTGAAACTTTGAAAGTTACTTTAACTTTCTTCTTAGCCGCATTGGCGCCAAGCAAGAAGCCGCTTTCGAGTTTGGCATTTGCGCTTGGCAAAAGTACTGCGACTTTTAAACTCTTCGTAGCTCGGGCCGCTGCGGATCCAGCTAAGTAACCAACTTGCTTATCGGCAAATATTAATGAAGTTACATTCAAACGGGCGATGGATGCATCGTTTAAAAGAGAGAACTGTTGGTTTGGGAATTCCAAAGATAAACGTTTAACAACTGGAACATAGCCATTGCCAATAGCCAATATTGGAGAGCAACCTTTACCAATCATTGCGCGAATTCGTTTTTCGCGATCGCTCTCGCTGCCCTCGGTAATAAATCCTTCAAAGTTAAAATTTAGAGTTTTTTTCGCCTTAGTCAGCCCCGCTAGAACTGCGTCGTTATAAGAGCGATCCCCTG
>JACCDP010379106.1_pt1 | contig 10908 bp, 11 predicted proteins | sample 7445841 | NCBI WGS metagenome assembly JACCDP01 (sample SAMN15323441, study PRJNA562643) | freshwater metagenome | isolation source: river surface water | place: USA:Blue River Watershed | collected 2017-08-17
AACACATATTCTTGAGCGCTTAAATGCTCACCTTCGATACGCACCGTGATCGTTCCTGGTTTTTTATCGGCAGTAAATTCAATTTCATCGCCATTACTTAAAGTAATAGCTGTTGCGTCATTCACTTTAAAGTATTCAATATTACGAATAGCACCTTGATTTCGAATCACACGCACATGAGTGGCACTGGCTTTTGGTCTTGCAAGTTTTGTGATATCTGAAATAGTGAGAGAATCTTCTATAAATTCAAATAAATAAGGGTTATCCACTAAACCTGTCACTTTTAAAGTGTGTTGACGAGGTTCAACAAGAATGACATCACCATCATTGAGTTGAATCATAGGCATCATACCCATGAGTAAAAAGTCGTATAAATTAACTGTGGCTCTTTGTTGCTGCCCTCGCATGATTTTAAGATTCAAAAAAGAACCTCGCTCTGGATCAATGCCGCCTGCCTGATCAAGAAAATGTAAGAGATTGTCCATACTTGTGCCACTGTAAAGACCAGGTCGATTGACATAACCACTCACAAAAATTTTGACAGGCTGTGCTGCAGCTAAACTGATATAAGAAAAAACATTGTTTTTAAATACTCTTCCAACAGCCAATTCAAATACTTTTTGTAATTGATCGTTACGAATCCCCATGACCTTTAAAGGTCCAATGTTGGGCACAAAAATATTACCTTTAGGATCGACAGTTAAAGTGGCTTGATAATCAAAGGCGCCCCAAAGTTTGACTTCTAAATTATCTCCAACTGCGATCATGTATTTGGGATTAAAGTGCGTGGCACCCTCTTTTGCAAAAGCCCCTGTAAATAAATTAGCGCCGAATACATTTGATTTTAAATTCTTAGAAAAATCGACTAACTGCATAGAAGTATCAAAATTATTTTTAGTAATGTTTTGATTTGTGAGACCTTGATTATCTGTTACTGATTTTTTCTTCACTGTATTTTGAGGTTTATTGTCAAAGTCATTATTAATGACTGCATTCATAGGATTAAACCAAGGTTGTTCTTCGCTATGGCTCAATAAACTAAGTGATGACATCACAAACAATGCAATCAATATGAAGATATGAGTTATTTTTTTCATAGGCTAATCCTTATGGTCTTTAATAATGGCTAAGACAAGCTGCATAAATGCGGTAAGTAATATGGCAAAAATGATAAACATGAACGTGTTATAAATACGTCGCGGCTCAATGGGGTATTCAGGGAGCGATGGTTGCTGCACAATTGAAACTTTTTTAATCGTCCGTGTTGCTTCAATATGTCCTTGCTGAAGGGCAATCGTCGCTGACTTAAATAAATCCTCCGCAAATTTAGCTTCCATTTCTAGGCGTTGGAATTCTTCAATGGTTTTATTAAGTGATCCTGATTTAACAGAAGTGAGTCTATTTTTTTCCTGTTCAATTTGTTTATCTACTGCTGCAATTTGTTGATTTATCTCTGTCACCTTAGGATGCTGATTGACGAGATAAGCTAAAAGTGCGCGCTTATTAGTTTCAAGTTGTGTTTTTTGAGTTTCTAATTGCGCAATGGTGGAGGCAATACTTTCAGCGGTCGCTTGTGGTGAAATTAAAACTTTCTTATTTTGATAATCTAATAAAGCTTGTCTTGTGATTTCAACCCGTTGCCTTGCCTGATTTACTTGTTTTTCCAAAAAATCAACTTGGTTTTGTGCAAGGTTTTGGGCTAAATGATTCATAAAGCCTTCGCCCTCATCCAGTAAAATTTTGGTGATGGCTTGTGCAGTTTTTGCATCGTAAGCTTGAGCTTTAATTACAAGCACCCCTGAATACTCATCAAAATCGACATTTACTCTGGATAAGTAATACCGATAAAACCACTCCATCTCTGCATTCTTAAACCACATTTTTGAAATCGGATCTATTTTGGGGCTACTGAAATGCGCTCTTAAATTTAAAGCTGCATCTAATTTACGAAGCATGTCGATCGATAAAAGATGATCACGCATAAGGAGTTGATCGCCTCGACTGCCACCCACTTGTCCGCTTAAAAGATTTGATAGACTCATCGTCGTACCACCCCCTGGCATATCAGTACGCTCGATGACTATATGTGCTTCTGAAACATAACGGTCAGATGCAACTAAAAGCCAATAAAAAGCAGCTGTGAGACAAGCAGCCACTAGCAGAATCGTGAATTGACCTTGTGAAATTAAAAAGTCTAAAAATTTAGCTAAGCCTGAAAAAGCTTTCGTTTTATATTTTTCAAAACTGAATTGTTTACGAGGCGAGATCATTGAATAAAGGTTTTCTTATAAGCTTTGATCGCATCATCAATTTCATCAAACCAATACACTTTGCCTTGGTAGACAAAAATACCCGCCTTACAAAATTGTTTTAACGTTTGATCTGAATGAGAAGCCATAATAAGACTTGAACGCCCTGCTAAATTTTGAAATGCCTGTCGTGCTTTTTTTTGAAATGCTGCATCCCCAGTCGATGTAACTTCATCTGAAATATAGACATCAAAATCAAAAGCTAAAGACATACCAAACTGCAAACGTGATTTCATGCCTGACGAGTAAGAATGAATGGGCTCATCAAAGGACTTTCCAATTTCTGCAAAATCTTCAATAAAGGCGATAGCGTTCGATGTTTCTTCATGATTTAAGCCATGAATACGGCATACAAACACGGAATTCTGTCGCCCTGTAAGCGAACCTTTAAGTCCTGAGCCAAGGCCCATGGGCCATGAAACACGACAATGCCTTTTGACTTCACCACGATTGGGTGAGTCTGTGCCGCCAATGAGTCTTAATAAAGTTGATTTACCTGCACCATTTCCACCCACAATCCCCACACTTAATTGAGGAGGAATAGAAAGATTTACATTGCTTAGTACCCAGGGCCCTGGTCCATGGATTGTTTGATAACGCTTATATAAATTTTTCACTGTAATCATTTGCGAATTAATTTCAAATTAAAACGCGCATGAAGCATGAGGCCTAAAAGCATGAGTACTAAAGCTACTTTAAATAAATAAGGCATATCAAGCTCTACTGGAAAATGATAATAAGGGCCAAATCCTAGACGGACACCCTCAATACCATGGACAATTGGATTCCACATCAACCAATCTTGATATGGATAAGGAATCGAAGAAATAGGATAAATCACGCCGCTGATAAAAAATAAAGGCATCATGCCGTACTTAATAACAGGGCATATTTCAGGATATAAATGGGTAATGACCGATGTACAAAGGCCTAAACCTAAGCCCAAAAGCCATAAACCTAATAAAGCCAACATAAAGATGAAAGGATAAGTCGGGATTACTTCATGCCCAAAGAGCGAAGCGCCAAATAATAAAATAGTCAGAATAAAGATCGCGAGGAATCCTTCTAAAAATCCTCTTACTAAAACAGTGTCAATGGGCTTAACTTGTCGATAACTGAATAACGATTGATTAGCGCCAATGGCATGCATCATTTGATTGGAGGTTTCACGAAAAATTAAAAAACCGATAATGCCTACAATGAGCCAAATCACAGTATCTACACCCGCCACAGTGCGAATCCGAAATACGGTATAGATAAGTAATAAGTAGGACATGTGAAATATAGGCTCTGTAATCACCCAAAACCATGAAAATCGCTCACTACTCAATCGACTCACAGCCTCGCGCAAAAAAAGTGCACGCCAAACAGAAAAGGTAATCTGAAAGGGATTACGTAAAGGTTTTATGGGTTTATATGAAATTGTTTTATTCAAATATTAATTTGTAACAAAAAGTTGTCATAAACAATCAAACTGGCTTAAAAAAATTGCATCAAAAATAAATAAAATTTAAGCCTTAAAGATTTGAACTATATTGAAATATAGGTTTATATTGACAATCATTAGTTATCAATTTGATAAATATTTGCAATTTAAAGTAGTCAATAATTTTTTTAGGTAGTAAAAAATGAATTATGATCAAAAGTCAAAAAATTTTTTCGCGACTACTTCGAGAAAGCCTGAAAAAGAAATTTAAAAAAGTACCTTCAGCTGCAGTATTAGCCAATGAGTTTAACTTTAGGGCTTACGATTCAGAGACGATCACTCGGGAAACAGCTCGCAAATGGTTATTGGGCTTATCTATACCAAGACATGAGAAGCTCCGTGTATTGGTCAAATGGCTTAACCTTAATATGCAAGAAATATTTACTCAAGCAAGTCGTGATGTGGATAAAATACAAGATCACGCATTCGAAGAAATCAAACAAACGTGCGAAGAAATGAGTTCGCAATCTAAAAAAACACTTTTGCAATATGCAAAATTTTTAAAGCATATAGAAACTAATGGAGAAGACTAGCAATAATATGAAAATAAAAAATTCACCTTATATCAGGTTTATTAAATTATTAGAATGTATTGATACTTTTTCAGTAATTGACCCTACTGAGTTATTTATCCTAAGAAAACTTTTTATTCTATGGTCACATGAAGAAAAAGTTCTTGTGGGAGATTTCATGCAATTTAACCAAATTGCCTCGTCAGCAACACTTCATAGAAAATTAAATCACTTAATCAAATTGAAACTATTGCAAACTCAAAAATATGATTCACTAGATAGTCGTAAAAAAATTATCCTGCCAACACCTAAATTAGAAAAAGATTTTGCTCGATTAAATTTAATCTTCAAGAAAGCTTTAATCTAGAATTGCTTTCTTTAAATCAAAAAAAAAAGATTTCATTGTCATTACATTTATTGTAGTTGCCGTCTGGATATTATTATTTCATGGCACAAGATTGATTGGCCATGATTTTAGAACTCACAACTTTTATATAGACTTAGTCTTCTTGCCTTCTGGATTACGTATTTTAGGTTTCTTGATCTGGCGTGAAAAAGTCATTCCTGGCTTATTTTTGGGCGCTCTTCTTACAAATTTTATCTACCATCCAGATTTAGCATTACCTGAAAATATAGTTATTTCTGCTACATCTGCATATTCCGGTCCTTTAACATGTTACCTTGTAGAGTACTTTAAGAAAACAAATTTGTTGTCCACTTCACTAAAGTTTAGTGAATTAATTTATCTCTGTGTCACTTATGCATTTATTAACGCCCTATTACATTTTCTAGAATTTATTTTATTTTTACAGCACTTAAAATTTAGCTGGAAGCATTTTGTAGAAATGTTTATTGGAGACATAAACGGTATTTTGGTAGCGATTATTATCTTAAAAACTTTTATTTATTGTCTTAAATTAACCTCTAAACACCATCATTTTTAGAAAAAAATATATACTTTAGCAATATTTTTTTATGATTTTTATTGTTAAATAATATCAACATAAAACATTCTCAAGCTACCTATTAGGCAATTAAAAGTGACTTTTTATGTGATATTTTTTATTTCTAAATTCTTTTACCGTTTCAGCTAGATCATCAATTTTATTTTCAATCGCATCAAAGATTTCATTTGATTCATTAAAAATTATTTGTGGGGATTTGCCAATAAAAAGATCTGATATATCTATACTTAACCATTCTATGAGCACCTTAAATCTATCTATTTCAGGAACAGCAATCCCTTTAATCCACTTTCTTGCAGTTTCTGCAGATATAGTTGATGTGCCTTTTGCTCTTAAATTAAATTGATTAGCAAAGAAATACCCAGATGGCACTTTTTTATATTTCATCACCAAATGATTATTTAAAATTTCAGCGAATTTTTTTGCAAATTCTTTGCGATTTTCCATCATCGTAATTTTTCCATCTAAATATCAATTTTTACTACTTTAAAATTTTGTTATATTTTTTTATTTGAATAGGAAATTTTAGTGATTTGGTTGAGCAAGGCTTGAACCTCATAAAAAATATTTGCCTGGCTCATTCTTTGAACCTATGATGTGAATTGTGCCAACTAAAGATGGATTAAAATATGAGCATTAATGAGCGTTTTTATCAAATAGATCAATTACTTAATGGAAAAAGAAGTGTTACTTTCCAAGAGATGATGGATCGCCTTGAGGTTTCACGATCGACGTTAAAAAGAGATCTGGCCTATATGCGAGACAGACTAAATGCTCCAATCATTTTTGATAAAGATCTAGGTGGCTACCGATTTGACAAACAAAGTCCTGGAACACAATTTGAATTACCTGGGCTATGGTTCACTGCAGAAGAAATTCACGCACTTCTCACAATGCAACATCTTTTGGCCGGATTAGATACTGGAGGATTGTTAGGTCCGCATATCAAACCATTATTAAGTAGATTAACTGCTATTCTTGGTACTAAAGATAATTCAATAGAACAAATTAATAAAAGGATAAAGTTTGAAACAGTTGGCAATCGTCATTTTAAATTAGACCATTTTCAAGTGGTTGGCTCAGGTCTATTAAGGCGCAAACGATTAATGATTGATTATCTTGCCAGAAGCATGAATGAATACTCTACTAGAGAAATTTCTCCTCAACGATTGGTTTACTATCGAGATAATTGGTATCTTGACGCATGGTGTCACACCAAAAAGGATATTCGAAGTTTTTCAGTAGACTCTATTAAAAAAGCAGAAATCATTGAAAAGAAGTCTGAGGACATTAGCGAAAAGAAACTCAATGATGTATTAGGTTCAGGCTATGGAATATTCTCAGGTACTAATATTAAATGGGCCACACTACAATTCACACCAGAGCGAGCGAAGTGGGTTGCTTCGGAAAAATGGCATCCAAATCAAAAGGGTAAGTTTTTAAAAGACAGTAGCTACGAATTAAAAATACCGTACACGATTGAACATGAGCTTGTTATGGATATTATGAAATACGGTCACGAGGTATTGGTTATTGAGCCAGACGACTTAAAAAAAATAATTCAAATCAAACATCAACAAGCCGCTGATAAATACAATCAGCAATCCACCTTAGAACTTTAATTTGAATCTAAATTCTATATCGCAAAAAAACTGCTTAAGTTTAGTAAAGTTAATTCTGAAATACAACAATCTAATTTCATTTATAGAGGCCCGTGAAAAACCAATGGATTAATATCATTATATTTCCCACTAATAGTTACAATTTATACATTTACGATTAAACATTTCTCGGCTAACTATGCACCCACCAAGCTCTACTTCTTTGTTATGCCAAGCTTGCAATGTTTCTGATGATGGGTAGCCATACAAAATCTCAGCTGCTTCTTTTAGATTGCATTTTGGGGATTTGAACATTTTACCCTTATAACTTCCTTTTAAATTGTTAAATAAAGCAATGTCGGCTGATCTTTGATTGCCTCTTAAAACACCCGATAAAAATAAAGGCCATAACATAATAAATCCAGCTGTGATGATTAATCTAAAAAGTACAATTTTATTTTTTGATACTGGCTTGGTGAAAGAGCGCAAGCTGGGCTTAAAATTTTTTACTTTGTCTACTTCTCTAGCGATATTTATCTTTGCAGGACCAAATAAAACTAGGATCAGTCCTGCTCCAAAATATATTGCCACTAAAACTTTAATCATTTTTTATTTTCTATTTGGTAGATGCTATATAAACCTAGTGACGCTGTTACAAAATAAAGCAAGATAAATGGATTAAATTGATGCTTTAAGTAGTCATTGGTTAGCAAAGCATAAGTAGTTGTTAACGCAAAAAAAGATATTAAAACAAGAGTCGTCTTAAATTTAAATCTAGGGGAGATGAAATAACTACATCCCAGAACTATTGATGGGATAGCTATACAATCGATATAAACAGTAAAAAAAGAATCACCATCACCATGAAAATTCACAAGGTAAACCTTATTTAGCCAAGAAGAGAATTCGCCGTAAATTAATAATGCAATTATTGTGACTGGGAGAACTGCAAACCACCGGGCTATATCTAGTTTAGTAAATTGTATTTTTTTGGCCATCATTATCTCGTTAGTTACTGAGCATATTCAAATTCACTACTATAAGGGTTAAATTCAAGCTTTGAGCCTGGTGGAACATATTGAAAATCTCCCGTAGTTGGATTCATTTTTAATTGACTTTCAGGGTGAGTTTTTTCCCATTGTCCTTCCATTGCATTATATTTATTCACATAATCTTTGGGGGCCATATCAAATCTATCTGTAAGCGGATTATATTGAAGCTGCGAATTAGGGGGTGCATACCTCCACTCATCTTCCATAGGGTTATATTTCAATTGACTGCCTGGCCGAACGGTCTCAAATTTACCAGTCACAGGGTTTAGTTTTTGCTCGGCAAAAGTGAGGAATGATAGTCCTAATAAAAATAAAACAAGATATTTCATGAGTTAATTGTGCTCTTTAAACAGCAAAAAATCTATAATGAGTAAGCTGTATCCACAAATATGGGATGTATTTTATGATTGGTTATTCAATATCTGTCTATGAGTTTGTTGAGGGTATGGATATAACTTCGATTTCAAATGACAACGAGGCACTAGCGACTTGGACAACAGGTGGCTTCGGCGGACTAGATTGGATTAACGATCTTGTAAGCGATGCTAAAGCAGAAGATTTAGGTGGTGAGGGCTATCCTTTTTATTACAAAGTAAAAGCACAAGTTGTCTTACAGGCGCTTGCTACCGATACTCCTAAAAATGAAGGTCAAATAATTATGGATGATAAAAATATTATGTCTTCACATTGGCAATCCAAAATTGATATTTCTGAAATAAAAAAGCTAAAGTCAAATCAACAGCTCGTCATAGAAGCTTGGGATTTAAGTTAGATTTAAATCATCAATTTTTTTCAATATATGGCTGGTTTCTACTAGAACTTTAATAATTTTTTGATAGTGAAGAATGTCTTCAAAAGATAAGGTACAGCCTTTTCTGTCTTTTAGCCATTTCTGTGCAGGTTGGTAGCCGCCAATATAAAATTCCCATGCAAATTTTGGAACATCAGCAAAATACTGGACATCATTAATATAAACTTTTTCATTTTGGTAGCGAGATGTATTCACAATATTGTTTCCATTTTCAGGATATTTAGTTATTAATTGATTAATTTTCTTATCTTCTAAAAGATGCAATTGCCTTAGCTCTTCACCTAAAGTCACTAATAGCCAGAAGTTATTTTTATCTTTTGGATATGGAACTCGCGGGAAATCAATTTTTAAAAATTCTTTGTAGAGGTCACGATATTTAGGGCTATTAAGAACAGCATATATATAATCAAATATATCTATAGCGCAAAATGTATTTTCAGTATTTGATTTTTCTGGAACAAAAGTTAAATTTAAACAAGATGCAATTTTATTGACAACATCCATGTTTAGATTTAGATGTCGATTTAAACTCGTATCAATATTTTGGTCATAAATGTAAAGTGGAGATAAATAGTCTCCCCCTTGCATTCCTGGTCTAGACCAACTTCTAAATTCAGTTATATTCTTTGTAATAAAAATTGGCGAAGCTAACTCTTCTATTCCGCCCCGTTTAAAAACTAAAGCAATATTTTCTTTCTGCATCTGGCGCATAACTTCGCCACGTGTTCGCTCGATAAGTAAATCATCAAAATAGATCCATCTATTATCAAATGGTCTATATGATACTTGTTGTATAAGCTTTTCATTAAAAGAGGTTTTATTTTTTACTGTTGAGATATTCCAAGTCTTATTTTCTTTGACGCAATATTTATCCTTGAAAACCTGAGTCTCGTGATTAAAAAAATCTTGCATTCGCCTTAATAAAGTTTCTTTGTTGCTATCAATAACTAAATTATCACGCGAAGTAACAATACCAACAGAGGTTAAAGGAAATAGCGAATCCAGTGCAAACCCTTCATTGTATATCTCGACCCCCTTCTCATCTCTTTCAACCCATAAATAATAAGGTTCAGTTGGGATAAGATTATTTTTTATATCACTTAACTTAAGATTATTTAACGCCTCATATTTTGCTTCACGTTTGCCAAATAACTCATGGTGAAAAATTTGAGCGGGATTGTTATTTATTTTTTTACCAGTTTTTATATATAAAACAATTGCTACTCCTTGTTGAATATCAAAAACATTTTCATCCTTACTTCCGTCAGGTGCTTTTTCTTTTTTCTTACTATTGCCGTGTAAGTCTAGAATATAAATCTCATCAAAAGATTTCATTAGCGACCAGCGCATTCCCCTAAAAGTTGGATTGTCCAGATAGCTGTGATTAGTGATAAAAGCTAAAACGCCTTCGCCATTTTTTTCAATACAATGCTGGCCATATCGAATAAATTTTACGTAATCATCATTAATCCATTTCGGGTTTTTTTCTTTTAATTTTTCACCGCTTGCTTCCTTTTTGTAAGGTTCAAGTAATTTTTCAATCCACTCCCCTTTATTGGATGAGTGGCCGCTATAAGGGGGATTACCCATTACAATCATTACAGGAGTATCTCGCTTAATATGATTAGCTTCATTCGCTTCGCTGCTTAACCAACTAGAAAATAAAGTGCCTGTATCAGGATGGTGCTCTTCCAAACTATTAGTCAAATAAATTTTCAAGCGGTTGCTTGTTTCATCAGTCTTATAGCCTAAGTTAGTTAAAAGCATGTCAATCTTTAAATGAGCCATTGCATAACTAGCCATAAGTATTTCAAATCCGTTAAGCCGTGGGAGTAAGTCATCTTTTACATATGCTGACCAGGCTCCAGCCATATTCATAAAATTCTCAGAGTAAATATGTTCTATAGTCTTCGCCAAAAAAGTTCCTGTTCCTGCAGCAGGATCTAGTATTTGTAGTCTATGTATTTCTTTTTCTAATTCAACATATCCAGAAGACATTCTTCCATCAGGCTTATCAGTCTTAATTTTAATTTTAATTTTTGAGTTATCGGCTAAGCCACGTGAAAGATTAAATTTTGTTTTAAGAATTTCGTCCACAGAGCGAACAATAAAATTAACTACCGGCTCTGGCGTATACCATACACCCCTCGCTTTACGAAGTACTGGGTCATA
>JACCDP010734039.1_pt1 | contig 10908 bp, 16 predicted proteins | sample 7445841 | NCBI WGS metagenome assembly JACCDP01 (sample SAMN15323441, study PRJNA562643) | freshwater metagenome | isolation source: river surface water | place: USA:Blue River Watershed | collected 2017-08-17
GATGAAGACATTAAACTTTTCTCAGTCAAGAATGAAATAGACGCATCAAGATTTATCGAGTGTCTGTCTGATTATTTTTTTAAGAACAAAAGGAATGATTGTCTTTTCGTTAAAGATACATCAACACCTCAAAGAAAATATCTTTTTGAGTTATTAGAAAAAAATGGATTTGATAAAAAAATACTATACCGAAAATTTACTACTCATCCTCGTCAAGAATGAAATGAAATTCGGTACCTGATATATCAATAGAAAATCTCTTGTGGTGTCTGTCAACTTCTCTGAAGTGAGAAATTACTTTATTATATTCCTCATTTTTTAATTCAAAAACTATCGTAGCTTTTCCATCAAAAATGGTTTGAACTGATTCCGCGATCAGTGCTAAGTTTTCTAATTCTTGAAAAACAATATTTTTATTTTTTGCCACAATGTTAGTTTTTTAGGCTTCTTGAATAAGTTTTCTTTCCCTAAGTTTTTTATTTCTCCTATTATCTTCGACTTGTAGTGGTTCTGTTCCAACTCGTCCTTCCTCTTCTCGTTCTCCAACCAATTCAACATGCGTTGTTCGTATTGATTCATCATCGTCTAAATCTAAATTTGGTTCATCTTTTTGAAAATCAAAATATAAGTTTTGTAAAGCTTCAAGATTATTTGAATCAAACGTAACTTTTAGTTTTTCAACCATCTGTTTGAACAATTTCTCCTTAAGTTCTTTTTCACGGTTAATTTTAATAATTTTAGTAATTTTATTCAAAATAATGTTAATACTATCATCTTTGATTTCACATACGAAGGATAATCCTTTATAAGTAGGATCCTCAACTTCAAAACTAACAATTTGAGTATCCTCTAATATACTTTTTGGAATTACCCATTTGTCAGGAAATTTAACATCAAAACTTAAGTAAGTTTTTAATTTTCTTATTGAATGTATAAAATCGACAAATGGACTTATTTCACTATAAAAACTCATATCATTGTTTTTTCTAAAAAAATTTAATGTAGGAAACGATATAACTAATCGAAAACCCAATTAAAAATAACGATTGTAATGAATAAGTCAATGGTTTAGGTTCATCAACAAAAAATGAACCTAAAACCAATAAGACATTTCTCAAGATAATTAAACAACTGAACACGAATATAAAAAACGCAACAAATTCAGTGTTTATCATTTTTTCTCAGATTTAGTATGCTCCAATATTTCCGCCCTTAATTTTTGGATTTGAGCCTTCAGTTCCTGAGAGACTTTTCTAGCTCTAGTACCCGCACTCTTATTACCTCCATAAAATTTAGTGGTATCTGTACTCAATTGTTCAACTAATTCTTTAATTTTTTCTAAAGTTTCCATAATGTAAATTTTTATAGAATATATAATATGAACTATTTTTTAATAGGAAATGTTTTTATCTAATATTTTGTAGAATTCAGATAAAATTTCAAGGTCCGATTTGGCAAAAGGTTTTTCAGTATCAAAAACATTATCTAAAAACTTAAGTACGTTGTTTTTTAATTCTTTCCTTTTAGGAGAGTAAAATGTTTCTTGAAAGAAAGATTGAAGGTAGTCTTTATGCTCTCCGTCGATATTAATGATAATATTTTCTCTATGAAAGTTTTCAATCATCTTATTCCAACACCACTCGAAATGATTGAATTTATCTGTCTCAGACAAAACTATTTGAGTTTCTTCATTTCCTTCACCTAAATAAGTGTCAATGACAATGAAATATAAGGATTTAAAAATATCTCCAAACAATTCAATTTTTTCATAACTCATGTTGTGCATGTTGAACCATACAATAACCTCATCTTTAGGTACCGCCTTCATCGCCCAGTTCAAAAAATTTTCCATATCATACATTCTTAAAAAAGAATATATGATATGGCTAAAATGTAAATTATTACTATCGTCTACTGTGTTTTTTGATTGTAGTTAATGAGATTTTTCATCTTATTCATTTCCTCATTAACCAATTTTTGTTTCTTATTTTCTACCGATTCTAACTTTGTGAAGATATCATCTAATTTTTTATCCCCTTTATTTTCACCTGCTCTGTCAACTGGTTGTGAAACTCTTTTATACGATCTATCTTTTTCTTTTTGATACAAATTCTCCTCTCTTTTTTTATTAATTCTTTCACCTAAACCAGTGTCAACCGCATTGGCCCACTTAGGATTGTTACCTGTTTCAGATGATCCAACAATATTCTTTTTAACCCATTCTTCCTGAGGGTGTATTTCATCGTAATGTGTGTTTTCCAATCCTGGATAAGCAAAAGCTTGGATATATTCTTCAACCGCATCTGAAGCCTTATAACCTTTTCTATCCATTTCACCCATCTCACCATTTCCTTTAGGAAAAGAATCTGGATTTTCAGAATATCCACCTTTAGATCCATCTTTAAGATATTCCTTCATTTTTTTCACAACCTCTTTTGAATAGTCATCATTCTCTTTTTTTGTTTCCCTTTGAACCTTCTGAGTTTTACTTAACCCAAATGGTATTTTTTTGTCCATATTATCTAAATCAGTCACTTCATCTATTCTATTTTGTACAATTTTTCTGATAAAAGATTCTAATTCTTGCTCCTCTAAATTTGTTGGTCGTTTATTATCCGTTTTTTTCTCTAAAATTAGAGATTCAATTAAGTCTATCAACTCAGTTTCAGTAAATCTTAACTTTCCACTCTTGTTATTTAACTTCTTTAGTCGTAATGCGGATTCAACAGTTTCAAGCATTTTTCTATCCTTTATAGTTGGATATTTTTTACTAATTAAATTATTCCTATATTCATGTAGTTTACTTTCTGACACATTTTCTAAACTATGATGTAGTTTTTCCATCTTCTCTTTTACATCAAATTTCTTTCCATCTAATTCAAATGTTTTTTTACCTTGTTCTTTTGCCTTTCTAGCAGCATAAACAAATTCCCGACTCTCAAGATTTTCATCCTCATCTATATCCATTTCATCAATGGTGCCATCTATCTCCATCCATTCATCTTTATCCTCATTTAAAAAACGCTGAACTTTATTTTGGATTTCTTCTTCCAAAACTTTATTTATTAATCTATCAATACTATTTCTCATTTCAGTTACTTTAAGTTTTTATTTATTTCTATAAATATATCAATATTAGATAAATTTATCACTTAATTAGTTTGAATTCATACATTAAAATCTCAACAATTGTTTCTTCACTCAATCCAAATTTATTTGAGACATCTCTAATAACATCTTTAACTAATTTGTTTTCGAATATTTTCAAAGCATTTATATCACCTTGATTACAATATGGAAATGTTTTACATTTTTTCTTAACTTTAACAAATTTACCGCCCTTATATTGTGGCTTACTTGAACCTCTCCAATCTTTTTTACTCTGTGATTTAGCCCATACGTCAGTAGTAACATAAGCACCACTACTTGCGGTAGAAGTCGCCTCAGTAGTTTCTCCCCCTTCTTCAGATTCAGACACGTTAGATTTCTTACTCATATTTCCTGAAAATAATGGAGCTGAATATTGTCCAGACGAACCACTACCTGTGGCTTCTTTATTTTCAGATTTGGACATAGATGTCATTTTACCGATAGGTTTTTTTAATTTTGCAGATTTTGTTACGTCATCAGTAACTCCTTTGTGGAATTTTCCGCGTATCAATTCTTCTTTAGTTTCCATTTTTTTTAACTTATCATAATAATGTAAATCTTCGTATATATGATCCATTGCAATTTCTTTAGCAATTTTTTTATCGTCTGTATGTTCCATCTCAACTTTAATACCTTTATTCAATTGGGATTTTACTACACTCTCAATTTTGGATAAATTAGTATCATGTTTTTTATGCCTTTCAACCAAATCGTTAAAAGACATTCCTTTGGATACTCCACCCTTAATTTTTTCTTCTCCGAATTCTCTCTTATATTTTAATGCGTCACCCATGGTCGATGTATTTAAATTTATTTTAGAAAACGCTTGGTCAATTCCCTTTTTAAACAAATCTGAAGAATCTCTCATTTTTATGCATTTTTTAATCTTGGTTCCCAATAACTTCTATTCATCCACATGAATTGGTAAAATTCTCTGAACATTCTTAGAGTTATGTCTTTTATGTCTCCTTCCAACTTACCTCTCTTGATTTCTTTCGCAATCTTATCCATAAGTTTGTCCTCAAACTGTTTTAATGTATTGTTTTCCATGAAACTCCTTATTTCCTTCCTGATTAGAGTTTCGATTTCTTTCTTGTCTGAAGCTGTTAGTGCCATTATCTCATAATTAAAATTCCAGTTAATACCCCAACTAATCCGGCGGATATATAAGTTAGAAACTTATTTTTACCCTTCTCCTTTTTCAAATCATCTTGTAGGGATTTGAAGTTGTTTTCTAATGTCTTGTATCTTTCAACTTGATTATCCAACATGTTCTTACCATCCAATGTTTTTTCATTTAGAGTCAATATAATACTATCTCTTTCTTGAACTCCTTTAAGTGTCATGATAAGTTCTTTTTCAGTATGGTATAATTCACTTTTATATAAATCACCCTTTACCAAGTCTTCCACGATAAGTTTTAAGGTTTCTCTCGGAAAGCATTTGATTTGGATAGTATCCATATCTTGTTGTGAAAAAACTGTCAAGTTGTTTATCATCAAAATTGCGAACACGATTAATTTCTTCATAATATATTTCTCTAATAATTAATTTTTCTTTTTTTATTTTGGTAATACTATCGTTGATAATTTTGATATTACCTTCAAATTTAGATATGTTTTCATCAAGTTTTTTTTGTTTCTCCATCAATAATTCTATTCTGGTTAACAACGAATCAACTTTATTTTTGTCCTCATCAGACATTGTTGTTTTAGGTGTTGTGAAATAGAAAAACCAATATATTACAAATAAAACTATCAAAGTCTTTATCGTAAAATTAAGATTGTTGTTGATGATATCTTTTACTTTTTCCCACATATTATTTTGTTTTCTTTCTTGAAGCAATCACTTTACCCCACTTTGATTTGAATTTTTGATAATATTGTTGTAGTTTGGTTAAACTATTCATAAAATCTTGATCTATTTTTATATAATCAGCATTGATATATATACCACTATCTTCACCAATGGTAAATATAAACTCTAACTCGTCATCTATTAAATAACCGGACCATTGGACATTGTTTGGATAAACGTTTAATACGTTAAAATCAACTAAATCGGAAACTTCCTCGACAAATTCGTCCATGGATTGCTGAAATGCTAACTTGTCGTCAGATGTTATTTCAACATCACTTTTATCTTTTCCGTGTAATGCCAAAATTCCACCTGAAACTCTGTATTTTTGAACAATATCTTCCTTACTTTCTTGTTCAGTAGAGTTATCTGCAGTTTCATACTCAGTATCACTATTGATTTTGTCTTCTATGTCTTTAGCAACATTGATTTGAGTTTGCTCAATTATTAATTTTGTTTTCTTTAATAACGATTTTATTTCATCGTATCTTTCGTTCTGTAAATTACTCATTGTCTATCATTTTTGAAAAAAGTTCATAATTGAAAGCGGGACTTAAATCCGTAAATTTAGTATCAAAATTACTTCTTGTTACAACACCAGGATAATTTTCAATGTGACTGACGTAAGTATTATATCCGACAAACTTTTTTCTAATATTCATATTATCCAATAGTTCGTTACATAGTTTAACCGTCATGTCAAATTGTCTATCATCGTAAGGTTCCCAAAAAAAGTAATCTCTCCACTTTTTATTATAAACTTCTTGTTTATAAATACTTCCAATCCAGTTAATATAATAATTTAATAAAGGTTTTTTTTCTAACCATCCAAGATTTTCCAATGTAATTATTATTGAATTCTCATTAACAATTGAATTGTCGAATACATTCGAATAACCTGTCTCAGGAAGTAGTTGTAATATCTCTCCTTCTCTTGTAATGATATAATTAGGTATCTTATCGTACTTCTTGTTATATCTAAATTCAAGGGAGGTTAAGTAATCCCCAACCTCCCTTGATGTATGATTTAATATTATTTGTCTTTTTTTCTTCTTTAACCCAATCGGTTCAAACTTTCCAAACTTATCTATATTCAACATTAACGATTTGTTTTGTATACCAATCTATTAGGATTCTTGTCTACCTCCTCCTCTATGGTAATATCGGGTTCTGGTTCGACATAAAAATCAGGTTCAGAGTAATAATCTTCAATAATTTCTACTTTCGCATCAAATTCAGGTATCTCAGTTGTTTCTTCAACTTTCGATTCAAATGTTGGTTCTTCTACAATTTCTTCAACCACACTCTGAGGTTCTGTCTCGATTATCGGTTCTTCAACAATATGCTCAACCACACTCTGAACTTCTGGTTCTACCACCTCACTTTTTTCTAAAATACCAAACTTATGCTCGTTTATTCGTCTAAGTTCTTCACTCAATCTGTCCAAATCTTCTTGTGTTGGAGTAAACTTTTCATCTTCATATTCCTTTTCTATTTTACCTGCCTCAATACTCAATTTATCTATGTCGACAACAGGTGTTTTGATGTTATTTTTATCTTCCTCTTCGAACTTAACCAACATGTGTAGGAACGACAAAGATATTATTGGTAGCATACCACCTGAAAATAACGCAAGGAACCTTTTATGCCCAACTATATCTCCAGATTCAACCCCCATGTAACTGACCATTGGATCTACCAAGTCAACCCAATCTTTAAATGACTGAGAATTAACGTCAATGAATTGATATGCGAAGAATATATTTCCGATAAACTGAATTAAAGTTACTATACCGAAAGGAAAATAAACTTTCTTCCCCATTTTAGCCGATATCGCAGCTAAAGCAGATAATGCCGCAATTTCGATACCAACGGATAAATATATCGCCCAACTTACCGGATTAGTTAATCCGTACCAAGTCGTAACGTGTGATATAGAAACAAAGGCAACCGCAAGAATTGGAACCAAAAATGAAATATAAATTGCAGTTCTAAAATTCTTTTGTATCCAATCCATTATTTTTCTTGATTTGTCAACAATTTGATTTCCTCTTCAATTTCAGTTTGTCTCCTAACGTCCAACAAGGTTCTACTAGTCGCCTGTATCATTCTTTTTTCCGACTCCAATGCCATAATTTTGAGTTCCTTATCTAACTCTTGTTTTGTATAGGTATTCTCTCTAATCAATTTAACTTCATTTTTAATTTTTGTCAATTCTCTCGAATTTCCACATCCTTTTAAAAAACTCAAAAGGGATATTACCAATACGATAACCACAAAATTTTTTTCTATAAACTGTTTCATGTTTTTTATTTATAAATATTAAAGATAATTAAATAATACATTACATTCATTCCTCAACTTTCTAAGTCCCTTCTCTTTTATCTGTCTAACTCTCTCTTTTGTTAGATTAAAATCATTACCAATGTCCTCCAAAGTTCTACTACTTCCTGATATACCAAAGTAATCCTCGATTATAATTTTTTCTCTCTCATCTAACCCATTAAGAATGGACATTAACTTTTCTTTGATGGTTTGTTCATTATTAAGTCCGGCATCAGGAGTCATTGCATTTGGGTTTGGAACCAAATCCATAAGGACATCACCCTCTTCATTGATAGGACTATCCAAATCAATAGTATATGGTAGATTAGCATATTTACCAGGAATCTCCGTACCTGTCTTATCATAGTCTTTTTTCGCTCTCTGTACGTCTTGTACAACGTTCACAGGTAGTCTAATAGTTCTCGCGTTCTCGTTAAGTGATTGTAGAATTGATTGTCGTATCCACCAAACCGCATACGATATAAATCTCAAATTCTTAGTCCAATCAAAATTTTGGATTGCTTTCAGTAATCCATAGTTACCCTCGGAAATCAAATCACATAAATCTAGTCCTTGGTTCTGGTATTGTTTACTAACAGTAATTACAAATCTTAGATTACCCTCAAGTAACTCTTGAGTAATCATATCCTTCTCTTCTTTTGTTAAGTCATCAGATAACATTCTTTTCGCCAATTCTTTTTCGCGTTCAGGTGTCATGACTTTGAGTTTCCTCAAGTCCTTCAAATAATGACTAATTTCTTGTTGGTTGATTGGTGTTCCTATTTTTTCCTTCATATTATTATATTTTACTATATTCATCCAAAAATTTCTTCTCACTCTCAGATAAAGATTCAATTCCATCTCTACCTATCTTTTCCAATAAAAAGTCCAAAGATGGTCTTTTACTCGTTTTCTTCAAATTCTTATTAAGAAGTTTCATAAGATACGACTCTTCTTCGTCTTCTTCATCCTCGATGATATTAACATCATAATTACTAGTAAATTCAACATCATCGCCACTCTCCAAGTCCAAAATAAAACCCTTCATATGTTTTGGTAACGATAAATACATCTCGCTGGTGACATCAGAGAGAACATAAGTATCAGTGATGTCATATAATAAGTCAGCAATATAACAAAAAAGATTGTCCTTTTCAACATTACTACCAAAACATAACATAACAACATTGTTGTTGTGGATAAATTTAACATGTTTGGAATCGACAACCTCACCCATCGATATCACAATATCAGGGCATTCTTCTTCTTTAATTTCTCCAATAATCGTCAAGATGTATTTATTCATTTTATTTATTTTAGTGTAAAGATAATAATTAAAACTTTAATCCTCAAAAATATTTTTTACCCACCTTACCAGAATGTTGTTCATACCACTTACCATATTTGTCCATCCAAACGTATGGATTTTCAGGATTCACATTCCATTCATATTTTGAATAAAACAATGAATCTTTTTTGAGTAAATTTGATTTGTGTGAATTATGGAATTTATCATTACCAAACCATACAGGATACTGAATTGTTTCCTGAATCTCTTCTTTTTTCATAGTATTAACAAATCCTCGTTCAACCCATTCATCAATACATAGGTTGAAATAATGTTTTAGTAATGGAACATACTCCCTCCACATAACAGAACAAGGATGGTTCAACCATCCTTTATATGGAGTTCCATCCAACTTGGGTCTGCCAGTAATTGCGTTAATAATCTGAAAAGCCTCTACTCGTTGTTTACCTAAACGTTTGTTGTCTAGAACTTGTAAGGATTTTTTAATGTCTGAGTAAGGTAGGAATGTTTGCATGGTGTAAAGGTATAGATTTAAAATCGAACGTCAAAATAAAAACGATAAATTATTACTGAATAACTTTGGATATATTATTTGTTTTTTCAATCTTGACTATCTTATCCGCCCAATTACTAATTAAAGGATTGTGACTGATTACAAATATTTTCTCAAAGTATTCTTTTATTTTACCAAAAAATTCACCAACCAATTCCAAATTGTCGTTACTAATCTTACCAAAAACCTCGTCCATCACGATTACATTCGGTTTAGGTAGTGAACAAATTTTACTTAACACTGAACGTAATGCTAACGATGCAATTGTTTTTTCGTAACCACTACCTGATGTCATAAGTTTTTCAATTCCTGTTGAGTTATCAATCATTATAAACTCAACTTCATTTTTGTCGCTTATCCTTATCTCCAAATTAAAATAACAAGAATCTTCCAAAAGTCTTTGTAATTCGGTATTAATCAAAGGCATCATAGTTTTCATTATGATTTTGGAAATACCATTTTTACCAAAAAGTTCAAGATATATCTTATACACCTTTTCCTTTTCAAACTCCTCTAATAATTTCAAGATTATCTCATTATTCTTTTCAATTTTAGACCCCAAATTAGTTATTTCGTTTTGATTAGTCGTTGAAAGTTTTTCATAGTTTCTTCTCTCTGTAATTAACTCGTCAATCCTCAATCCGGCTTTAACCAATTGCCCATCGACTTCATTATTCTTTTTTATTTTATCTTGAACCTCGAAATATTTCTTCAGATCATCTTTGGTTTTATTTATTTTGAGTTCGTTTGACTCCAAAGACAATTCATATTTTTCTTTTATGAGGACATTTTTTTCGTATTCGTCAAAATCTTTTTTTAATTGTGTAAATGATTTTTCCTTAGTATTTAATTCGTCCAATTTTAACTTGAAGTCAACGGATTTAGCTTTCCAACCATCAAGTTCAGATATTTTACTTTTGGTTAATTCCGCCTCCATTAATTTAATTCCACAATGCTCACATTGTATTCCGTCACCATATTTTTGGATTAAGGTTTGGATTTCATCAATCTTATTTTCGGACATCGCAAGTTCCAAATCAACAGTTTTGATCTCTGACTTTATTCCATCGTGTATATCTTCATTATAAAAATCTTTAGGTTTTTCTAATTTAATGTTTGCAACTTCTGATTTATAATGTTCAGATTTATTTTCGAGTTCAGTTAAATCACTTTGAAGTTTGATCGGATTTAATATCATTAAACTCTGATCGATATCGTGTTTTGACTTCAATAAAGTATCTTTATACTCTTGACCCTTATTTAATCTACTATTTACATCTTCGATTTTAGAATCGATATCCGATATTTGTTTTTTCAATTCAGAGATAGATTCCAAATATCTCTCATTATCATTTTTTAATGTCTCACTATTATATATGTTGGATAACATTGTTTTAGAGAAACTGGAATATATCTCTTTTGCAGTTTCTTCTTTCTTTTTCAGAAACTCCAATCCCAAAAATCTACTTAAAACTTGTCCTCTAGCAGTAGGCTTCGCTTCAAGTAAATCTTCGAGATTAGATGCAGTAGTTAAAATAGTCATTAAAAAATCTTCCATAGTTCCAATGGAAGATTTTATGAAGTTTTCTGTTTCTCTTCTTTGTTCTCCCGTGAAGTTTTGTAATTCACCATTTGGTAATTTCTTAAAGAACTCCAAATCAGTTTTAACATTCCAATCACCGGACTTTGACTTTTTCCTTTCTATTTGTCTGGC
>JACCDP010908999.1_pt1 | contig 10898 bp, 10 predicted proteins | sample 7445841 | NCBI WGS metagenome assembly JACCDP01 (sample SAMN15323441, study PRJNA562643) | freshwater metagenome | isolation source: river surface water | place: USA:Blue River Watershed | collected 2017-08-17
AAAAAAGGCAAAAAGGAGCCTGCGGAACTCGAGTCTTCATTAATGGAAGGACCGGAGCAGGACGGGCCATTAAAGCGACCTGTTCTAGCAGAGGCCCAACCTAAAAGCAAAGATGTCACCGAGTATCGGCGTCTAGTTCAGCAGGCTCAAGATAAGTTCAATTCTGCAAACTACGGGCAGGCAATCGCTATTTTTAATGATATTGGCGATAAATTTGATGATAGTTTAACAGAGGGTAGTCACCACTACTGGATTGGTTTAGGCTGGTTTTATTTGAAGGAAAGTCAGTTAGCAGAGCAGAGTTTTAATCAACTTAAAGAGCATTATCCGCAAAATCGCTGGGTGTCTTATGCTCGCTTCTATTTAGCTAAAATTGATCAATCGCGAGGTCTTCAAAATAAAGCTCTCGATCAGATGCGAAAACTCCTCGAAGAGTTTCCGCAACAGGATATAGGAGAGATGGCTCGTCAAGAAGTGCAAAAAATGAGGGAGAGTCTTTGAGATTATGCTGGCAAAATCTTTTTCTGATCTGCTGTCTTTTAGACGGCAATCTGACGAGTTTTGCTCAAACAGAAGAAGATCCATCTCTCGAGCAGATGGAAGAACAGTCTGAGCTCCTTGAAAATGCAACCCCTGCACCAGAGCCCGAGGCTCCTATTCCTCCTGCTGAAGTTGTTTCAAGTCCAAGTGTAGACAGCCCGAGCTCTTCTGTTGAGAGTCCAATTAACATCAAAGATAAGATCAAAAAAGTCATCGATCCAAATCTTTTTTCTGGATCCGTACCAGCAATTTATCAACGTAAAAGTCTGAATATTGTGGGGAAAAGAGTTGATCTTAATCCCGGTGAGGCTCCTGACGAGTATATTGTCCAAGATGGCGACACACTTTACGATATTTGTGATCAGCTTTTGGATGACTATGATTACTGGCCCAAGCTATGGTCTCTAAATCCGGAAGCTGGTATGGGGATCGTCAACCCGCATTATATCTATCCTGGTATGCGTTTACGTTTTCGAACGGAAGGCGTTCCGAAATTAGTCATAGAACAGGCCAGCGACAGCATACCCATTGGTGATACTGGACCAACACAAGCATTGGTTTCAGAGTCACTCGATTCAATTCCTAACCTTGATGATATGACGCAACCCTCTAGAGTAGTCGGGCCTGATGAAGTAGAGCCTGTTGCTGGGATTGCAGATATGTTTGTCGATGGAGGGGGGAAATCTCGCCCAGGACAGATCAGTCTTTTATCACCCGGCTTTATTGGTGACGCAGAGAACTCTTTCGAACCGATTGCTGTAGTGGTTGGTGGTAGCTCGGGGACTTTGCTGAACACAAAGAAGGCTGAAGTTATTTTAAAGCAAGAACAAACCATCGAGATGGACAAAGTCTATTCTGTATTTCGCAAAAAAGGCAAGGTTTATAACTCGAGCGAAGGTGATTATGTAGGTTATCGCTTCGAATTTATCGCTCATGTGAAAGTCACATCGAAAGAAGCTGAAGGAGAAATCTTTCGAGGGCAAGTGCTGTTGGATAGAACAGGAGTGCAGCCTGGCGATATTGTCCTTCCCTTTCAGACAGCAAAGCGAGTTGTGAGCTCTGTCAAAGGAACGGTCAGTAAAGGGGCTAGCCAAGAGGTTGTAGGATTCGAAGAGCATGGCATGCAAATAGGTGGACGTGGCTCTTTTGTCTACTTTGCTCAAAATCCAGAGACACCTTTGGAAAAAGGAAGGACATATGAAGTCATTCAAAATATTAAAGAAATATCCCCCATTTTCTTAAGGAATAGCCTGCCAAATACCTTTAAAGTTGTCGGACGGATTTACGTTCTGGATTCCCTTCCACAGTCTGCTCTCGCCTATATCGTTTCGGATAAGTCTGAGATAAGACTCGGAGATCGAATAAGTCCCTAGATGTCCCTCGCACCCACCCTCTCCAATTTTTATGATGCCTCTCGATATGGGAGGACCTATGGAAAAAATTCCACAACTAGAAGCCTACTTTTCGCACGTCGTGTCTCAATGGACTTATCGCTGGATGCCGCTACCCTATGAAGAATTGGGGAAGACGCAGCGATATCCACTCTGTCAATTGAGGCAGACTTTTTTACATGAATATGCTCGGAATCAATGGCTCTCTGACAATAGTTTTCCTTGGGTAAAACACGCTCAGGCTAAGGGACTCAGTCTTTCAGCGCTAGTTACACTAGTCTATGAACAGATTTGTTTAGCTCAGGAGCATCAAGTCGAACTCTTGGATTTTTTTCATCCTTTATATCCCCCCCTTTTAGCGATGATTGCGGACCCTCCCAATCTTTTGATGGCCAAAGGTTCTCTTGCCTTGCTTGAGCAGAAGGCTATTTCCATTGTTGGCTCTCGAAAAGCATCCCGCTTTGCTCGGGAAGAGACCTACAGCTTGGCTAATTCGTTAGCCTCTGAGGGCTATGTGATTGTAAGTGGTGGAGCATTGGGCTGTGACATATCTTCTCATTTAGGTGCACTCAGTGTGCCTCAGAGACCCGTTCCAACAATACTCGTTTTTGCGGGTGGATTATCTCGCTTATATCCTCGCTGTCATGAGCCCTATTTTCGAGAGTTAGCGACTGCTGGGGCTCTTTTTCTGTCGGAACGATTGTGGTCTTATCCAGCTAGGCCATACGATTTTCCGGTTCGAAATAGAATCATTTCAGGACTCTCGTTAAAGCTCCTTGTTATGCAAGCAGGGGAGCGCTCAGGGGCAAAGCTTACGGCTGGTCTTGCCTTAGAGCAAGGGCGGGAAGTCTATGTACTTATTCATGACACAAGTGATATTCGCGCTAAAGGCTCTCAAATATTACTTGAGGACGGGGCTATTCCTTTTCATAACTCCCAAGACTTTCTCAGTTTGCCCTATCTCCTTGGATGATTGGACACAAAGTCTTAGCAGAACTTTATTTTGCTTTCTGCCCTGCAAAGCTTTAGTCTGTTAGGTATGAGACAAATAAAGTTAATAAAAAGCAGTGTTTGAATGCGTCGATACTGCTTATTAGGACATGAGAGGGCGTAGGTATGGAGCACGTCTCTTCTACCGCTACTTGGTGGCCTGTGGTTCGAGCTATGGCTGAGCTAGTTGTCTACGGCTATGATGAGCTCGAACTCACCGAGCGATATGTTCGGGAAGAATTGCGGGACGCAGGGTTTGATGAAGACGATATAGAAAAAGCCTGCGATTGGGTGGAGAGAGCCGTAAATTCTGGGACTGTAGTTGAGTCACTTGCCATGCTGCAGCCTCAGGGTGATGGACCGAGAGTCGCAAATCCTATGGAACGAATCTGTTTTTCAAAAAAGATTTGGTCCAAAATTGAACTTTGCCGTCACAAAGGTCTTTTGACCCCCGACATTATCGAACGTATGTTGGAAGGAGCGCGTGTCATCGATACACGAGATTGGGATGACGAAGAAGTCTCCAACCTTTTGGCAGAAATCTTTATTTCCGTTTTGCCTGGTACTTCCGAACTTGATTTCTTTGATATCTTCGGAGCATGTGACGGGGAAAACTACAGCTAATCTTTGAGTAAGCAATTGGATATATGGACACATTTAGCTTCTGAATTTCAGGGGCGGCCTACGCTTGACGAAATTTTATTCAATGGATCTTCCACAAGTTTTTGGGTAGAGGGGGGCGAACTCAAGCCTGTTTCTGCGTACTTTCAAAATGATAAAGAGATGCAGCGTATTCTTCAGGATCTAGCCTTTTCTGAGGGGCTTCGCCTAGATCCTTTATCGCCCGCCTGTGGTGGTATGATTGAAAGATTGGGGATAGTATTTCGGTGGCACACATTGCTTCCCCCTCTGACACGAGATGGCCCACTTTTAAGCTTGAGAAGACAAAGGCTATCGGAGCTGCAGCTGAAGGACTTTGCCTGCTTAGACTTCTGGAATCAGCTCACAGAATTGTGGCGAAGACCTAGACCAACTTTCATCATAGGGTCTACAGGAGCAGGCAAGACAAGTTTACTGATTGCTCTTTTGCAGTATTTTTCAAGCTCAGAAAGAGTGGCTATTTTGGAACAGGTTCCAGAAATCCCACGCTTGTCTGATCGATGGATTCGACTTGCTGCTAGGGGATTGGACGTTCAGGGAAGAGGTCACTTTGCTTTGGAGCAGGTGTTTGACGAACTTTTGAGGCTAAGGCCCGACACTGTTGCCATTGGCGAACTTAGACAGGATGAGGCTAAGGCTCTGCATCGAGCGCTATTGGCTGGTATTGGACCTGTTTGGTGTACCTTGCATGCCGATAGTCCCCAAGCTGTTTGCGATCGGCTAGCAGAATTAAGCGCAAAGTCGCCCGCTCATTGGCAAGAAATTTTGAAAAGACAAGAAGCCATAATTCTCGTTATGCAAAGAGAAAAGCCTCGCTTAAGCGAGGCTTGGGTTTTTACGGGCGAAGGTCTAAAGGCGCTTACTTTTTCAACCAGGGAAAAAACACCGAAAGAATTTTCTTGAAGAGGCCAACCAATGTTGTTGGTACCACTTCTTTCTTTTTCGGCATGATAATTCGAGTAGGTTGACCATCGCGCTGGCCATGGATTTGTGGTTTGCGGTGACGATTCTTTCCGTGATTTTTTTCAGAAGCTGCTGGCCCACTGCGAACGGCTTGCGCTTGAGGTGCCGAGCGTCCCTTGCCTTTTGACTCGGACTTGCCTGGCTGGTCTTTGCCACCTTTTTTCTTTTCAGGAAGAGGTGAGCCTGGCTTACGTGCCTCGAGACGAGGTCCGTCCGACTTCTGTAGTTTAGGCCGTTGCTCTTCAGCTCTTCCACCTTGTCTTCGGCGCGAGCGCTGAGAATCTTCGTCCTTCTTGCTGTAACCTTTGAAGTTCTCATCTTTGTATGGGTTAGCAGCCTTGTCTTCAATCTCAAGGTATGATTCTGGGAACCATTCCATTTTGATCGCTACATTTTCACCCAAATACTTTTGGATTGTGATCAAGTTGTGACCGTAGTCCTCACACACCAAAGAATAGGCAGACCCAAATGCACCTGCTCGTGCTGTTCTTCCAATGCGATGTACATAGTTGGCTGCTTCGTCTGGCAGATCGAAGTTATAAACGTGTGTTATGCCTGCTATGTGCAAGCCGCGACTCGCCACATCTGTGGCAATTAAAGCTTTAACTTCACCAGCTTTGATACGATGGATGAGAGCAATTCGCTTCTTTTGTGGGAGATCACCGGTGATAAGATCGACCTCAATGCCATTCCCAACTAGCTTGTAATGGAGCCATTCAGCTACGATTTTCGTATTGACGAAAATAATAGAGCAAACGGGAGAGTGCTCGCGTAAGAGTCCCAGCATCACCTGAAGCTTCTGACTCGAATCACAGATGACGGCATGCTGTTCGATGCGTTCAGGGGTGATAACTTCGGGATTTGCTGAGATGTATTTGGGATTTTCAAGATATTCAAAAGCGAGTTCTTTGACTTGCTCGTTTGTCGTCGCAGAAAAGAGAAGCTTTTGAGTCTCTGGACTCAGCTTTTCGAGGAAATATTCGACGTCTTCAATGAAACCCATATCGAGCATTCGATCGGCTTCGTCACAAATGAAAAGACAGCATTCCTGCGTCGAGAATATCTTTTTCTGGTAGTAGTCCTTGAGACGTCCAGGCGTCGCGACGAGGACATCGATGCCTGATCTAATTTTTTGAGCTTGCTTGTCGTAATCAACCCCGCCGTAGACTGGGAGGCGTGAGAAATTGAGCTGGGTGAAGAGCGCCTCAGCATCCTGGCTGATTTGAACAGCCAATTCTCGTGTTGGCGCTAAGATCATCGCCTTTGGATGGGGGCTATTCTCACCTATTGTTTCCCGTAGCTTTACGATCTGATGGGCGATTGTAATCAGGAATACACCAGTTTTTCCGGTTCCTGTCTGGGAGAAACCTGCGAGATCCTGACCTTGTACCGTCAAAGGCAAACATAGACCCTGGATCATGGTTGGTTTTGTCCAACCCAGATTCTTAATCGCTTCCATAATGGCGGGTGCAAGAGAGAGCTCTTCGAAACTTTCTGCTGGGACTGGTTCGTCATCAAGAAGTTTCGGAGACTCTTCGTCCTCGTCTTCCCCCTGCACGTCAATCTCGAGCGCAGCCGAAGGGGACAGTCCGGACTCTTCACTGTCCCCTGCCTCTTCTGTTTCGTCCGCTTTATCAGTTTCCACTAATTCAATCTGATTATCAGTGGATTGGGTAGCCTCGTTCTCTGGAGTTGTCATAGCGTCTTCTTTGTCAGTCATCGCAATTTCTACCCCTTAAGGGGCTAATATTTTTTTGAATTTAACCGATGTCACGAAAGGCAGCCATAAAAAAAAGGGTAAACTATGGCAGATGACTCTCCTGACGACCTGGACTCGTTGTTTGACGATGCTCAAGCAGCGACGCCCGATGCTGAAAACAGTGGCCAAGACGCTTTAGAAGCGGGTTCGGACCTGGAAGCATCGATCGGAAGTGAACAGGATACACCAAAAAACCTCGCGGTCCAAGCTCAAGAAGCAATGCACGCTCAAAAGACGGGCGTGGCGCAAGCTACGCGAGTGGCCGAACGCAAAGAGACAGTGCTGCAACGAATCGCGAGAGAAGCTAAAGACGAAGCAGAAAGCTTTTTCTATCATGGCGCAGTCAAAGCGACGAAGAGCTCTCGCCTCAGCGAGAACTTTCTTGATAAAAAGGCCGAGCTAAACGAGCTGCTCGCTTGGAAAGAACGTCTAAAATTGAGAGCTATCACGGAATTTATTCCACAGTCCTACTATAATTCCTGGAACAAAGAGGCTAACTTGTATTTTCGTCGTCTTGTTATAATAAAGAGACGAATGAAGAACCTCGAAGAATAGAAGGACTGCCTAAGATGTATCTTTCCCGACAGATAAGGCAAGTTGCTCTTGCCGCTCCCAGCTGTTTCGTTCTGCTGACCGCTTGTATCACTCCTGCTGAAGAGCAGCAGATGAAAGATGACATCTTTTCCCTCCAATCGAGGGTCATGCAACTGGAAGGTTCCAACCTAAATCTCGGGAAAGAGATAACCAATCAAGCTAGCCGCCAGGAAGCCTCGTTGACCAGTCGACTTGATAAATTCGCGATTGAGATCCAAAGGCTCAAAGGCGATATCGACGCTCTTAAAGTAGGAGTGACCACGGGACAGATGCCTGGGGCCGATCCCGAGCAAGAAGGTAGTCTCGCCAAAAGTTTGAGTGATGTGTCGACTCGACTGGATGCGCTCGAAGAGAATCAAACGAAGATCCTTGCTGCGATCGATAAGGCGATCGATGCTAAAAAGCCTGACAAGAAAGACACGACCAAAGATAAAAAAGAGAAGAAAGCCGCTACGATAAAGTCTTTGAACGATATAAAAGACGCTTTCGATAAGAAGAAATTCAAGGTTTTAGCAGAAGAAGGACCCAAAGTCCTCGATGGTACCAAGAATAAGAAAGAGAAGCAGGAAGCCACGTTCATGGTTGCCGAGAGCCTTTTTAAGTCGGGCCAAACCAGAGAGGCAGCACTTCGTTTCAACGAATACATCGAGACCAAGCCGAAAGAGCATTTGGCACATTCCCTCTTGAGAATGGGTGATTGCTTCAAAGAGCTTGATGATGTAGAAACTGCGCGGATTTATTATCAAGAATTGATCCAGAAGTTCTCTGGGACAGATGAAGCCAAGCAAGCCAAATCCAAGCTCTCAAAATTATAGGCAGGCGCAGATTTGGCATTGAGGAAAGGTATGACGCTCGTTTTAGGAATCGAATCGAGTTGTGATGAAACGGCAGCCGCTGTCGTTGAAGACGGACGTCGAGTTCTGAGCTCTCTCGTTTCTAGCCAAATCGACATCCATCAGGTGTTTGGTGGTGTTGTGCCAGAAATAGCTGCTCGAGCGCACCTCCAGGTCATCGATCAAATAACCCACCAAGCTCTAGAAAAAGCTGGAATACCTTTTGCGGACCTAGATGCAATAGCAGTAACTCAAGGGCCAGGGCTCTTGGGTGCGCTTTTAGTTGGAGTTTGCTATGCGAAAGGCTTGGCATTTTCCTCTCAAAAGCCTCTGATTCCTGTGAATCATGTAGAAGCCCATGTGCACGGTGCCTTACTCGGCTTGGAGCAAGCTCCAGACGAACTCTTTCCTTGTCTAGCCTTAGTTGTTTCGGGTGGTCACACCAATATTTATTTTATGAAAGAGCCAACTCACTTCGAACTCCTTGCCTATTCAATAGACGATGCCTGTGGTGAATCCTTTGATAAAGTAGCTAAATTATTTCAGCTTCCCTATCCAGGGGGGCCATGGATAGAAAAATATGCTCGTGAGGGTAACCCTCAAAAGTACCCTATGCCTAAGATGATGGAGCAAAAGGATAAGCTTTTCTTCAGCTATTCTGGTTTGAAGACCTATATGGTAAACTTACGGAATCGGCACCAGAAGAGCCTCGATGAAAACATGTTGAAGGACTTCTGCGCAGCTTTTCAAGAAGAAGCATTAGGCCAGTTAGTGCGTAAGCTTGAAGCCTCTGTATCGCTCCGGCCAGGAGCGAAATCTTTACTGATAGCTGGGGGTGTTGCAGCCAATCAACGGTTCCGCCAGCTCATAGAGGCGAAGCTTTCGATACCAACGTATTTTCCCCATCTGCAATACTGTTCTGATAATGCCGCAATGATCGCAGCTCTGGGTTACCAACATTTTCGCAAAGATCCAAACTCAGAACGCTTTAGAAATTTAAGTTGGGACGCATTTTCGCGTTATCAATTTGAAGTGATTCCGAGTTAGGAACATTTGCAAGAGAAGAAGTTGTCAACCAAGAGTGTCGCTATTTGGGGAGTAAGTTCAATGAGCATAGATTCCGGATCTCCCAGACAAAAAAAATCTTTGAGCCAAGTTTTTTTGAGAACTGAGTGGCCAGTAAAAAAAGTCGTCGAGCGCCTTCAGCAATGGCAGGTGACTCGTGTTTTAGAAATAGGACCGGGTGGAGGAATCCTGACAAGAGCTCTCTTGGAGCATCCATGGAAGGTGACGGCAGTGGAAAAAGACGGTCGCTTTGCGGAGCGACTTGTCGACTATTACGACGCTAATAAAGCTGACGTCAAAGGGACTCTTGAAGTTGTCCATCAGGATGTTCTGAAGTTTGATCTCGAAGCTTGGATTGCCAAGTCTCAGGAACCAACTGCAGTTGTTGGCAATATTCCGTATGCGATTTCATCACCGATCGTTATGTGGGTATTGCCTTGCCTTCAGGATTTGAAGGCTGTTGAGTTTCTTGTTCAACTAGAGTTTGCAGCCCGTCTAGCTGGAGTAGCGAATTCCAAGGATTACGGGAGCCTTTCCGTTTATACTCAACTCCGTGCACAGGTTCAGTTGGAGTGCAAAGTTGATAGAACGTGCTTTACACCAGTTCCCAAAGTCGATAGTGCCTTGGTTATTCTTAAGCCACGCACCAGCCTGATTCCCGATGATTTCCTTCAAAAAGTTGAAACTGTCACTAGAGCAGCTTTCACGCAGCGCAGGAAAAAGCTAAGAAACGCTATCAAGGCTTTTGTCGATGATGATCAGCTTGATAAGTGTCCGATAGACTTAAATCGTCGGCCTGACTCTCTAAGACCAGAGGAGTTTATGGAGCTGACTCGATTTATTTATCCCTGACGCACGCTAGCAAAGAAGTTTTCTAGCAGAAATTACTTGGCACCTAGGCGATCCCAGGCCTCTCTCAATAAGGCCTCGGTCTCTTGCCAATCAATACAACCATCTGTAATCGAAACTCCATGTTTCAACGGCTTTTGCTGCGGGTCTTGCCGTCCTGCATTCAGATGACTTTCCAACATCGTACCTAGAATGCGATTTTCACCAGCTTGAATCTGGGAAATAACGTCACGAAAGACAAGTCCCTGTCGGCTGAAGTCCTTGTTGCTGTTGCCATGACTACAGTCGATGAGAAGGAGGCGTTCTTCGCCTTTGGTTTTAAGATCCTTCAAACACGCTTGGACCTCTTCATGACTATAGTTAGGCCCCTGATTACCGCCGCGTAGAATAAGGTGAACATCAGGATTTCCCCGAGTTTTTACTATAGAAGTCATCCCGAGATGATCGATTCCCAGAAAATGATGGGGATGTCGAGCTGAGGTCATCGCATCAAGGGCTACCTGTAGGCCTCCATCCGTAGCATTTTTAAAGCCAACGGGCATCGAAAGCCCACTGGCCATTTCTCGATGCGTTTGACTTTCGGTAGTTCGTGCTCCAATTGCTACCCAACTTATGAGGTCAGCAATGTATTGAGGGACTATGGGATCGAGAAATTCAGTAGCTGCTGGCAAATTATGGTCTGCTACTTGAAGGAGAAAGGAACGCGCTCTCGTCAGTCCTGTGTTGATATCGTGTGTGCCATCGATATGGGGATCGTTGATAAGACCTTTCCATCCAACAGTAGTACGAGGTTTTTCAAAATAAACACGCATGATGATACACAATCGGTCTTTTAGCTCATGGCGTAGTTTACCAAGTTTTTCTGCATAGGCTTGGCCGGCCGCAAGATCGTGAATGGAGCAAGGACCGACTATACAGAGGAGTCTCTTATCTTCTCCACTGAGGAGACGTCTTACTTCTTCGCGATAACTCGCTATCTTTTCAAGAGTCGATTTACTCGCAGGAAGAAGAGTCTTGAGGTCACTTGGAGGCGGTAGCCGCACAAATTCACTGACGCGAGTATTTTCTATGGTGCTCATCTTCTTCCCTTTTTGGTGCGGTTCTTTTTCTATATAGCCTTTTTGAAAGGGGCGCGAAAGAGCTCTAGCGCAGCTCTTTGCTTACGACACACCGTTTGGTGGGAAGGGGGAAGAGCTTAGGAGTCTTCATCACTTACATCAGGATTGTAGGTGTCTTGAAAGTCAAGATCAACCA
>JACCDP010293771.1_pt1 | contig 10896 bp, 11 predicted proteins | sample 7445841 | NCBI WGS metagenome assembly JACCDP01 (sample SAMN15323441, study PRJNA562643) | freshwater metagenome | isolation source: river surface water | place: USA:Blue River Watershed | collected 2017-08-17
GATTCGGTGCAGAAATTAAAACTTCGTCAATTAATTTTTCGGCTTTTTCGAATTCATTAGTCTGCAAAGCCAGGCGATAAGCATAATTGTTCTTTAGAATTAAACTGGAAGGTTGTCTTTCAATTGCTTTTTCATAGAAAATTTTACCATTTTCGAGATCCTTTAATCCGAAGTTTGCTTCGCCAATTTGACCGTAAATTTCAGCTTCAAGCGCTGCATCATTAAGAAGTAAGTCAAGGGATTCCTTCAGTTTGGTTATCGCTTCGGAATATTGTTTTTTCTGATTTTTCGCAACTCCACTAAAAAAATAAGGTATGGGTTGAACTGGGAAAAGTTCGATGCATTTATCACTATCGATATTCAATGAATCAAACCATTGATTTTGATATTCCAACACCAAAATTTGATTCCATATTGGATATAAATTTGGATTAAACTCAACCGCCTTTTTGTAAGATTTTGTGGCTTCCTCAAATTTATTGGCTTTGAAAAAATAATCTCCTCGAATGGAATGTGCTTTCGCCTCTTTTGGGTAACGGATTATCATATAATCCACCAAGTACTCCATTTCTGGATCTATCGTTTTAAAATTTTGAATACTAATTAATATCTCCATTTTTTGATCCAAGGAAGCGCCTTCTTTTTTAACTGCTTGTTTTAGATTTTTCAGTCCGGTTTGTTCTTGACCAATTTGCATCTGCATATCCCCTAGCATATATAACGCAAGTCCATTTTCCGGGTCAGCATTAACAAGTTCTTCAAGCATTTTCATTCCTGAATCGTATTGCTTTTTCTGCATGTAATAGTCGACCAAATTGGCAATAATGGTGGGCTCGTTGGGATACTTTTTTTTCGCCTCAAGTAATCCATCCAAAGCAGCTTTATCTTCTCCAGAACCAAGCAACAGATGATAGCGTTTTATTTCAATTTCAGAATTTCCACCAAAATGCTTTTCAAGATTGGTTAAGGTTTGTAATGCTTTATCACGTTTACCTGCTTTCACCCAATTTTCAAACGATCCGTAATAGTATTCAGGATTTTGTAAATTAACTTTAGATAGCCTCTCAAAAATCAACGCAGCTTCTTCATATTCCTTCAACTCTTGATGCATAAACGCAAGCTCAGTTTGATAATACAGATTTTTCGGATCAGATTCCGATGCTTGTTTGGTATGAAAAGATGCCTTCTGTAGGTCATTTTTCATCAAAAACAGCTGTGCTAGTGCGAAATTCGAAGCGTCATCCGCTGGGTCTTCTTTCAAACACAAATTAAACTTATCTATCGCTGGATCAATCTCGAAATTGAGTTTCAATCGAACTCCTTCGTGGAAATTCTTAATGAATGAGGATGAATGAACAGTCTTTTTCTCCTTCGCCGTTCGACAAGCAAAAAGCGATAAGGTTAATAGAACAATAAAAATAGTTTTCAATTGCATTAACTAATGGTCGTAAAATCGCCTAAACTTAAATCCAAGGCTTGTCCTTGATAAGCAACTTTCGAGCCAATCATAGAATCAGCTATAACCGCATTTTTCAAACTCGTATCTTGCTGAACAATTGAATTACTTATGTTGCAATTAATCACTTCCGTACCCTCACCGAGCGATACGTGAGGGCCAATTACTGAATTGCTTATTTTCACGTTTTTTCCAACAAAACAAGGTGGAATGATCACACTATTTTCAATTTCAACAGACTCGTGAACTAATTGCTTTTGCGCTTCCCAATCGAATTCAAGCACACGTTGATTCGTATGAACAGTTACTTCTTTATTACCACAGTCCAACCATTCATTTACTTCACCTGGTTTGAAAACGTATCCCGCTTCCGTTAATCGTCTCAATGCATCTGGCAATTGATATTCACCACTTTTAATGATGTTGTTATCAATCAAATATTCTAATTCTTTGCGCAATTTTTCACCCTGTTTGAAGTAGTAAATCCCAATCATTGCTAGATCCGAAACAAACTCCTTTGGCTTCTCTACGAAATCAATAATCTCGCCTTTGTCATTCATTTTGATTACACCGAAAGCACTTGGATCATCGATTTGTTTAACCCACAAAATTCCTTCATCTTCTTGATTGATTTTGAAATTTGCACGAAACAAGGTGTCCGCAAAAGCTACAACTACTGGCCCGCTTAATTTCTCCGCAGCACATAAAACAGCATGTGCTGTTCCTAAAGGTTGGGTTTGATAATGAATGGAACCTTTCGCACCTAATTTTTCTGCAACGGACAATAATTCATTTTCAACCTCTGCTCCAAAATCACCCACGACAAAGGCGATTTCTTCGATTTTTTCAGCACACACAGCGGCAATATCCTCAACTAATCTATGAACAATGGGCTTCCCTCCTACTGGAACTAGAGGTTTCGGAACAGTTAATGTATGCGGCCTAAGTCGACTTCCCCTCCCGGCCATTGGTACGATTACTTTCATTTTTTCTTCTATTTAATTTACACCTGTACTCCCAAATCCACCGGCACCGCGCTCTGAATCGGAAAGTACATCTACTTGAATAAATTCTATTTGTTCAATTTTACAAAATACAAGTTGCGCAATCCGTTCACCATCTTGAATTTCAACATCTTCATTAGAAAGATTAATCAAGATTACACCCACCTCTCCTCGATAATCAGCGTCAATTGTTCCCGGACTATTCAATACTGTAATCCCTCTTTTAAGCGCTAGGCCACTTCTCGGGCGAACCTGACATTCCATGCCGTTTTGCATTTCCAAAAAGAGACCAGTTTTCACCAAAGCTCTGCCGAATGGCGGGATTAGTATTGGTTCTTCCAAATTTGCCCGAACATCCATACCTGCTGAACCATTCGTTTCATATTGCGGAAGTGGATGCTTGGATTTATTCGTGATTTTAACAGACATTCGTATTAATTGATATTCAAAATTACGAAATTCAAAAAGGGATTCCCCAGCGCGATTAAGGATTAATCAACAATTCAATGAACATAACTCCGACTTAAAGGTTGTTGAAAACTACGGAAATCTTGGAATAAAACTCGCTTTAAAAAATTCTATTTTTGTTTCCATGACACCAAAAGGGAAACTAATAATTATTGGGGGGGCCGTTGATAAAGGTAGTTTTACGGAAAGTAGTTTTGAGGATCAAGTAGAAAAAAACCTCAATTTCTTCGAAAAAGGAATTCTTCGAAGGATAATTGATGAATCAAAAAAAGGTACCGATTCACGTATTGAAATCATTCCAACAGCTTCAAAAATTCCAGATGTTGTTGGTCAAGAATATGCTCGTGCATTTAGTTTTTTAGGCGCTGACAATGTTGGTGTTCTTAAAATAGAAAAACGTGAAACAGCTCTTGCAGAGGAAACTTTGGAGCGAGTTAATGCCGCTGATGTAATCTTTTTTACAGGTGGAGACCAACTTCGATTGACTTCAATTATTGGAGGAACTCCGATTCACGATGCAGTTATGCAAAAATACCAAGAAGAAGATTTTATTTATGTGGGAACTTCGGCGGGAGCTCATAGTGCATCCAAAAGTATGATTTACCAAGGATCAAGTCATGAAGCTCTGTTAAAGGGTGAAATCAAAATTACGAGTGGTTTGGGATTGATCGATCACGTGATTATTGATACACATTTTGTTCAGCGAGGACGAATTGGACGTTTGTTTCAAGCTGTCGTAAGCAACCCTAAAACGCTTGGAATTGGACTTGGAGAGGATACCGGATTATTAATTAATGGAGGTAATGAAATGGAAGCACTTGGTTCCGGACTTGTTATTTTAGTAGACGGAAGAAATGTTTCTGACACAAATATTACAGATGTTTCTCTTGGTGAACCTATTTCGATTCAAAACATGGTAGTTCATGTGATGAGTGAAGGAGATCACTATTTACTGAGAGAACACCTGATGACAATCCGAAATAAAGTAGCGACAAAATAAATCGTAACATGAAATTACTGATCCACGGAGGATTTTTTAGTGAATTTTCTCAATCGAACGAGGTGAAATTGGCCAAACAACAGGCAATGGAACGAATAACCAAAAGTTCCTATGAGTTTCTTAAAAATCATTCGGCTTTAGAAACAGTTATATTCGCTGTAGAGCAACTTGAAAACGATCCTTTGTTTAATGCTGGAATCGGTTCACAAATCCAAAGTGACGGTGTTATTCGTATGAGCGCTTCTTTGATGGACGGAAATACGAAAAAATTCAGTGGAGTTATTAATGTTCAAAAGGTGAAAAATCCGATTCGAATAGCCGAAAATTTAATGGGTGTTGATGATCGTGTTCTTGGAGGAGAAGGCGCAAATAGCTATGCTGAAAAAAACGGATTCGAGGCATTTTCAACGGAAATTCCTGAACGAAGAGCTGAATATGAATCGAAACGAGCCTCTCTTGGAACAGGAACGGTTGGTTGTGTAGCATTGGACAGCAATGGAAAATTGGCTGCTGCTACCTCAACGGGGGGGAAAGGATTTGAAATTCCAGGACGAATTTCCGATTCAGCTACCGTTGCGGGAAACTATGCAAATTCAGATTGCGCGGTTAGTTGCACAGGTGTTGGCGAGGATATCGTAAGCGGAGCGGTCGCCTCAAAAATTGTAACTCGCGTTTCAGATGGTTTTTCAATTGACAAAGCATTCAATAAAACCTTTGATGAACTAAAGGAATTTGATGGTTTCGCCGGGGCAATTGGATTAGATAAAGAAGGTAACATGTTTTGGCAAGAATCCCACCCTAAAATTGTTTTTGCTGCATACGACGGAAATTCATTTACCGTGTTCCAATAGCCAAACTATTTCCTGATAATGTGTTTCAACGTAGATTCAATCGTTTTATGTTGAAAATTGAATCCCGCTTGAAGAATTTTCTGATTAGAAACCTTTGTTCCTCCAACTAACATAATTGCTCGTTCACCTAGAAAAAGATAAAGTAATTTCTCAGGGATATTTGGCATGAAAAATGGTCTTCGAAGTGCTTTAGCCAAAGCATGAGAAAAATCTTTGTTCGATGTGCAAGCTGCAAAGGAATTGTAGGAACCTTCCCATTTATATTGAATAGCTAAAGAGAATAAACGGCATAAATCGTCGAGATGAATCCAAGGCATGTGTTGTTTACCCGAACCAAGTGCCGAACCTAGACCAAATTTGAACGGAAGAATCACTTTTTTCAACATTCCGCCGTGTTTGGCAAGAACTACTCCACTTCGAATTTTAGCTACTGGACAAATGTCTGAAAATTTATCACTGGCTTCTTCCCATTGTTTAACAATTTGAGAAAGAAAATCTTCTCCAAACGGATCTGTTTCCGAATGAACCTTATCTGTTTCTGGGCCGTAACAATTGATGCCAGATGCTGAAACGTAATATTCTAGGTTAGGCATTTGAGAAGCTAAAATCCTGAGAAAATTAGTGGTTTTAACCCGTGAATCAATCAACTCCTTTTTTCGGGATTCTGTCCATCTCTTTTCCGCTATGTTTGCCCCCAACAAATTGATAATTACGTTAATCTTGGATAAATTTTTTGAATCAATTGTTTGAAGACTTGGATCCCAATGAATGTAACCCCTTCGACTCGTTTTTTTTCGAGATAATTTGTAAACACGGAATCCACGTTCCTTTAAAACAGAACTTAATTTACGTCCGACTAATCCGGTTCCTCCGGCAATTAACGCGGTTTTATACATGAGTAGTTTGGTTTGATAAGTAGAATACAAAGAAAAGAAAAAAGTTCAAACCATTTGCGCTTTTGTTTTTCAGTTTGACAATATAAAAATTGATTTTTTTTTAACTATTTTGTTATAAACAAAGACGAATTACGTTAAGTAGATCAATCCAACAATTTTCATTTAAAAATTTATTGCCTAAAAGGGTAACGACTCTTTTATTGTCAAAAGACGCAGCAAGTTACTTTAAACATGTTTGCGCCGAATCCTCAGTGGATTTAAAAAAGTAACCAATAAACCCAAATAAATGAATAAAAAACCAATTAAGCCTATTAAAGGCACCGAGCAAATCTTCAAGATTTCTCAAAAACGAATCGAGACCGGCGAATCGTTAACAAACAAAACCGGTAAGACATACAAACTTGAAGAGGATCTGGAACTTACGAGAATGAACTACCAGAAAATCATCGACTCACTTCCCGCTCAACCCGGGATACTTATCCTAACAGGTCACTACAAAAACGGAAAACGAACACTTGAAATAATAAAAACCAACGAGAGTATCCGTTCCTCGTTTTCAAGGCTAAGTAACAAAAATCGGTTCCACAGTTTACTTAACTACATAAAAGAAGATCTTTTTGACCACGTACAGATTCAACTTGCTCAGGCAAGTTGAATCTAATTTAAACTTAAAAAATACCATGATAAAAACAGAAGCTTCCCTCTTAAATGCAATTCCAATGGGAGTTGACTTGACCGACTATTTTGACTCATTGAATGTTTTCGAAAAAAGAGAATTAATAAACGAGTTGAAATATTGCAGAGAAACACAATCAAAGAACTTAAAAAAATCGACGAATTTGGTTCTTTTTTCTCATCTCATTTCACTTGTTTGCTATTTAGGTGTGAAACAAGAGTGGTTTTTCATTTATTTACTTTGCATCCATTCCCCAATGGACATTTTCCTGTTTTTTAAGATTAACACAGCCCGAACTTATCAGTTAGCAATTGAGCTGTTAGAAAAGAGAATGGGTACTTGTTAATATTTCAATTAGCAACCTCCACCCAATCACCATGTTCCTTAATTAAATCTACCAAAGCCTGAACCGCCTCGTCTTCTGGAACGTTTTTGCGAACAACCGTTTTTTCTTTATATAAATTAATTTTTCCGGGACCAGTTCCGACATAACCATAATCTGCATCAGCCATTTCGCCAGGGCCATTCACGATGCAACCCATGATTCCAATTTTAACTCCCTTCAAATGTGAAGTTCGTTCGCGAATTTTCGCTGTTGTTTCCTGTAAATCAAATAACGTTCGACCACATGAAGGACAAGAAATATATTCAGTTTTTGAAATTCGGGTTCGAGTAGCTTGTAAAATACCAAAAGCAGTTGAATTAACCAATGTTGAGGGTTGTTCTGCTGAAATCCAAAGTCCGTCGCCAAAACCATCAATCAAAACAGAACCTGCATCACTCGAAACATATAGTTGAAACGTTTCAGCATCTTTTTCATTGGAATCCAAGCGCAGGATTACTGGCAAATCAATTTGTAGTTTAGCGAGTTGAATAAATAGATTTCGAAATAATTGCGTTTTGTTTGAATAAGCGGTTGCCAACACTAAAATCAAATTCTTGTACCTTGAAAGTTCGGAAGGTATTGTTTCTTCTGCTTTTAGCAAACAAAAAGCTACCTGTTCATACCCAATTTCATTTAATTTTTCGACATCTATGAATGGATAAAACCCTTGTTTTTGAGTATAATTTACTTTCCAGTTCTCGAAATCACAAATAACACCAAGCGTTCCTGGAACTTCAAAACCCAACTTATTTTGACCTATGTAAACATAATCAGCGGCTATGTCTTGAATGTTCCATTTATCCAGTTGAACCGAATAATTATAACCAAATCCATAGAAATTTGCTGGGGAAATATGTTCTTTTTTAGAACAATCGGCTACAACTACTGGAACTTGTTTTCCTCCAATATTATGAATTTCTGTTGAATATCTTCTCTGATAAGCATATGGATTATATGGCAATTCAGCCTTAAATTCCGGAAGTTCAAAAACATTGGAATGATTAAACTTCTCTGCTAATATTCGGGCAACAGGAATCTCAAACTCTGGTTCTTCAGTCAATGAGACACGAATTGTATCACCTAAGCCATCTTCGAGCAATGCCCCAATTCCAACCGCTGATTTTATTCTTCCATCTTCACCATCACCAGCCTCGGTCACACCTAAGTGCAAGGGATAGCATTTGCCGTTTTTCAACATTTCAGCAGCAAGCAAACGATACGCTTGAACCATCACAAGCGTGTTACTAGCTTTCATCGAAATTACTAGCTGATAAAAATCGTTTTTCTCGCAAATTCGGATGAATTCCATAGCTGATTCCACCATTCCTTCAGGCGTATCACCGTATCGACTCAAGATCCGATCTGAAAGCGACCCATGATTGGTGCCGATTCGCATCGCAGTTCCATGTTCTTTACATAGCAAAACTAATGGAGTGAATTTATCCTCAATTCGTTTTAATTCAGCCTGATAACTTTCGTTTGTATATTCAATTTCCTCAAACTTCTTTTTATCCGCATAATTCCCTGGGTTAACCCGAACTTTTTGAACCAGTTTGGCTGCAATTTCTGCTGCGTTGGGGGTGAAGTGAATATCTGCTACCAAAGGTGTATCATATCCGAGTTTATTCAATTCCGCTCGAATTATTCCTAGATTTTCAGCTTCGTTTTTACTAGGTGCAGTTAAACGAACCAACTCGCAACCCGCTTCAATCATGCGAATGGATTGTTCAACGGATTTGTAAGTATCCATTGTATCAGTAGTAGTCATTGACTGCAAACGGATTGGATTTTCTCCACCCAAATTTAATTTTCCAATTCCTACCTCTAATGTTGGGAAACGTTTTCTACTCAGTAAATCAACGCAATAGGTCATACAACTTTTGATTTTAACAAAAGTAATTAATGTTTGTTCGATTGAACCAATGTCGAAAAAAGAAATGAATTATTTAAAAAAATAATGTTTTAAACAATTATGAGAAATAAATGAATTATCGTGTTCTAAATTCAAAGAAATTAAGCTAATTTCACAAAAAAAAGTTCGGGGAGTATCAAAATTGGCTGCATCAACTTGAGATCCCCGAATTTTTATTCAATTTTTTTCAATCCTCCTGAATAATTTCTAAATCTGCCAAAAGTTTCACCTCATCAGAAAGACCTGGACCAATTTCACCAATTCCATAGTCAGATCTTTTTACAACTCCTGAAATTTTTAGACCTGCGGCTTGCCCTCCTTTAGTTTTGGTGGTTCCAGTATGAATAGCCGTCAATTTGACTTTCTTGGTCACACCCTTCATTGTAAAATCACCCAATACCTCATATTCATTCTCCTTCAACTTTTTTACAGATGTACTTTTAAAATTCAATGTTGGGAATTTATCGACATTAAAATAATCCTCTGCTCTCAAATGATCATCACGCATGGAAATCCCCGTATTAATAGATTTAGACTCGGCAGTCATCTCTATAGAAGCGTCTGAGAAATCAGAATTAGGTTGAGATAAGGTTACTTGAAATTTACTGAATTCACCATGAACATCTGTAATTCCTCTATGGTTAATTGTGAAACCCAATCTAGAATGTGAATCATCAAGTGACCATTTCGAGATTTCATTTAATATAAATGCAGATGCAAGGATAAAGATTAAAGATCCAAAAAGTAATTTTTTCATCGTAAGGTTTTTACAAATTTTGAAAATGAATTATGAATTTCACTTAACCTAAGTTAAGATTCACGATTATTCTTTGGCATCGTTCGAAAAATATGATCCCAAAAAGTATTTGAAACACCATATCTCGTTTTAGAATTTTCATAATGATGTTTTCCGTGATGAAGCCATAATTTTCGCATAATCCCTTTTGAATAGGGCTTCAAATGAATTGAATAATGAATCATTGAATAAACTAAATACCCGAATTCAAATCCAGGAAAGAAGAAAAATGCAAACTTTTTCATCAAAAGAAAAAAGAATGAAAAAAGGAAAAAGGAAATTACAAGAACAGGAATTGGTGGCATAAAAAGGTGATTTGAATCTGTTGGATTTTCGTGATGATGACCATGCAAAGCATAATGAATCACTTTTAATATTCTATTCTCACTTCTCCAGTGAAAGACAAATCGATGAATAACATATTCGGCTAGCGTCCAAATCAAAATTCCAGCAAGGAAAAGTAAGAGTTGCATGTGAAAAAGTACTTTAAGGTTAACTAATCCGTAAATTAACATAGAACTAATTAAGGAAAGGTGCAAGATTGCAATTAATAGCGGATTGCTTCTAGATAATAGCTCAATAAATGGGTTATCGAACATGACTTTTCGTTTTCGCATTTCAATTTATTTAAAGTACAATTATAACGCCCTTTAAAAATCTAGTATTTGCGAAAAAAAATTAATCATTTACATTTTTTGTAAATGAATAAGGGGATTTCTACACAATAAATAACTATTTGTTACCTACAATCTTTGCATCGATTAGCTTATTGAGTGCCTTATTTTCGGGAAGGATTTTTATGGAAAGAAAAGCAACTATAATAAGGGTATTATTGAATTTAAAAATGAGTTATTTTCCTTGAAATAGAATAAAAAATGAATTAGAAAAGCCTTTACTCTTTTTTGCATTCTCGGCATTATTTTTGATATTGGAGTAATCCATGAATGCCCTAATCAAACTTGTCGCATCCTTAGTAATTTTATTTTCCACAACAAGTGATATTCCTTATGGTACGCTTGAAAAATCGATGGAATCAAATGATGCGAAATCAATAATAAACCTTGGAGCGGAAAAAGTTCTGCTCAACATTTTAGGTAAGGAAGGTGCGTATACTCAATCTCAAGCACAGTTAATCTTAAGTGATTTCTTTACAAAAAAACCTAAGGGTGCTTTTTCGTTCATCTTTAGAGGCAAGGAGACTTCGGATGGAATTTTCGCTGTAGGGAATTATGTAGTTAAAAGCGAGTCATTTAGAACGACATTTCATTTCCGGACAATAAAATCAGAGTCGAAATTGGAGAGTCTTACAATTACTAATTAATTCTAGTTCTTCAGTTTAACATATCCGCTCAAACCGTGCATTCCTCCTTCTCGACCAAAACCACTTTCCTTGTATCCACCAAACGGTGAGGATGGGTCAAATTTATTGTAAGTGTTCGCCCAAACAACTCC
>JACCDP010328913.1_pt1 | contig 10895 bp, 4 predicted proteins | sample 7445841 | NCBI WGS metagenome assembly JACCDP01 (sample SAMN15323441, study PRJNA562643) | freshwater metagenome | isolation source: river surface water | place: USA:Blue River Watershed | collected 2017-08-17
CATCTACGCAGATTAATTATCCACAGTTACAGAATATTCCTTCGGGAATTGTCAGTAGTTCTACTCAAATTAATACGGGCAGTTTCAGTGGGTCATTTACCGGTAACCTTGTAGGAAGTAGTAGTTTTGCAACAACTGCGTCATTTGCTGTGACGGCAAGTTACGTATCTGGTGCAGCTAGTACATGGGAAGATATCTCAAATAAACCGGTAGGACTAGTTTCAAGTTCTCTGCAAATTAACACTGGTAGTTTTAGTGGGTCATTCAGTGGAACATTTGCCGGCGACGGGTCACAGTTAACTGGGGTCGTTGCATCTGGCGTTGGTGTGACTATTGCAGACGATGCATCGGTGCAAGGAAACGCTGATTTATTAAATTTTGGGAACTTTGTAACTGCAACAGTTTCTGCTAATACTGCTTCAATTAACGTAGTACTGCCGATTGGTACGGTATCAAGTTCTCAACAAATTAACACGGGTAGTTTCAGTGGGTCTTTTGTCGGTACATTGACAGGTACGGCCACCAATGCAATTACAGCAAGTTATGCATTAAATGGTAGTGGAGGTGGTGCAACAGCCGTAACAATTGATACGTATACATTTGATGCTGATGGAAGTACGGTAAATTATGTCGTATCTCAGTCATACAACAGTTCGTCGTTATTTGTAACCGTAAACGGTCTGGGATATACGCATGGAACCGATTACACAATTTCCACAAACACTGTCACGTTTACGAATGCGCCAATTAGTTCTTCATATATTGTTATTCGTGCGCTGACAAATGTTACAAGTGGTGCAACTGGCTCTTTCTATGGGTCATTTTTTGGAAATATCGAATCCTCATCTTATGCAACTACTGCAAGTTTTGCAATAAGTGCAAGTTGGGCGCCTTCTTCGGGTGGAACAAACGATTGGAACGCATTAATTAATATCCCTAGTGGGTTAGTTTCATCGTCTACGCAAGCAAGTACATGGACGGTTGCATCCTCTTCTGTAGCAACCTCTGCATCATATGCACCTCTCACGCTTCCCAGCGGCGTGGTGTCGAGTTCTACACAAGCTACTACATGGACAGTAGCAACTGCAAGTGTTGCAACGTCGGCATCATTTGCAACTACTGCAAGTTATGCAGTATCTGCATCAACGGTAAGTCAATTTGACGGGTTCGTTGATTTTCCGAATGGATTGGATATTACCGGTTCATTGGTTGTTACTGGGTCTACGATTGTCACTGGTTCAATTTCAGCAACGTTAGGATTTACCGGTTCGTTATTTGGAACCTCTAGTTGGACAAACAGTGCATCGGTGGCTATATCAGCTTCGTATGCACCTACAATTCTTCCAAGTGGAATAGTCTCTAGTTCTACACAAGCTACTACGTGGACAGTAGCAACTGCAAGTGTGGCAACAACATCAAGTTTTGCAATAAGTGCAAGTTGGGCACCAAGTGCACCGGGTACAATGGTACCTGTACAAGATGAAGGAACGGTGGTGGTCAGTACACCAGTTGCCTTAAACTTTATTGGAGCTGGAGTAACGGTCACCAACACTTCGAACACCGCAAGTATAACAATTCCCGGTGGTTCTGGTGGTGATGTTAATGCAAAAATTGTCAGTGCCAGTTATACGTTTGGTGCATCAAATGAATTTATATTTACGAGTGGTAGCTTTACCGTAACACTACCAAGTGCAGTGGGAATCATAGGAAGAGAGTATCAAATCAAGAATATTAGCACTGGGGTGATATTTATTACAGGATCATCCACGATAGATGATTATTCAGATATTACGATAACCGAAAAGAACAGCTCGCTTGGATTAATTTCCAACGGTATTGCTTGGTCAATTTTCTAGGAGATAACATATGGCATTTTTTGAAACAACGAAGTTAAAAGACCAAGACGGTAATGTAGTAAATCCGGCGGATAATGATAGTATTACATTATTACGACGAATTTTATTACTGTTAAAGCCGTTGGGACAAATCACGGGTGCAGGGTCAAATCGTTTGAGTATTGATGTAAATACGTTGCCAACGTTGGGTACGGTAACCACAGTAACCGGTGTTACGACGGTGAGTACAGTAACCACCGTCACGGGTGTTACCACCGTGAGTACGGTAACGAACCAAGCACAGATGGGCGGTGTTAATGCGTTTGATTTAGTAAGAGCAATGTCGCGTGACGCATATGCAAATGGCATCCGTTCAAAATTACAATTTTCATAAAAAGGATAATATTTTATGGCAGTAACCAATAATTTAAAGCAAATAGTAGACTTACCATTTTTTGAATTAACCACCCAAGCACCACTTGCAACATTAGCGTTGTCTGGAATGACGACCGCAGAAGGTGGAGATTCGCCATTTATTTATTATTTGAGTACGTCAACCTTTTATAGATATGATACTGCGGGAGATACGTGGCAACAATTAGCAACTCCCCCAACTACCCCAACGTCCTTGTTAAAAATGAGATATACTAGACGTAGAGGGTTTCATGGAAGAGTACTTTCAGCAACTTCTACGTCAGTGACAATAGCGTCACCAAGGTTTGAACGTTTAGATAATCAAGTGTTAAGTCTGGAATATGGTACAGGTGCCGGTCAAGAACGTACTTTAAACTTTGTACGTGAAATAGTTCATGATGCGGGGGTGATAACGGGTACATCTACGTCAAATATAACAGATTTGACTAAAAAATGGAAAGTCAACCAGTGGGCCGGTTATATGTTGGCATTAACATTCAATAACGGTGCAACACAATATAAAAGAATTTTATATAATGACGCAATTACGTTAACGGTAGTAGATGTCAATTTACAACCCCATGACCCGTGGGGAAACCAAATTTTCGTTGCAACGACACCGTATACAGTACCGGTATCTACAGCCGGTGGTCAGACACATTATCAAATCATGTCAACGGAATTTTCAGTATCCGCATGGGATGTTATACCAGATGTCACTACATTTTTCACAACCCTCACAGGTGGAATATATTTAGTATCATCTGCCGGATCTGCGCCATTCTTCACATTACAGTATTATGATATTGCACTAGACCAATGGCAAGTAAAAACAGTTCCACAAGGATTGTTATCTTCTGCATTAACGACTGACGTTGCATTAGAGAGAACTGGGAAAATAGGAACGCCATTTATATCACAATCTGGAACGGTAACTGCACCAACGTCTCGGTCACTGTCCGACACGGGATTAAATTTAACAAATGATAGATATGCAAATCATAGAATTTTTATTACAAGTGGGTCTGGTAGAGGACAGAATCGTAGAATTGTAGCACATACGAGTGGAACATTTACGATAGCACGTAATTGGGATACGTTACCAAATGGTGCAGAATATCAAGTGTGGCCGGATTCTGACAGATTGTATATGGGTGCTGGTACATTAGCAGCAACATATGCATATTCTCCAGAAAACGATTACTGGATGCAAGGACAGGCATTTGATGACGGAATTACGTCAAATATTACAGCAACACTAGCTGGGTGGGTGCCATTCGGTGTAAGTACAGGTGCTAGAATTGCAGCAGGTGTTCAAACAATAAATCCAGTACCTACGGCTGGAGGTACTCTGTATAGTATTGGTGACGTACTAACGTGTTCGGTGGGTGGTACTGGTGCACAGGTCATAGTCACGAAGATTGCGCCTGGTGGGATTGTTACGGAAATAGAATTGGTACACAGTGGCACAGGCACAGGGTTCACGGTTGGTACCGGTAGAGCAACCTCTGGTGGCACTGGTACCGGGTGTACGATTGAAATTACTGCGGTTGGACCTACTGCTTTAATTACTACAGCAACTTCACATTTCTTGAAAACAGGAAATGTAGTAACGTTTGCTGGGTGTTCAGAAGCAGCATGGAATACGGCACATACGATATTAGGATGTCCTTCAACCACTACGTTTTGTGTGATAGTTACTGCTACAGCAAATATGTCTGCAGCTAATTCGCAATCAACTACGGTAATTGTTGACCCATCAAAAAATTGGATAACAAATGAACATGTTGGTCGATTAGTACATTTGATGGTTGCTGGTACTGCACCAACGTCACAAATTCGCTGGATTACGGCAAATACTGCAACGACACTAACGGTCAATACCATAACTGCTGGAACTAATGGAACAAGTAAATATGTAATTTATGATTCAAAATTGTTCGGAAACGATACTATTGCTAGAGTGTCTGGTAAAGAAAATTACGGATGGGCAACTGGTAGTGGTCAGAGTACAACTAATTTGGTAGATAATACGAAAAATTGGGTACCAAATCAATGGTCTGGTTCGTTATTTAGAATAGAAGCAGGAACTGGATTTGGTTCTGGTAAAATTACCATTACATCCAACAGTACAAGTAGTTTAACCTATGCTACTCAAACATTCACACCTGACTCTTCAACGAAGTATGAAATTGCAGATTCATGGGGATTAGTGTCAACTGCCGGGTCTACGACAACCATCACGGAAGCAAATACAAAAACTTGGCCGGTAAACTGGTGGACAAATAAACGTATACGAGTCAGCGCCGGTACTACTGGAGTAAATCAAGAAGCTACTATTTCGTCAAACACTTCGACCGTACTTACTACCAATACAATTACTGCCGTAAGCGCTGATGCGGCATATTGTATATTATCAATTCCAGTACGCGCTGCCGCAACAGAATTTATATGGTTACACGGTGCAACAGACCCAAACAAGCGTGGACGATATATGTATTATCCTCGTGGCGGCGGCAGTACTACATTTGATATCTATGATATTACTACAGGTACATTTATATTCGGTGTACAAACAAGTCCACAAACAGAAGGATTTACCACGGGAACTTCATATACCTATGATGGAGAAGATACTGTGTATTTTTCACGGTCTGCTTCTGGATCGCCGATACGTATATTTAAGCATGATATTAATACTGGTATATTCCGTGGTGCGGCAACTACTACCATTTTACAAGGAACGGCGCATATTGGAAATTTGATGGAAATAGTAGAAACGGAAGACGGGCTTAAGTATATATATTGCTTACAAAATACCGGCACCGTAATGGTACGTGCATTACTCTTTTAAACGGGTACTTATATGACTGTACAAGAACTTATTGATTTAGCACAACTACGAATAAATTATTTGAATTCTCAAAAATCCGCAGTAGTTCAAACAGGAAACGTAACGGAACTGACTAGAATAGAAACAGAGTTATTGCAAACACAAGACACAATTAATTTATTACAAGGATTAGTAACTACTAATGACTAAAACTTTACTAGATGGAACACAGATAAAAAGTGGCAGTATCCCCACCACGGCATTAAGTGGTGGGGTAGTGTCTAGTTCAGCACAAGCAAGTGACTGGACGGTTGCATCGGCATCAGTTGCTACAACAGCAAGTTATGCGTTGAACGCAACTGCCACATTGCCAAGCGGACTGATATCTAGTTCCACTCAAGTAAATTACACACAACTACAAAATATACCAGTTGGTATAGTTAGTAGTTCAACACAAATTAATACCGGAAGTTTCAGTGGGTCTTTCACTGGAATGCTGGTGGGGACAAGTAGTTGGGCAAGTAATGCAGTGTCAGCCAGTGCAGCAACAAGTATTACCTTCACTCCGGCAACAGCATCGTTTGCCACCTCGGCTTCGTATGCACCAACAATACTTCCCAACGGTATAGTATCGTCCTCAACTCAAGTCAATTACACACAACTACAAAACATTCCTTCGGGAATCGTCAGCAGTTCAACACAAATTAATACCGGAAGTTTCAGTGGGTCATTTACTGGAAACTTTATTGGTACTTCTAGTTGGGCATCGAGTGCATCTATAGCAGTTTCTTCATCATATGCACCAATATCTTTTATAGATAATTTAGTAACGGTTGGTTTACCTGGAAGTGATACGCAGTATAATTCAATTAAGTCTGCCGTGGATAGCATCACGGATGCTACGGCAACCAACACATACACGGTGCGTGTATACCCCGGCGTATATATTGAAGATACGATTACCTTAAAGCCGTATATTGCAATTAAGGGTGATTCCTCAACCTCTACGATTGTTTCTGCATCAAATCCTGCAAATACCATCTTCGTCATGGCTGACCAAACAATGGTCATTGATATGCAGATACAAGGGTCTACTGCAGCAAATACGTCTGCCGTCGTGTACTCTTCACCAACGACACCGCAAACAAACGCGATTGCGTATGTAGAAAATGTGCGATTTGGCACCAACTACACCAACGCAAAAGTCGTGGGTAGTGGAAGTAGTGGAAACTGTATCCTCCAATGTTCTAATGTTAAGTACGGCGGATTTACATCGGGAAATAAATCATTTGATGTAGGATTCTATGTCACCTCTGGATCTGACGGTGGTATTGGACGTATGCAATTGCGTAACGTTACTTCTACCAACGGTGGTGTGGCAGGAACAGATAACGACCAAATCTTTGCACTTGCCGATGCACCCGGATGCACGTTCATTGTTAATGGATGTCTTTTAACCAGAGCAACAGGTGCAGCTAGAGGAACAGGCTTCAAAGTATATAATGGTGGACAACTCCGATTAACTGGTGTCAACTTCCAACGGTGGATTCGTGGTATTTGGGCACCACAAACTGGCTCGGCACCAAGTATAGACGCTATTGCATTAAACTTTGAATATTGTACCACGGACGTAGCAATTGAGCATACGGGTTCGTTGGGTAAAGTACAAGGTACGGATAATTTCTTAAAGACACAAATTGCGTTAGATGCACCATTATATGAAGTGGGACAAGACCCACGAAAGATTACCGTTGCCAAGAAAGGTGGGGACTTTACTTCTATCAGTGCATCTGTAGCATATATCACCGATTCAGCAGAAGATAACAGATATATCATTGAAGTAGGCCCTGGGCAATTTACGGAAAAAGAAATTGATTTAACGAATAAGCCATATGTTAGTATATTTGGGTCGGACATTCAAGCCACAGAAGTAATTGCCTCTGGAAGCAACCATAATATCTTCAAACTCGGTAATACGAGTGAAGTATCATTTATGACACTGCGAGGTTCTGGTGTTGGTTGTGCGGCATTTGATGCAACTGATTTGGATGGATTTGCATTGGTTCATAAGATATCCATTTACGATTGTGATTATGGTGTTAAAATCACCGGTAATACGTCGGCAACATCATTTTTTGGTGAATATATTGACATTAATGGGGCATTTACGTATGGAACGTATGTTTCATCTAGCAATGGTACGGTTGTTAGTGCCAATATGGAAAATTATTATTTATTCCCTTCGGCAAGTGCAACTATAGGTAATTACGCAGCAGGACCAAGTGCAAGTTTAAGTTTATATACCGCAGTATTTGATGGCGATGACACGCCAAATTCAATTGCAATTAAATTAGAAAACGGGGCTACGTTAGAAGCTGCTTCAGTCGATACACAAGAATGGGATTATGGGGTAGTAATTCCTAGTACTGGAATTGGACCTGAGTTTAGAATGGTTGGTTCCATGTTCCATGATTCTATTACATATGATTTTGACAATCAAAATACAGCAACTCGTGGACGATTCCAAGGTGTCTCTGACCATTCAAAAATTAATAATAATAGTCAAGATTTTTATTGGAATTTCTTGGATGATGCTGACGGTGAAAATGACGTAACTCGTAAATTGTCCGTTACCTTTGCTGATGGCACCCATACGGACGCAACAACCCTTATCTTCAAGGGTTCACCGATGGGTGTCATGCAAGGTGGCACCATTACAACAGGTAGTGGTTTTGGTATTACTGCGGCAAGTGGATTCGGATACTTACAAGATACCATAGATACAGATGTATACAAGAGATTAGATTGGGTGGATGGCACCCTTACATTAACGGCAAATTCTAATAATTACATTTACATTACCGATGCGGGAACATTAACATCGGGCGGCACAATTCCCGATAATGAAACGAATATTATCCTTGGTAGAGTAGTCACCAATGACACGAAGGTTGAATTTATTGACCAAACGTTGTATAACGGTGAGCACATGGCTAACAAGCTTTCTACGTTCAATAGAAAAGCTTTGGGACCAGTATTTGCCGCAGGATCGACGGTAACAGAAAACGTAACCCCATTTAAGTTAGATGTTACACAAGGAACTTACTTCTTCTCGGAAAATGAATTTACTCCGGTAGGAACATCGTCTATAAATCTTACGCAATATTATCCAAGTGCATCGGTATGGGGTCGATATACGTCATCAATCGTTCCAAATAACACATATGCATCAAGCAGTGCCTTGGTTGCAATGTCTGCATCTGCTTATACGAAGCACACGGTATACTTGGTGGGCGATGGTGCTGATGAAAAATATTTCTTAGTATTAAATAGTAATCAATATTCTACCCTCGTTGAAGCAGAAAATGCCAACCTACCATCTATTCCATCGTATTTTAATGATGGGGTGGTACCGTTGGCCGCAGTGTATGTACAATCTGGTTCAGCAAATATTACACAAATTCAAGATATTCGTCCAATTATCGGATTTAGAGCAGCCGGTGTAAACGCTTCATCTGTTCACGGAAATCTTTTGGGATTAGATGCGGATGACCATACACAATATTTGTTAGTAAATGGTGCTCGTGCAATGGCAGGAACTCTGTCGTTGGGTGGAAATAATATCACGAATGTTGGTACGATGTTTGGTACGGCAAGTTGGGCAACTAATGCAGTCAGTGCAATTACGGCAAGTGCGGCAACGAGTATTACCTTCACACCAGCTACTGCATCATTTGCTACGTCTGCTTCATTTGCACCAACGATATTACCAAGTGGGTTGGTATCATCATCAGCACAAATTAATACTGGCAGTTTCAGTGGTTCGTTTACAGGTACATTGATTGGTACAAGTAGTTGGGCAAGTAATGCAGTAAGTTCTTCATTTGCAATAACATCAAGTTTTAGTACATCCGCATCATTTGCAAGTACATCTTCAAGAGCAGTTACATCTTCTTTTAGTACAACCGCAAGCTATGCAGTATCTGCATCAACAGTAAATCAGTTTGATGGGTTTATTAACTTCCCATCGGGGTTAGATGTTACAGGCTCATTAATCGTCACGGGTTCCACAATTATTACCGGTTCACTTTCAATAACAACAGGATTTACTGGTTCGTTGTTCGGGACATCTAGTTGGGCAAGTAATGCAATTAGTGCAAGTGCGGCAAACTCCATTACATTTACACCAACCACAGCGTCATATGCACAGACTTCATCGGTTGCTATTTCATCATCGTTTGCAACATCGGCAAGTTGGGCACCCGGTGTTGGTGGAGCCATTACGTCAATTACTGCGGGTGATGGGTTAACTGGAGGAACTATTACTTCTACCGGTACAATTACATTGGATACTGGTTCACTCCACTTCTTAAATGGTGTTAAAGCTGAATTAAATGCGGAAGGAGTGATTTCTTCTTCTATACAAATCAATACAGGAAGTTTCAGTGGGTCATTTACCGGTGAACTAATTGGTACAAGTAGTTGGGCAAATAATGCAACAAGTGCTTCATTTTCCACTACCGCCTCCTTTGCGCTAAATGCAGGGGCAGGTTCTGGATTCCCTTTCAGCGGTAGTGCAGTAATTACTGGTTCGTTGCTAGTTTCTGGTAGTGGTTTACAAGTAACGGGTTCTGCCACCGTGCTTGGAGCATTCCAAGCAACAACCAAGAGTTTCAAAATTGACCATCAACGATTGGTTGGTAAGAGTTTAATCTACGGTGTATTGGAAGGCCCAGAACATGCGGTGTATGCGCGAGGCAAAGTCAAGATTGGATTGACGGGAACACAAACGATATATCTTCCAGAAGAATGGGAATGGTTAGTTGATGCGGATAGTATTACCGTACAATTAACGTCCATAGGAACGTCACACGTTGCTCATGTAAAGGAAATTGGTAATAACCGTGTCATAATCCAATCTGATATATCAATGGATTGTTTCTATTTGATTCATGCAACACGTAAGGACGTACCAATGTTAAATACGGTGGAATAATATATGACATATATGAGAGTCAGAAAAACTAATCAATTTGGTGGAAAACCTATTACAGCAACAACTGTAGGTGGTAGTAGAAAGCGGATAACAACCAATACGAATGTCGTATTACCATTTTTTAGTGACACTTTTGCTGGCCCTGCGCGAAATAACGCTAATGGGTTTACATGGGCTTCTACTGGTGTACGCGTGGCGCCTGTGGTGTTTGATGGCTACAACTGTTTGCGCTTCCGATATGGACCCGATGCATTGGGGGCCGATAGTTCCGCAGAACAGCGGTTCACGTTGGGGCGTCAAATTCAAGAACTGTGGCTTGAGTATTGGCTCCACATTCCGTCGAACTTTGCTCTCCGTGCAGACTTCCCCGCCAACAACAAGTTTCTGTCGCTCTGGCCTGCAAATTATTCTACGATTGGGGAGACGTATGTGGTGACCGAGTTTGAACGGAACGGAACGGATACGTCGTATGCGCGTATTCTTGGCTTAGGCGATCAGTTCTATGCTAACGGAACATTCCTCATTCGCGGCGGTGATGCGGTCCAGAACAGCAACTTCATCAGTGCCGCTCGTGCTAATCAGTGGCATCGTATTCGTGTACACTACAAGATTGCGAGTGGCGCAGCGCAGACGGATGGTGTATATGAGGGGTGGATTGGTAACGAACGTATGTGGCGGTCACGCACAGATTGGGTGTTCTGGTCAACCGGTGGTCTTAACTACATCGGAGCTGGCTTCTTAATGGGTTACGCCAATTCAGGCTATGACGCGGAGACGGATTTTCATCTACGTGACATCAAGTTTTACGACACAAATC
>JACCDP011086956.1_pt1 | contig 10895 bp, 6 predicted proteins | sample 7445841 | NCBI WGS metagenome assembly JACCDP01 (sample SAMN15323441, study PRJNA562643) | freshwater metagenome | isolation source: river surface water | place: USA:Blue River Watershed | collected 2017-08-17
AGGTTCCGCTCACTCATGGCTTCACTCTACAGAGCGAGTGGTGGTGGCAGGGAGATGGTGGCGGAGAGAGAGGGATTCGAACCCTCGATGGGGTTGCCCCCAAACCGCATTTCCAATTCGCCCCCGAAGAGGGATCGGAGGGCCTCTTAGGTCCTACTGAGGTCAGATGCCGGTGTCTTGAGGACTCTTGAGGGATTGGAGGGAGTTGGTGATCCCACCACGCGTCCCGCCGCGCTCCAGCAATCTGCGCTAGCGGCTACACGCGTGGCTTACTCACGGTCTGGCTCGTTGCCACGTGGGCGTGGCGAAGGGACGATGATCGTCACCTCCCCCACCTCGCCTGGCGTAGGCGGCGCATCCAGCGCTGCCTGTAGCTCTTCATCGGTTGGCCACCACTCAGGAAGAGCGAATTCATCTAGGGCGTCTTTTGATTTCTCATCGCCACCCATAATGAACGCTCCCCACTATCTCACTCTCCGATTACCTGCTTCTGGGAGAGGAACTTACGAAGCTCTTCGTGCGAGACGGCACTGTTGATGAAGCCGCCAACCGAAACACAGGTATCACGGTCGTCAATCTCCCCGTCACCATTGGTGTCCGCCAGGATTGAGCAGTCCACGGAGTCCTCATAGTCGCCAAGCGGGACACCGAGCATGGCGACTAGCCCCACCATCTCCCCGCTCGCATTCAGCACCGCACTGCCAGAAGAACCATGGGTAACGTTCAGGTCAACCTTCATTGAGCCAGAGGAGTTACCCGCATAGTCCTCTGTCCATCCGGCGACATGGCCACTGGTGTAGGTCACGGAATAGCCACCGATGCCTGGGAATCCGTAGGCGGCGATAGGGTCGCCAATGGACGGCGGGATATCGGCCAGCCGCAAGATGGGCCAGTCTCCCGCACGTAGTGGCGCAATGTCCTCTACTTCGCCCTCAAACCACGGTGTAACTGACAGCTTCACGTCAAGCACCGCAATGTCGCGCAGATAGTCATATACACGCTCCTCCGCGGGGAACCAGACGAATGTCGTGTCGCTGGTCCCGAAGCTGTATCCGACAGCAAGGTATGCGTCTTCGCAATCTGCGAATTTATCCTCGTCATAGTTTGAGACATGAGCGTTCGTGAGGACGACGTCTACATCGCCGAAGGTCGCCCCGCTCCCGCTACTGCAAAACTGCTCCGTTCGCTCATCGTCGTAGCCAATCCAGGCGACATTGACGGCGGTTCGCCATAACTGCGTCGAGTCCACCGGAACAGGCACACCAGGGGCCTTCCCCATGGTCAGCAGGCCCCCGATCAACAGGAGGGCAACTATCAGCAAAGGGTCTACGGCGCGGGTCGTCATCTGTCCATGCTAAGGGCTACCGTGTCATCTCCATGGCACGCAATTCATGTTGTTGCTGAAGGGGCGACGCACTGCCGGCAGCGGGGCGGCAGGCCCTGATTCTCATCTCCAATCGTAAGGCGATTTTCCCATGAGGTAATCGTCGCGGTCGTCGGCGAATACCACCCTGAGCGTGTCAAGGCCTGATTACGACACTGCTTGCACGCAAGAGCCCCAGTCTGGTTCAAGCGTGTGAGGGGAGACGGTATGACCTCGGATCGTGCTCAATGGAGGGGTGCCGAATCCTTGGTGTGAAGTGCGCAACGGCGACCGAGAAGTTGCCAGGTTTCAAAGGCCACGCTCGAGTCGCACGATCCGTGCTCAGGAGAATCTGAACTTGACGGGGTTTCGGGGCTATTTTGCCGAGCTTTTTGGCACCTTAATCACCTTTTGACATTCCGCTCCGTTCGATTATTTGGCTACGACGAGACCTTGCCGCCTCTACTGCGAGCCGTACTTTCTTCAACTCTTCTTCGGGCTGCAGCCTCCAGTCTGTCGACCAGATGCGGTGAATAGCCCACCCGACACGCTCAAGCTGTCGCTGCCGCGTCCTATCCCTATCCCGGGCCGCTGGTGACGAGTGGTATTGAGCTCCATCGCATTCAATCCCCAAGATGTAGCGATTAGGGTCCTTCGGATCGTAAATGGCAAGATCAATGAGGTACCCAATTGAACCCACCTGCGCGTCAACCTCCCAGTTGTCCCGCTTTAACGCTTGGAGGATGGAGTCCTCAAGTGGGGTGAGCTCTGGAGCCTCTTGGCGCTGTGTGACCTGCAGGAGCGTGCAGCCACGTTCAACATATTCCAAGTAACGCTTCAGGAATCGAGGGCCTGCAGTCTTGGCCTCAGTGAGATCACTCGGGTGAAAGCCACACACCACATCCATGGCAACTCGCGCCCGCGTCACGGCAACATTCAGGCGGCGCTCACCTCCCTCTCGATTGATTGGCCCGAAGTTCCCGCTTGGCGCACCAGACTGTTTCCTGCGCCATCCAATCTGGAGAATAATCTTGTCACGCTCGTCACCTTGCACGCGCTCAATGGCCTTGAAGAACGGGGGCTCGAGCTGATCTTCTCGCAAGAACTCTTCGAGCTTCTCAACTTGTGAATTCTTGCCACGCAACTTCAATTCCTTTACTCTCTCGCGCAGCCGGTCTTCGATTTTGTCGGAACCTAGTTTTGAGAACGCTACAACACCTAGCGTGAGATTCGGGCTGGTTTCGGCATGCTTAACGATTAGATCAACGACCGCCTCAGCCTCCTCTAGGCTAACGCCATTGGTTGGCCCGCTGACTGAAGAAATCTGATGGAACTGAATCGGCGCAAGCGCCTTAGCGTTTTGTGGAACACTTGAAGGAAATGTATACAGCTTTGAGTTCGCGGGTTCATACACCTCCTCGTTGGAAAATGCGATCAAACGTTCATCTTGGCTGCGGTAATGCCATCGGAGAGTTCCAGAGTCATTAAACGTAAGCGTGGTGCTCATGGCCTCCAAAATGGACTCAGCGTTCATCACGTTATCTAGGCCACGTAGAGAAGCCGCGGGTTGCGCCTGATCAGCGTTCTCGGGATTGTCGCCTTCTCCTTCCGCCCCCCACATCGTTTCCTCTTCCTCGTCATCTTCAACAAGGCGGGTCCAAAATGCCGTGGGCGGGAGCTGCTTTGAGTCTCCCGCCACTACCGCAACGGCGCCACGCGCGATGGATGGAACGCCCTCTGGCGCGGTAACTTGCGATGCCTCATCAAAGATGACGAAGTCAAATAGCTGTTCCCGGGGGAGCAGTTGGCTGACCGCAAGCGGACTCAAGGCCCAACATGGCCTAGCCGCCTTGACTGGCTCAGAAAACTTGGTAAGAAACTTTTTGATCGGCCAGTAACGGCGCTCTTTATTGATTTCATGATCATACGCCTTCTGCTCGTTTTCTTTGTACTGTTCAGTCTTGCCGGAGACGCGCTTCTTCACCTCGAGCGTTACGGTTCTCGTGCGTGCACCAGACTTGAACTTTCGGTAGTTCATTGCCCACTTGTGATTGACTGCCAATCTCGCAAGCTTCAGCCGCGTGTCTTCGAGTGGACCTGAAAGTTCTCTGCTCCGTGCCTCAATATCGCTGCCGCTAAGCAGAAGCTCTGCAGGAATCTCGCCTTTCGCACGCAAGTCCTCGTACACCGCTGCGAGAAGAATCTGCTTTACCAATGCTAGGTATTGAGTACTTTGAGTCGGGTGGCCTGAAGGTTCGACTAGTAAACACCAGCGGCGAATGGTCGCGAGGATTCCGTCCTCGGCCATTGCCTGGAGATCCGGATGGCTGCCGGTGAGCTTAAGAGTCTTTGCGTTTGCGCCATCTAGAGCATCAACCCACCCCTGAAACGAGCCGAGTAGTTCCCAAGACAGCGCTGGTGGGTACAGCCCTGCGGAGAACATCGCGCGGAGGGACTCGTGTGTTGCCTTCAGGGTCGCGGCGCACTCAGCAAGCTTATAGAGCGCCTTAGTAGAAACCTTGGTTCCAGCAACCCTGCGCACAGCACGCAGCGCTACGCCATAAGCCTCAACGTCAGCCAGCGCTTCCTGGTCCCCAACCTCTTCTCCTGCAAAGCGCTTGATAACGTTTCGAGCCTCTCGACGGCTCGAAGACAAGGCTCGCGTGAGTAGCCGAGCTGGAAATGGCCAGCGCATGAAACTTGCCAAACCAGTTACTTGAATTGCTGCATCTCCCGCTCCTGCATCACGACCAGCCCATGGCCTCAACGCTGCGAGTTTGGCCACCAGTATTTCTCGCTTCCCTCCGGAATCTGCAGGGCTGTCGAGCTCAGCTTTCTTAGCCAACGCGAACCACTCGTTGCCCAATGACTTGAGCTGATGCGCTTTTGAGCGGGCCTCATCAATGTCCAGAGAAAGGATGCCAATGTGTGGCGCTATCCCGAGGGCGACCTCAGCCCCGAGCTCCACCCAGATGCGCTCTGCGCAATCAAGGACGTCGCGTTCAATTGCATTCCTACTCAACTTACGAACTGACGATGGGTTCAAGGCCGCGCTTAACACACTCGTCACGCCAGCCTCTTGCGGTAAGGCAGCGAATATCACCTCTGGAATGACGAATCCTTGGGAGATCAGCTCGCCATAAGTCCAGCCTGTGGCACCAGCTTCTGAGTTGTATTGATGGGTACGGGCATTGAGTTTCTCCCTCCATCGCCCGTAGTTTCCAGAAACTGGTGGCGGTCCGTCGCTCAATTGCCCCTCAATGAGCCCATTCGATTCTCGGAGTTGCTCATAGAACACAGACTTCTGGCGTGCCGTTGAGTGCAGATCGAGAATAATGTGGCCCAAGTTGTGCTCACTCAGACGTTTCCGCACCGCCTCCAGCGCGGCACGTTTTTCAGCAACAAACAGGACCGTCTTCCCTTCCTGAATGATGTTTGCAATCATGTTGGCAATTGTCTGGCTCTTACCAGTTCCAGGTGGACCTTGAATCACTCGGTGTTGTCCTCGGCGCACGATTTCGATCTGCTGGCGTTGACTGATGTCTGCTTCAAGGATCAATGCTTCATGTGATAGAGGCAGCGTGTCGATTTCTTCCTCGGTCGGCAACGCATCGCCGCTCCGTACTTCTATCCGCGATGGAATGTGGCCTGCCATCGCCATCACTCTTGCCGACTGCTCAAGAAAGCTCCCTTCCTTACGACCAGCCGCCAGATCATCAACAATTGCCTCGTTGCTGAACGTGAAGACGCCAATCTCCCAAGGCTCTAAACTAAATGTTGCTCCCGGAACCAGTGCGCAAATGCGCTTTGCATAGGATTCAGCAACTTGCAGTGGGCTGCTGTCCTCAAGCAGCTTTTCTGAATCCGCAATGACTTCGTACGCCGCCTCTAGCTTTCTCTGCTTCTCAAGGAAACGCGCGACGGTGCGATTGAGCTTTGCATCATCAAGTTTGACTTCAATGTTGTATTCAGCTTCGATGACGGTTGAGGAACGGAGTTCAACTGGAAACAGAATGATTGGAGCACAGATGTCAGTATCTTCAGTCCCCATCTTCGGTATTGAAATCTGGCCCACCGCGAGATAGAGAACAAACAATCCTCGTTCTAACTCTGCAGCGCGTCCCTTGCCTGCGACAGCTCGTGCAATCTTGATTGAGCTTTCTGCATCTTTGAACAGTGGCGCAAGTGCGTGAACGCCACCTTGCAAGAGCTTGTCTTTGGCGGAGGCGGTAAACAACTCAGGGCGGAGGTGCTTCCCCTTTTCCCGAAGGTAGAGGAGTGGATTCCGCTTGGTGTGATCCTCTACGGAGCTCTCCCAATGAGGGACGCGCTCCTTAAGCAGATCGCTCTTGGAGATATTGGGGTCAATCGGGGTTATAGCCGGAGGCAACGGGGTGATTACTTCATCCGATCCCAGCGTCATGTTCTCCCCCATCCAAAAACCATATGGGTTGTTCGTGCCACCCGTCTGACACGCTGAGGCCCCAGAATAGCCCCATGCGAAGCAACCTCACGAGCCTGGAGCGTCTGGAGGCGCAGATCCGCGCCCTCCAAGAGGGCACGCCCCAAGGAGTAGCCTGGGAGGCAGCCCTCGTGCGCTGGGTCAACGCGGGCGGTCACCCGGACCTTGTGAAGGGCTGGGGCTGGAAGCAGTGGCCCGGACGCGCTAAGGCTGGACTCCCGCGCATCGAGCGGGGTGTGGATCTCATCGCTGAAGACCGCGCCGGACGACTCGTCGCGATCCAGGCGAAGTTCCGCAATGACCCCGACTCCCCCGTTAAGACCGGTGAAGTCCAGAAGTTCGTCGGCGCGTATCGCAAGCACTTCCCCCGCCGCATGCTCATCTCTAACGCAAGCTCGCGCGCCCGCGGCATCAAGGAGGCGGTCGGCGACGGAGAGGCAGAACTCGTCCTGCGCACTGACCTCAGTGAGTCACTCTTTGACTGGGTTGCCTCCAAGCCCCTCCCGCGACCCAAAGTCACCCCCCTCCCCTTCCAGAAGGAGGCAGCCGCCGCGATCAAGAAACATCTGAAGGATGGTGGTCGCGCGCAGATCGTGATGGCCTGCGGCTCCGGCAAGACGTACACGACGCTTCTTGCAATGGAAGCGCTCGGTAGCAAGCGCGTGCTCGTGCTGACGCCGACGCTGCTCTTGGTGAAACAGTTGCGCGACGAGTGGATGCGCGAGCGCACGCATCCCTGGGCGACACTTGCGGTCTGCTCGGACATCGGCACCGATGAAGGCGATGACAGCACCCACGTCTCTCCTGGTGAGATCGGCTCCAAGCCAACCACCGACCCAGCAGAGATCGCTGTCTTCCTCAAATCCAAGGGACCGTATGTCGTCTTTGGCACCTATGCCTCATCGGCGCGCATCGCCACAGCACAGAAGAAGGCGGGTGTTCCGGCGTTTGATCTCGTCGTCGCCGACGAAGCGCATCGTATCGCGGGCGCCGTCGGCAAGGCCGACAAGGAAGAGCGCGCGCAGCGCGTGGTGCTCGACGAGAAGGGCATCCGCGCCGAGCGCCGCCTCTTTGCAACCGCCACACCGCGCGTCTATGGCGGTGACAAGAAGAGAGATGGCGAGGAAATCGTCCTTGAGTCCATGGATGATCTGGCGCGCTTTGGTGAGGAGGTCTACAAGCTCACCTTCCAGCAGGCGGTGGATCTCAAGCGGCTCGTGCCATACAAGTTGCTCGTCACTATCGTCACCAACGAAGAGATCGCGGCACTGATCCACGACCGCAAGTACGTGGATGTCCAAGGGAAGCAGATCACCGCCGATGATCTGGCCACGGCGATTGCGGTGCGCAGGGCGTACAAGGAACTCGGCATCAGCCGCGTCATCTCGTACCACGGCAACATCAAGCGGGCGCGTGCCTTCGCGCAGCTCGTGCAGGAGATCAAGGCGCCGGGGAAGGCACCGGAGGCGGAGTGCGTGACGGGCGCGATGGCGGTCGAGGATCGCAAGGAGGCGCTGACGCGGCTCGCGAATGCGGAAGGGCCGTACCTGATTACCAACGCGCGCTGTCTCACTGAGGGCATTGACGTGCCTGCCCTTGACGCCGTCGCCTTCGCCGATCCACGCAGGAGCCAGGTGGACATCGTGCAGGCGGTCGGCCGTGCGATGCGTAAGCCCCGCGGCGCGTCCAGCAAGACCACCGGCTACATCATCCTGCCCGTCTTCCTCTCAAAGAACGACCTAAAGGACCCAGAGACCGCGGTGGAGGGAAGCGCCTTCGCCCCCGTGCTCCAGGTGCTGCGGGCACTGAAGGCCCATGACCCATACCGGGCGACCTTCTTCGCGAAGATCCTTGTTGAAGAGGGGAAGCGCCCGCATAAGAAGGGTGAAGGCATTGACGAGATTCTTCAGGTCTCCGTCGGCAAGGAGCTGGACCGCGCGCTCGCGAATCGGCTAGAGCAGGCGGTGCAGTTGCGGGCCATAGATGTAGCGGCGGATCGTTTTGAGTTTTGGGTTGAGGTGCTCAAAGCATTCGTACGCAAAGAGGGCCACGCAAGAGTGCCTCAATTTCACGCTTCAAACAAAAACCCAAGAAAAGATCACCAACTTGAACAGTTAAGTCGATGGGTCGCAAGAACCCGTACACGAAGACTAGAGCTGACCCCAGATCAAATTAGCCAATTAGATCTACTTGGATTCTCCTGGGACCCATTTGACGAGCAGTTTACGCAGAATCTGTTCCTCCTGCGAAAGTACATTTCGCGGGAAGGCCATCCTCACGTACCTCAACGGCACATTGAAGATGGCCAACGACTTGGGGCCTGGGTTTCGCTAATAAGATGGAAACGCAACACTCTGGCCCAAGAACGAGTCGCCGCGCTCGATGAATTGAATTTCTCCTGGGGCACTCGATCAGACACCTTTGACCAGAATCTTGCAGTGCTTGAACAATACTTTTTGCGTGAGGGGCATTCTCGCGTTCCGACAAACCACATAGAGGCTGGTTGTAAACTAGGCGCTTGGGTCCAGGGGCTCAAATCTGGAAATCTCCTGATTACTCCTGCAAGAAGAAAAGCGTTAGACAAGTTGCACTTTGAGTGGAAACCTCTTGATGAGATCCTATTTGACAAGTATTTGTTGCTTCTAAAGCAATACAAAGCACGTGAGGGTCATCTGCAGGTCCCCTTCGCACACTGTGAGGGCGACATGAGATTAGGTGCTTGGGTGAATCGCGTTCGCAAGCGACGTTCAAGACTAAGTCCCAAGGAAACATTGCAGTTGTCCGCGCTAGATTTTGCCTGGGAAGCTATAGAAAAGCCACGATTTTCTGAGAAGATTGCCCTGCTCCAGCAATTTGTGCGTAGCAATGGCCATTGCAGAGTTCCGGTGAGCTATTCCGTAGATGGCACAAATTTAGGCAAATGGGTAAGTCACGTGCGGAACGGATCAATCAAGATTGACACCGAGACGCGCACCCAACTTAATGCACTCGGATTTTCGTGGAACCCGCATGAAGATAAATTTAATCGGCATCTTCGGCTCTTTGTTTCTTATGTAAAGCGGGAAGGGAACGGGATGGTTCCTAGAAACCATCTTGAAGAGGGGGTAAGGCTCGGGGAGTGGGTGAAGTGGGTTCGCGCAAACAAGGCGAGGTTCAGTGCGGAACGAATCAGTAGGCTTGCCGAGGTTGGGTTCGTCTGGAAGCCATAAGGCATCTCTAAGCGATGGCGCGCGCTAAGCCCGTCCCTTTCTTTTGCGATGCAGTAGGTCTTGTTTAGGTAAGTGGTTCTCAAACGCATCTACTGTCGTTCGAGTCAACAAGGTCAGCTCCTTGCGCAACCTCTCTGCATCTTCTGGGCCATAACTGTAGTTGTACGGATTCGAGAGGTTCACCAAGAGGCGTGCACCTTCTCTTAGCGCCTCAATCCGGCGCTCAAAGAGTCGCTCAAAGGCGACCCGGCGAGGATCGACTGCGGCGCGCGCGACTTTTCCCCTCGGGTCTTTGTTGTTAGCCATAACGAGACTCTAACGCGACCCCCAACTTACTGTCAAGATTATTCCAATATGCGTCTAATCTTGCAGGAATCCTGAAGCTATGGCAGAATGCCCCTAGACGCCTGGAAGTACCGGGCGCGTACCGAACGGAGACTGAGAGAACCATGGAGAAAGAGCTTTACACCCAACGTGAGGCGGCGAAGCGCCTCAGGATCGATCCCAAGACCCTGCGGCGTCTGGTCCGTGAGGGTAGGCTGCCGGAGGTCCGCCTTGGACCTCGCCTCCCCCGCTACCGCGGCCAAGACCTCGACGCACTGGTCGTGTCCGCATGAGCAACCTCCACACTCCTAAGACCTATCGCCGCGGCAAGGGATGGCGCTGTGACGGGTATGTCCGGCTTCCAGACCATACGAGCCGCCGCATTACCGGCAACGGGAAGACACAGGCTGCGGCTCGTGACGCCTGGCTTGCAAACGCCCAGCGGGCGCTTGCCGGACTTGCCCATCCAAGGCAGCCCCTTGGTGGCTACTTGGAAACCTGGCTGACACGACGCCCTGGATCTGTCTCGCCTGAGACGGTGAAGCGTGATGCACAGGTGGTGCACCAGTACCTCATCCCAGCGTTTGGCAACGTCCCGCTGGAGAGTTTCACGCAAGGGCACGTGAAGGACCTCATCGTGAAGCTGAAGGCGGAGAACCGCCCCAAGGCCTCTATCGCCCGCATCCTCGCTCCGCTAAAGCGCGCCTTCAACGACGCGATCCGGGATCGCGTCATCAACCAGAATCCGGTTGCGCGAATTGAGATCGGTCGCGATGAGCATCAGTTCCATCGAGTCCAGTCCGATGCAGTCAAAATGGCAGGGCAGCTCATCTCAGAGCCCTCCTCCCCCTGCCGCGACCTACTCGCCGTGCTCTCCATGACGGGCCTTCGGCTGAATGAGGCACGAGGCCTTTGGGTGAGTGATCTCCGACTTGCCAATGAGGAGCTGAGGCTGGAATACGCTGCATCCCGCAGCCCGAAGCCCGTTCGCCAAGCCCTGAAGACCAATTCTTCACGCCGTACCGTCGCCCTCCCACGCGCCTGTGTTTACGTGCTCCAGGAGGCACTAAAGCGCCACGAAGGCGAGCCTAAGCCCGATGCCTGGGTCTTTGACCGCGGCGATGGTGTGCCCCCGTCGATGTCGCAACTGCAAGGCTGGTTCCAGAAGTTTTGTCGGCGGCACGCAGAGAAAGAAGGTCTCCGCATCCACGATCTCCGTGGAGCAGTCGCAACGGCACTTGCAGACGCTGGGGCTTCCGCATCAACGGCAAAGGAGGCGCTCGGCCATTCCAACATCATCACGACCCTGACCTACTACAACCTCTCCCGCGAGGGGTCCGTCAAGAGGGGCGTCGATAAGGTCTTCGGGTCGCTGGCCGAGCCGGACAACGACGTGGAGGAAGGCGAAGGGGGTGGTGGCACAGGCGGCTCCCACCATAAGTCCCACCAGATCGGTGAAAACCAGCCCGTCTGGCAGGGGGTGGTCCGCACCCCCGGTACCCAGCTCCCCGCACAAAATGGCGAGGGAGGTGGCGGA
>JACCDP010237002.1_pt1 | contig 10893 bp, 12 predicted proteins | sample 7445841 | NCBI WGS metagenome assembly JACCDP01 (sample SAMN15323441, study PRJNA562643) | freshwater metagenome | isolation source: river surface water | place: USA:Blue River Watershed | collected 2017-08-17
GTCCTCCCAGCAGACGATCCAAAGAGACTTAGACTCGGATGGGTTGTTTACGAAGAGCTCGGTTTTGCTCTTATCAATGACTACGCAGTTTCAAGAATTACCGTTAGCTAATTCTAAACTAGTCATATATAAAGACCTCTTCTTCGGAAGGGGTCTTTGTTTTTTAAGGGTATAATATTTTTATGATAACTCATAAATCTATTAGAAATTTTACAAAGCCAAGAACTTTTGTTGATCTATATATCGAAGAACTTAAAGAAAGTAAGCCTAATCTTACTGTAATTGATGTAGGCGGTGGAATCAATTCCTGGTGCAAACATACTACTCATGTTATAGATATATTTGTTGATCCAGGTAGTAAAGATGAATTTGTACAAACTCATCCAGACCGAACTTTCTTTGATTTTGATATTACTCAAAAAGATAATTGGCAACAAGTTTTAGATTATGTTGCAGAAAATGGCAAATTTGATTATGCTATCTGCACTCACACTCTCGAAGATATTTATAACCCATCTTTAGTTTGCGATATGTTGCAGAAGATTGCTAAAAGGGGTTTCGTTTCTGTTCCATCAAAATATGCTGAATATTTACGTTTTGAACAATGGTATGGAATCAAGGGCTATCGTGGTTTCTTTCATCATAAATGGATTTATTCTTTGAAAGATAATGTATTTCGTGGATTTGAAAAAGGTGTTTATTGGGAACATTTAAACGATCCAAGAATAGATCGCCCACAAGGTCATTTTACAGAGATTGGATTTATGTGGGAAGACAGCTTCGAATACAAATTTTATCATTGTGGAGATGTGATAGGATGTCATACGGAAGCAAAATATCCTCTAATTTTTGAAATAGATGATTTGCCTATAAACTAAAAAAGGAGCCTTAGAGCTCCTTTTTTTATTTGGTATAATTACAATATGACAAAAGAAGATCTATTAAAGCTTGTTGAAGAGTTTGTAAATTCAGAACCTAAAAAGAAATGGAGACCAGGTAAAGATTATGTTCACTATGCCGGTCCTTTTTTTGATCATAACGAAATTGTAAGATCAGTGTCAACTTTGCTAGATGGCTGGTTGGTTTTAGGAGCTGAAGCATACAAAGCAGAGAAAAAATTAGCATCATTGTTTGGCAAAAATCATGCATTGTTGACAAACTCTGGGAGTAGTTCTAATCTATTAATGATGTCTGCTTTGAAATCTAAAAGATACTTGAATTTACCTGAGGGTACTAAAGTTCTTACTCCAATAGCTGGATTTCCGACCACAATTAATCCAATTTTTCAATGTAATTTTAAACCCGTTTTTATTGATATTACTTTAGATGGATTGAACTTGAATCTTGATGAAGTTGAAGCTACATTACAAGCAGATCCAGAAATAAAGATTATAACATTTGCTCACGTATTAGGAAATCCTCCTGATATGTATAGACTGTTAGATATTATTGATCATTATGGATTAATTTTGCTTGAGGACTGTTGTGATGCTTTGGGATCGTCATTCGATGGAAATCCTTTAGGTAGTTTCGGGACTATGGCTTCTTGCTCTTTTTATCCTGCTCATCATATTACTTGTGGAGAGGGTGGATTAGTAGTTTGCAATGATGATGAATTAGAAAGAGTAATTCGTTCTATTCGTGATTGGGGTCGTGGATGTTTTTGTATTGGTAAGCAAAATATTACTGAATGTGGTGCTTGCAATAAAAGATTTTCTGATTGGCTACCAAGTATTCCAGGCGAAGTATTTGATCACAAATATGTTTACGAAGAAATTGGCTACAATCTAAAACCAATTGAAGTTCAAGCTAGTATGTTATTAGCCCAAATTGAAAAACTCAATGACATTAAAAAATTACGTCAAAGAAATCATAAATTACTTTTTGATATTTTTAGCAAGTTTGAAGATTACTTTGTGCTTCCAGTTGCACAGAAAAATTCAGACGTAAACTGGTTTGCTTTTCCTATTACTATAAAAGATAATGCACCTTTTAAGCGTAGTGATTTATGTCAATATTTTGAATCAAAAAAAATTCAAACACGACCTTATTTTGCTGGAAATATTCTGATGCAACCAGCTTATAGCCATTTAGTTGGTGATATGGATTTGAATGATTTTCCTGTTGCTAAAAAAGTTACCACAGATACTTTCTTTTTAGGTACATCGCCAGTTATCACAGAAGAACAAACTATATATATAGGTGAAGTTTTAGAAAGCTTTTTCAATAAATAAAAAAGGAGGCATTTAGCCTCCTTTTTTATTAGAATGGAACTTTACCCCTCAAAATATCAAAGAGCATAATCCAATCACTAATTTTAGCCTTTACTGGATCCTTGAAAGCAGCAGGTTTATTCTTTTCAAAGAAATAATGTCCCGACCAAGCAAAAGGATAGACTACAAATGGTGTCAATAATAAAAACCAATAATATTCAAACTTAAAACATCCTATAACCCATAAAATTGTCATAATTTGACCCAAAACGTGTAGTCGTCTACAAATTTTATTTTGATGTAAAGTTAAATACATCTCATAATATTCTTTCATATTCATATCGTACAAACTCCTAATTTTTGAACAACTTTAGTGGCACATTCTTGAGCAAAAACAATACCCTTGTGTATATCTTTAGTTCTTACCCATTCGCAAACTAAGCCTGAAATAAACGTGTCTCCGGCTCCTGACATATCTTTGCAATTTACTCTTTCAACTGGATGCATTGCTCCTTGATATTCACATCCTTTATCTGAATGAGTTATTATAAGATTGTTATATAAATCAAGTTTTTCAATTGTGTGTTTTGTTTTTTCAAATTCTACGTGATTAATTTTAATATAATCACAAGAACAACACCAGTCTCCAAAAATCTTTTTTGTATCTAGAAATACATTTGAATTATTTGATGATATATTTTGAATATCAGATTCTTTCAAAAATCCTTTGCAATAATCACTTATAATTATTGCATCGTAAGACACACCTTTATATATATTATCAACTATATTGTTGATAATTTTTGGACTGATTCTTGAAACTTTTTGCTCTTCATCAACTCTTAGAAGTAAGCTATTAGTACGTTCATCAACATATCTTGTTTTGACTATGTTTTCAGTTTGAGTTATAAGGGTAACTTCTGCTCCTATTGCTTCAATATTTGCTTGTACATTCAAAGCCATTCCACCATTAGATTTTGTTGCTATTGGATTAAACACTGGAGCTGGACCTTCGGGAGCTAATCTTGGAACGTGACCATATTTAAAAACGTCTGTACACGAATCTCCGATTACAAGTATTTTTATATTTTTATATAATTCTTTCATAACAATTGTGTATTTTTATCTCGTTCAGATAAAATTGGATTATCTACCAACCAATTTATACCAATTTTTGGATCAGCCCAAAAAACTGACTTTTGATCCTTCACATCAGGATAATCACCTTCATAGCTCCACTTGTAATGAAATACTGCTTTATCACTTATAACTAAATGACCGTTTAAAAAACCTGGCGGAACTAAAATACTTAATTTTTGATCACTTTCAGCATCTAAAATATAGTCAGTCCAAGATAGATATTCTGAATTTTCATTAATAAAATTTACAACTACTAATTGAATTTTTCCATACAAGCAAGTAATCAATTTCCATGATTTGTCAGTGTGCAAGCCTCTCAAAACATTCTTATTTGAAGTAGCAACCTTATCATGATTGAAATTCATAAAAGGGGTATCACTGTCTTTCCATATAGTAAATAATTCACCACGTTCATCAATAAATGAATCTTTGGTAAAAATTGTCACACCAGAAAGACAATCTACTTTAGCCATTTAAGACCTCAAGAAGTTTTAAAATCTTTTCTTTTTCTAAACCTGGGTAATTTCCAATGTACCAAGAAAAGTTATGGATATGTTCAATATTTGGAAAATTAGAAAAGTCATTGTAAATAGACTTAAAAAATGGTTGCCTCATTTGGTTACCACCACCAGAAAGTCCACGTCTAAATTCTATTCCGTTATTTCTAAGTTTTCTTTCAACTTCATTACGTTTTGTAAAATCAGCATCTTTCAGAATTACAATAAAAGCATAGTTGCAATTTCCTTCAGTATTCAAAGAAACATGATACTTTTCAGGATCTAAATTAGATATGAAAATATCAAAATTTTCTCTTCTTTCTTGATTCTTATCATCAAGTTTTTTTAGCTGGGAAAGTCCAATCACAGCGTTAATTTCTGTGCTTCTAAAATTGTGTGCTGGACGTAAGAAAATGAAGTCAGGATTTAAATCAGGATTATCCATAGCTATTGAAATTTTCATAGAATCACTAGTCATCTCTCTAGTCATTCCATGTGAACGCAAAGCTCTACAAATTTGATAAAACTCCCAATTATTAGTAGAAATCATTCCACCTTCGATAGTGGACATATGATGAGCGAAATAAAAACTAAAATTACTTGCAAATCCAAAATTACCTACTTTGCATCCTTGGTAGGTAGTGCCATGAGATTCACAAACATCTTCTATTAATAAAATATTTTTTTCTTCACAGATTTCTAAAAGCTCATCTGTTAGACCGTTGATACCTAATACATGTGTAAGAAAAATAGCTTTAGTATTTTCGTTTATTGCAGATTTCAACTTATCAATATCAAATGACAAATTTGTAAAATTTACGTCAACAAAAACTAATTTATGACCAGCAAATAACACAGACGAAATATCAGAAATCCAAGTTAAGGGTGGAACAATAATTTCTCCTTCGCCAATTAAGTGTGCTATGGCTAACATTGTTAATTCATTAGCAGATGCTCCTGAATTTACAAATAAATTATATTTTGTTCCAAGCCATTCACCCCAAGATTTTTCAAATTCGATTACTTTAGGTCCATTAGTTAACTTAGGAATTTTGTCTTGAGATAAAAATTCGATAACAGAATTTACATCTTCTTTATCAATATTATCATTCATCAAAGGTAAGAAAAATTTATCCATTTTACTTCTCGTTATAAAAATCGCCCCATTCAACTAAAACTGTTGGCCTGTTATCCGTTCTCAAGTATGCATATTGGTATGCTTCAAATATTTGATCAGGTTCATCTAATCTAATTATATCTACAAAATCACACATTGCTTTAAATCCTCCTGTGAAGTCTGCAATATGCTGATGTTGCGGGTGCAATGGTCTTTGTGAGCCAATTGAAGTTCTAATAATTATTTTTGGCTTATAACCACCACCAGACATAACCTTAATTTTATCAACATGGTTAACTAGTTGGTTAGCAGCTAATAACAAAAAATTCCATCTAGGATATAAAGAAATGGGTACAGTACCATTGAGAGCCATTCCTAAAGTAATTCCCATTTGCATATCTTCATTCACAGGCATTTCCAAAAGCTTGCTTTTATCAATGTTGCTCAATGTGTTTGTCATTGCAGTGCCAGGATATTCAACAGCTTGACCAAGAAATAAAGTATTTTCTTGGCTGCCAAGCCATTCCATAGATCTTTTTAATTCATCAAAATATTTCATTAAAATTGAATCCTTTTTCCAGCGCCAGCATGTGGATATTTAGATTGATATTGATAATACAATATTTTAGGTTTTGATTCTGAAAAATGAATTTCACTAGTGTTCCATACTTTTCTAGTGTCAGTACAAACTGATTTATTATTGTCTTCAACTACAAAAGTAATAGGTAGGTCATGATTTACTGCATATTTCCAATTTTCAAAAAATGTCCCAGTTTCTGAAGCCATATCACCTACAAAACACCATACATGGCCTGATTCATTTTTTAATTTCTTATCTAAAGCTACACCAACAGAAATAGGTATACTACCTGTCACAATTGCTGAAGAATAAATATTGAAATCAGGATAACAAAGCGTAATTGATTTACCATCCAAAATATCTTGACGTAATCTATCTTTTGGCACACCTTTTAGCAAACATTGATAATGTGATCTCCAAGTACAAAATATCCAATCTTCGTCTTTGACATTTTTAAAAATATCAATTAATTGAGTCTCATTGCCTGAATACAAATGTATTGGAGCTTTGATCATTCCATCATTGAAACAATCTCCAATTTCAGTTTCAAAATCAATTAGCTCCTGTTCTGTGTAATTTTTCATTTCACTAATGCTCTAAATAAATACTCATTATGTAAATTATCTTCGATAGACGAAAAAATTTCTTCTTTGTCAACTCTAAAAAGATGATTTCCATCGCCATAATGCATTTTGTTTAAGTGAATTCCATATCTCCACCAAAGAAGCAATCTTTCACCACGGAGTAAAGGCTGGCCTCTGTGAATAGCATATGTATCTGCAAGAACTGCAGTACCTGCTCGTCCAAGAATCATTTTTTTATCTTCTGAAAATTCACCATTTTGAGTTTTCGGATAAAAAACGTGAGGCCCATTAGAAGCATCGATATCAGATAAATATATGAAAAATGCTAAAAATCTAAAATCGTCATAGTCTCTATGATTCTGTTGAGTTCCATATACTTGGTTAGTGTATTTATGCCACCAACAATTTAATGAATAAATTGTTGGAAAACAGTCAAAATAAGATTGAGCCAAAGAAACAATTTTTGGGTCTCTCATTTTGTTTACAACTAAGCTGCTTTTGTAAAAATGTTCAGGAGAATAACTCAAAACGTTAAAAGGATAGTTGCTATCATAAACTCTCAATACTTTATCGCTATGCACTGGAACATGGGCATTATATCCAGGAACGTTTGCAGTGAGTGATTTAATTTGTTCAACTTCATCTCTGCTTAAGAAATTTTTGATAACTAAATATCCATTTTCTTTTAGGAACTGTTCATCTTCTTCAGAATGACTTTTTTCAATTTTAGGAATATGTTTATTTACAATGTCAGCACAAATTGGTGCATATTTATTTTTATTTGCAACTTCATGGTAAGGAAGTTGACCTGCATCCCTTACTGCTAATTCTATTTCTTCATCAACTGTCATAGTTTTATTCTCCAATATTTCGATAAATTTTATAAGATCAATTTCTGTATCTAAATAAACTATTTTAGAATCATTTACATTCCAAAACTTTGCATAATTTTTATTATATCCAACTACAATTTTATTCTTATCAACATTTTCATGAGAAAACGAGGTGAAAAAAGGACCACTACCTTTACCAATAATGTATTTGCATTTTTTATTTATATTTGCATGATAAATCAAATTTTTGTCACTCATGTCAAAAACATTTGATCTGGAAGAATTAGTTTTAGCAGTAGTGTAAAAATTTAATTTTGGAAATGTTGAACTTAATTTATCAATATCAAAGTTAGTAAAATTATGTCCACTTCTACTCAATCCGTTTTCGATCCATACAGAATTTTCAGCAACATCTACATCAAATTTTGGCAATAAAATTTCCGGGTATTCATCTACATCTAAACGTATATCAATATTATTTTCTTGGCACTTTCTATTAAAAACAAGAATTGTATTTTCCCAATTATGTGCATAAGTATCAGTATATTGACCTAACCATAAACAAATTGAAGTAAAACCCTCGGGACAAAAAGGAGTAAAATCAATTCTATTATGATCAGGAGTATTAACAGCCAATATTTTATTAATTGGTAAATGTTCAATCAAATAGCTTTGTTGTGAAAAACATCCAAATACAATTTCTGTATCTGGATATTTTTCTTTCAACTTAAAGACCAAAGGAATGGCTGACAAAATATCTCCATTAGATTGGTTAATCCATAAAAATAATTTATTCATTATAGCCATTTACTTTGAATTTTTGAAAAACAATAATGCTTTTGTTACCTTCTCGCAAATCTGTATCTAATTTTTGCAAACATTTTTCAAAATAAAGTACTTGCTTTTCCAAAAGAGAAGATCTTCCATCATTGTTTTCGATTAAATGCAGATATTTGATATAATCGTTTGATAGCTTGTCAAAAATACTACCCATACCTTCACTATGAGGTTCGGCATTTATATCTTGAAGTCGTACATAATGTTCGTCAATTACTTGCATACAAAAGTTTCTAGAGCTGTTATGATATAAGCCGCCTTCATAAACAAATTTAATTATGTCTTTATCTGCATTTTGATATTCTTCAATCATATGCCAAGCTACATAATTGTGGTATGAAAGTTTGATTAAAGTTGAAGATAAGTCATTATTATTAAGATCACTATTTTCAAAAATTTTAAGGTCTTGACTATGCCATCCATATATTGCTGACTTCAATAACTCGATATATTCATTTATATCCATTGTAGAAATCCCTTTTTTCTGAATAAAGCATCACCTTGGTTTTGATTGTAAGGAGAAGCTTCGTGATAAACAACCTCATATCCCAATTCATCACATAATTTAACCATATCATCATACAGTAAAGTATTTAGGTAAACGGGAAAATAACTTACTTCCATATAAATGTGATCGATATACTTTAATGTATCTTTAGCACCTAACAATACTAAATGTTCTGCACCTTGAACATCCATGAAAATAAAATTATAATCTTCTGCATTCAGTTCACTTTGAGAGAAAAAATCGTCCAAAGTAATTGATTTTTTCATAACTTTTTTGTCATGAATATTTCCGTGATGAAAGATTGGTCTATCAGGATTTAAGTCAAACATAGAACTGTTTCCTGATTGCTGACCAACATAAAACTCAACTTCTCCAGTTGTATCAGAAACAATGTAATCTGACACAATGACTTTATCCTGTAAGTTGTTTTGAGTAATTCTGCTATTTAAAATATCTAATGCGGACTCAACAGGCTCGAAACAAAGTATTTTATTTGTTTTTGTTAGGAATGCACCTATTTCGTCGCCGGTATTTGCACCAACTTGAATTACACCCTTAATATATTCTGGTAACATTTTATTCTCTTTCCAATTTTACTTCTAGCATTTTGTTGATCGAACTCAAAGCTTTTTCTCCGAAAATACCAAGGATTTTTTCTTGAAATTCTTTATTAGAATGATATTCAATAAATGCATTATCTCTAAAATTTAAAATTTGCTCTCTACTCAAATGATCGTGAATAACTGGTAGAGTTTTTTTACCTAAAAATGAAAATTGCTCATATGTTTTTGGTAATTCTGACTTGCTATCAAAAGCCTCTTTGTAGATTTTGCTTCCAGGTAAAGCAATTGCTGGATATGCATTCCATCCACAAGTATTTAGTTTTTTTGCAAATTCAAGAGTTTCTTGCATAGTTTCTTGTGTATCACCAGGTAAACCAAATATGTAGTTTGCCATCACCTGAATACCTGAGTTTTCAACTTGCTTTACCACAGTTTCAATATCAACATCTTCAAATTTGCCTTTAGTAACTTCAAGCCTAACTGTTTTGCTGGCGCTTTCAATACCCAAAGCTAACCACTTAATTCCAGCTGACTTAACAAGGCTCAAAATTTCTGGATTCCTAACAGTGTCTACTCTTGAATATGCCCACATTCTAAATTCTGATCCCATTCCAGATTCAGAAATCATTTTGCACAAAGGCTCATAATATTTTTTATTGAGTAAAAACATTTCATCTGTAATTTTGATAGTTCTCACACCCAAATCATAAAGTTTCTTAAATTCTTGAAAAATAAATTCCGGTGACCAGAATCTCATTTTGGAATAATCGCTTGCAACACCAATTTCTGCATTGTCATTACGATTCAAGATATTAATCATACAAAAAGAACAACCAAATTGACAACCTAGTGAAGTTTGAATAGCAGCATAAGGTGATCTATTTTCTTCTATATATTCAGAGTGCCAATAAGGAGCTCTATATAAATCAAGTGGTTTTTCCTTAAATGGTAATAAATCCCAGGCATATCCTGGTAGATCTAAATCCATTCTTTCGTTAGGTACTATTTGTTCAGGCTCATTGAAAATAACTTCTCCATTTTTTCTCCAAGCAATACCCTTAATTTTTCCCAAATCTGTGAGATTTAAATCTGACTTCAGCAAATTCCATAGAGAGTAAACCCCCTCATTCATAAAAACTATGTCGATACAAGATTCATCTAATAAAGCTTTTTTCGGTAACGCTTGCACATAACTGCCTACAAACCCAATAGGAGATTGCATATCCAAGGATTTAAGCTTATTTGCTAAATTTACAGCTCCTATCATGTTAACTGTTCCAGAATTTACATTTTGACCGTAAACGACAAAACATACTAATCTAGGATTGCTTTCAATTACTCTTTGAGCAGCTTCATCCAATGACAAATTTTCAGCAGAAGCGTCTAAAATAGAGACATTGAATCCTTGTGACCTACATGATTGGGCTAGCAATAAGGACCAAGTCGGAGGTTCTATTGTTGTCAAGTTTGTTGAGAGGTCTTGGTAAATTTTCTTTGAATCAACATATGAAACAAAAATAACATCCAACTTTTTCATAAATTCGTAAAATCCTTATTTTTAAAGTTTGAAATCATCTTATAAGCGCTTAATAATTCTTTGATTCCAGCATCCAAAGTAAAATCACAAGACCACCCTGTATTTTCAAGCTTTTCATTTGAAACAACATAATTTCGTTTATCAAAATCTTCCTTGAATTGTTCTTCAATAATAACTAAATTGGGTACATATTCTTTGATCTTTTGAGCAAGCTGAAGCTTAGACATGTTTGCAGAAGTTAGACCAACATTGAATGCATTGTTATTGCAGGTTTCATAATTTTCAATTAAATGAATGAAAGCCTTAGCCACATCTCTTACGTGAACATAATTTCTCAAGAAGTGTGACTCAAACAATACTAAAAATTCATCTGTAAATGCTCGATAAACAAAATCGTTTACAAGCAAATCCATTCTTTGTCGATATGAAACTCCAAACACTGTAGCTAATCTTAAAGAAATACCATTACCCCATTCTAAAACAC
>JACCDP010488078.1_pt1 | contig 10893 bp, 11 predicted proteins | sample 7445841 | NCBI WGS metagenome assembly JACCDP01 (sample SAMN15323441, study PRJNA562643) | freshwater metagenome | isolation source: river surface water | place: USA:Blue River Watershed | collected 2017-08-17
CGATTTTTACGCCAGCAATGACACCATCCATGCGAGCCACAAAATCCGCGGCGGCAGTTGCATCTGCAGCAATAGTTGCCTGCGAAGTTATATCAACTCCCCCGGCTAGATCTTCGGCGAGTGCAGCTTTTATCAACTCTTGATCGGTCACTTTCCACCCACTTCTTGATAGCTGGTATTCCAATTTCCGTTGCGATCTAGCTCTTGCACGATTCTTTTGCGCCAATTATTTTCTGTATTTGGAAAATCTTCGCGCCAGTGAGATCCACGCGTCTCTTGTCTAATCAGGGCAGCTTTCAGAATTGCTTCGGCTAGTTGAAATAAATTAGTCGTCTCCCACGCCTCAACACAAGGGTTGCTGCTCTTGCGATCTTGAATTCGAGTTAGGTGAGCACTGGTTTGTAACAACGAATCTGAAGAACGCAACACACCTGCTCCTCGGCTCATACTCAGTTGCAATTCACGTCGCGTTGCTGGATCCAAAAGAATAGCTTTTGAATTATTCGCAACCGGTGCGGAGTGCTCCGTTGCGTTTGCGGCGATATCTGCGGCAATTCGTGCGCTAAATACCAGCCCTTCTAAAAGTGAATTAGAAGCTAAACGATTTGCACCGTGAACCCCAGAACAAGCAGTTTCTCCGCAGGCATAAAGGCCACTCACGCTGGTGCGTCCATTGAGATCAACTCGCACACCGCCAGATGCATAGTGCGATGCCGGTGCCACAGGGATCAAGTCCTTACTTGGATTTATTCCGTGAGCAATGCAAGATGCGTAAATTGTTGGGAATCGGTTTTCAAAACCAGCTAAATGTCGCACATCTAACCAGACGTGATGCGCTCCGGTCTCATTCATCCGACGCATTGATGCAATCGCAACCACATCGCGCGGCGCAAGTTCAGCCAATTTGTGTTCGTTTAACATAAATCGATCGCCCGCATCGTCTAACAAATAAGCACCTTCACCGCGCACTGCTTCACTAATCAAAGGTTGTTGGCCTTGTGTGTTATCTCCCAGCCATAAAACTGTGGGATGGAATTGAATAAATTCAACGTCAGCAACCTTTGCACCTGCGCGCAAAGCTAAGGCGACACCATCTCCTGTTGAAACAGAAGGGTTTGTAGTTTGCGCAAATACTTGCCCCAGTCCACCCGTCGCTAATACAACTGCTTTACCTAATGCGCGACCAACGCCATCGCGGCTTCCGGCACCGATCACGTGCAGCGTTACACCGCAGACTGCGCCGCTGGCATCTTTAAGTGCATCAAGCACAAGTGCATCTTCAACTACTTCAATCTCTGGGTCATCGTGCACTGCGGCGAGAAGTGCGCGTGAAACTTCTGCCCCAGTTGCATCTCCGCCAGCGTGCAAAATGCGGTTACGTAAATGTCCACCTTCACGAGTAAGTGAGATTTCACCAGAATCTTCAGTATCAAATATTGCACCACGCTCGATTAATTTACGTACCGCTTCAGGTCCTTCGGTTACTAGTACGCGCACCGCTTCAACGTCACATAAATCTGCACCTGCAACCAAGGTGTCTTTCAAATGTTGATCTGGAGAATCACCAGGTCCAAGTGCTGCAGCGATTCCGCCTTGCGCCCATTTAGTAGAGCCTTCATCTACTTTAGATTTTGTAACAATCAATACAGAGAGACCAAAAGTGCGTGCTTGCAACGCAGTAGTAAGTCCAGCAATTCCAGAACCAACCACGATTACATCAGCGGTTGCAGTCCATCCTGGTTCAGGTGCAAGTAACTTCATTGCACACCGGCGCTTCCGGTTGATGGGTTCATCTGCATATTGTCGATCAAACGGACCCCATTAAGCCAACCGGCGATAATTGCACGCTGCTTTGAGGTTGAATCCGTGGCAATTTCAAAGTTTTCTTCATCGATTATTTCGGCATAGTCCAATTTGAAGAGTGGCTCTTGTGAGCAAATCAGGCGCATCGCCTCTCTTGCCGATTCTAAACTTTTACTCTCATTCGCGGCCTTTAGCGCTCGGTAAATTACCGTTGCCGCTTTGCGATCGCTCTCGCTCAATCTGATATTTCTCGAAGATAGCGCGAGCCCATCACTCTCTCTAATTGTCGGTGCGGAAATTATTTCAAGGTTTGTAAAACTTTCCTTAGCTAACTTCTTAATTAACACCAGTTGTTGAAAATCTTTTTCGCCAAAAATTGCCTGTGTTGGTTTTAGTAAATCAAATAAGCGTGAGACCACTGTGACAACGCCATCAAAATGACCGGTGCGATTGGCACCTTCAAATATTTCTCCGATTGGCCCCGCAACTCGCTTAACAACGCTTCCTGGATAAATCTCACTTTCTTGCGGCATCCAAAGGTGAGTCACGCCAGATTCGCGTGCTATTTCAGCGTCGCGTTCTGGTGTTCGAGGATAAAGTTCAAGATCTTTACTGTTTTCAAATTGAAGTGGATTTACGAAGATACTTGCGACTACAAATTCGCTCTTGCTTCTGGCTAATTGAAAGAGTGATGCGTGCCCAGCGTGTAGTGCGCCCATAGTCGGAACAAAAGTGCAGCCGTCAGCCAATTCAGCTGCGCTGTCAACTATCTTCATATCGGGCTCCAGTCCTTTCAGGTACCGGGCGGTGATGGTTATAAGTTTAGAGCCTTAAAGCATTTGCTCCAAAATCTCGGAAATCTTTCCTTGAGTCAACAAGATCGCATCTGGCTCAATCGAATGCCACGGTTCGATTACAAAACGACGCTCATGTGCGCGCGGGTGCGGAAGTTGTAACTCATCTGCTGAACTAAGCAGCGACCCATATTGGATAAGGTCTAAATCAATTGTGCGCGGACCCCACTTTTCAGCTCTTTCGCGGCCGAGAGTCTTTTCAATGCCGTGCAGCAGTGCCAATAAATCCAGCGCAGGCAAATCACTTTCTACGATGCAGACCGCATTTAAGTAATCCGGCTGTGCAATATCACTGACAGGTTTAGTCGAGTAATAGCTTGATACCGATTTAAAGTCTGTTGCTTCGCGCAACATTGCTACCGCTAAATCCATCTGCTCTTTGGGGTTACCGATATTGGCACCAAGTGCGATAACTGCCTTCATCGATTAATTGTTACCGAAATATCTTTAACTTGAGCGTTCACTGGTGCGTGTGGTTTATGCACTGTGATCGATACTGCCGCAATTTGCGGATAAGTGCTTCTAATTCGGTCAGCGATTCGACCAGCTAATTTCTCAATTAACGCAACCCGATCACCAGTTACTTCCTCAACTACTAAATCGGTAATCTCGGCGTAGTTAACTGTGTCGGCGACATCATCTGTAACGCTAGCGCGAGTCAAATCTAATTCGAGTAGAACATCTACAAAGAAATCTTGTCCAGCAATATTTTCTGATTCAAAGACACCGTGATAACCAAAGGATTTAATTCCTTTGATTTCAATTAGATCAGCCATTAGCTAATACCAATTTCTTATGTGGGCTCACACTATGAACTCTAACTCCCCAAATCTTTTTCGCAAGCAGGCTTTTTGTTAACTCAATGGTTGCCGCTTCACGCTCATCCGGCGTTTCACCACCCAAGAAACGCTTGCGTGATCCACCGATCAATACCGGGAAACCTAGATTAGAAATCTCTTCGATTCGATTTAAAATCTCCCAATTGTGTTGGGCATCTTTTGCGAAGCCTAGACCTGGGTCAATGATCAAATTATTCTTAGCAATTCCGCTACGAAGCGCTGCCTCAATTTGAGTATTCAACTCTGCGATAACCTCTTTAACAACATCGCCGTAAACAGCCTTGTTATTCATATCTTTTGAGTGGCCACGCCAATGCATCAATATGTATGGGCAACCCATTTCAGCGACTACTTCGTGCATCAGATCATCAGCAACTCCACCGCTGACATCATTAACGATGCTCGCCCCTGCAGTAATCGCTAATTCTGCAGTTTCTGCTCGCATTGTGTCGATGCTAATTGGAATTCCAGATTGCGATAACTTTTCAATCACCGGAATAACCCGCGCTTGCTCTTCAGCCGCTGATACTCGTTCTGCGCCAGGTCGTGTGGATTCACCACCAATATCAATGATGTCAACGCCTTCGGAGATCATTTCTAACCCGCGAGCAACGGCCTTTTCGTAAGTGTCATGTTTTCCACCATCGGCAAATGAATCCGGAGTGACATTTAAAATGCCCATGATCTTCATTGGAGTACCAGGCACTAATTAGCTTTTGGTAATTAAGCTAATTGCTTCTGCGCGTGTGGCTGGGTCGCGTAATACGCCACGGACCGCACTCGTTGTCGTGCGCGCTTGAGATTTACGAACGCCACGCATTGACATACACAAATGCTCGCAATCAATAATTACGATAACTCCCATTGGATCAAGAATTTTCACCATTGCATCTGCAATTTGAGTTGTTAAGCGCTCTTGCACTTGTGGGCGACGAGCAAAGAGATCGACTAAGCGGGCGACTTTAGATAATCCAGTAATTTTTCCGCGCGGGATATAGCCGACATGCGCTACTCCGTGAAATGGAGTCAAGTGATGTTCGCAATGTGAAAATACTTCGATATCTCGAATAATTACTAACTCTTCATGGCCAATATCAAATGTTGTTGTGAGTACTTCTTCCGGGGACTTCCAAAGTCCTTCAAAGTTTTCCTTAAATGCCCGCGCAACTCGTGCAGGAGTTTCTTTTAAGCCTTCACGATCAGGATCTTCACCGAGTGCAAGAAGCAGTTCACGAACAGCGGCAGCGGCGCGTTCTTCATCATAAGGATGCGACGCACGACCTGAATCAGGTCCCATTGAAACTGCGTTTATATCGCTCACGTTTAAGAGCTTTCCTTCTTTGTGCTCTTCTTAACTCGCGATGGTTTCTTCTCTGCGGCAGGGTTAACAATCAAGCGTTCGGGAACAGCGACAGGTGGTTGCTGTGAAGGAATACGCGTTGATGAACCTGTCCAAGATGGACGGCGTGGCCACGAGTTAACCTTGGCAAATATCGCCGTGATCTCTTCTTTATTAAGCGTTTCTTTCTCGAGTAGCTGAAGCACCATTGCATCTAGTGTTGCGCGATTTTCTACCAAGATATCGAATGCTTCTTGATGGGCATTCTCTATTAACTTGCGGATTTCGCCATCGACTGTGGCGGCAATGTTTTCTGAGTAGTCGCGTTGATGGCCATAGTCGCGCCCCATAAATGGTTCAGAGGCATCGGAACCAAGTTTGATTGCACCAATCGCTTCTGTCATTCCATATTGCGTAACCATTGCGCGAGCTAGCGCTGTGGCTTTTTCAATATCATTTGAAGCGCCGGTTGAAGGATCATGGAAAATCAGTTCTTCTGCAGCACGACCGCCCAGTGAGTACGCCAATTGATCTAACAGTTGATTGCGGGTTGTCGAGTACTTGTCATCATCTGGAAGAACCATTGTGTACCCGAGAGCGCGACCGCGCGGCATGATCGTGATCTTATGGACTGGATCTGTATGAGGTAATGCATGCGCAACGAGTGCGTGACCGGCTTCGTGATAAGCGGTTACGCGACGTTCGTCATCAGACATAATTCGTGATTTACGTTGTGGCCCAGCCATAACACGATCTATTGCCTCATCAATTTGTAAATTAGAAATTACTTTCTTCTCTTCTCGCGCTGCCAACAACGCTGCTTCATTAAGAACGTTTGCAAGATCAGCGCCGGTAAATCCTGGAGTGCGGCGAGCATAATTTAGTAACTCAACCTCATCCGAAAGTGGCTTGGTCTTAGCGTGAACCTTGAGAATTTCTTCGCGACCCTTTAAATCAGGGCGGTCTACTGCAATCTGACGATCAAATCTACCTGGACGCAATAGCGCAGGATCTAATACATCTGGACGGTTTGTTGCGGCGATCAGAATTACCTGCCCGCCAGTTTCAAAACCATCCATCTCAACTAACAATTGATTAAGTGTTTGTTCGCGTTCATCGTGTCCGCCACCCATGCCTGCACCACGTTGGCGACCAACGGCATCGATTTCATCAACGAAGATAATTGCTGGTGCATTTGCTTTAGCTTGTGTGAATAAGTCACGAACTCGAGCTGCACCAACACCAACAAACATTTCAACAAAATCAGAACCTGAAATTGAATAGAAAGGAACTTTTGCTTCTCCGGCAACTGCGCGCGCCAAGAGAGTTTTACCGGTTCCCGGAGGTCCATAAAGGAGAACTCCCTTAGGAATTTTTGCACCAAGTAGGGCGTACTTAGAAGGATTAGCAAGGAAGTCTTTAATTTCTTCGAGTTCAGCGATCGCTTCATCTGCACCGGCGACATCCGCAAAGGTGTTTTGTGGAACATCGTTATCTTGCAGTTTCGCTCTTGATTTTCCGAAGGAAAAGACTTTGTTTCCACCTTGAGCGTTGCTCATTAAGAAGAAGAACAAGAAACCAATTAGCAGAATTGGGAAGATTGAAAATAGGAAAGATATAAATAGAGATTGGGAGGGAACGCTAACGTTCCAGCCCTTAGGTGGTGGATTGCCAGTTAAGGAATCAATAATTGTTGGTTCTTGGCGAGCAACATAAGAAGATTCAACTTTGCTTGAGCCTTCAATTAATTGACCAGGCTTAAGAATTAACTGCAGCTTCTGTGATCTATCAATAACAAGTGCGGATTCAACTTTTGATTGCGCGATTGCGTCTAGCGCTTGTGAGGTACCGATCTCGGTATAGCGGTTTCCTACGCTTGAAATCTGCCCGAAAATTGTTACGCCGAGAATTGCAATTACTATCCAGAAAAGTGGACCGCGAACAATTCGACCAGCGCGAGTTGTTGGAACTTTTTTCGCAGTTTTTTTCTTCTTAGCGGCGTTGTTTCCGGACTTCTTCTTCAAGGGATTCTTCTTCTCCATATTTATATTCGCATCTCTTATGAATACATGTGCTTTGCGAGCACGCCGATAAAATCAAGATTGCGATACTTCTCGTCAAAATCTAACCCATAACCAACCACGAAATCAGTTGGTATATCGAAGCCAACGTACTTGCATGCGACTTCTACCTTTGCCGCTTCTGGTTTACGTAAAATTGCAAGGATTTCTACTGAAGCCGCACCTCGTGACATCAAGTTAGCGCGCAACCAAGAAAGTGTTAAACCAGAGTCAACGATGTCTTCTACGATCAAAATATTTCGACCGGTGATGTCGCGATCTAGATCTTTAAGGATACGAACTACGCCACTTGATTTAGTGCCAGATCCGTAAGATGAAACTGCCATCCAATCCATTTCGATGTGGCGTTGCATTGCGCGAGTTAGATCTGCCATCGCCATAATCGCGCCTTTAAGAACACCGACCAGTAGTAAGTCGCGATCTTTGTAATCAGCATCAACGCGCGCGGCAAGTTCAGCAACTTTTGATTGCAGTTCTTCTTTAGTAACGATCACGCGTTCAACATCTGTGCCGACTGCAGCGAGATCCACTTAAGGACTCCTGTAATATCAAAACTCCTGGGGAGATTTATGGGCGGGCTAAGAGCGAAAGTCTGCCTGAAATCCGAGCAACCTTCACACCACCCGGCAGGCTCGCCTCCCCTTGGCCACGCCAAGAAGTGACCAGCGCCTCTACGCCTGAGAGGTGATCTGCGCTCACAGAGCCGCTGGGCGCACCTGCAGCGTAAATCGCGGCTCGAAGTATGCGAGAGCGGATAGCCCGAGGCAGCTCGGCTAAGGCCGCGCAATCTAGGTCACTTAAATCAACCCGCGAGATAACAGCCTGCGCCATCTCATCTAAAGCATCAGCGTCATCGCGCAAAATTGCCGCGCTTCGTGCAAGTGCGGCTGCAATACCGGGGCCAATCTCTTCTTCCATTACCGGCATAACTTTATTTCGCACACGCACCCGAGAAAACTTTTCATTTGAATTATGCGGATCGTTCCAAGGAATTATCGCTGCTTCTTCACATGCAGCAACAGTTTGCAATCTTGTTAATTGTAAAAAAGGGCGGGCATATTTTCCATTAATGGTTGCCATTCCGGATAAAGATCGAGTACCAGAGCCACGAGCTAAACCAAGTAAAACTGTTTCAGCTTGATCATCTCGCGTGTGACCTAAGAAAATTTGAGAAGCGCCATATGCATGAGCAATCGTATCTAGCGCAGCATATCTTGCAGTTCGCGCATCTGCTTCTACTCCAGAATTTTGAATGACCGAAACTTTTTCAATAATTACTTCTTGATAGCCCATCGACTTTAATTGTTCTTGTACCTTCTTGGCTTGATCACCCGAACCAGTTTGCAATTGATGATCAACTGTCACAGCAATCAAAGTGATTGCTAAATTTGGTGCTTCTGTAATTAGCGCTTGTGCAAGTGCGAGTGAATCCGCCCCTCCCGAAACTGCAACTATCGCAGAATCGCCAGCGGTTAAATTCTCTAGAAATGGACGGACGGCGTTACGAAGATCTAGCAGCGCCGAAGTCATTTATCAATTCTAGACCCGACCACCGAAAGGCATAAGTCCCTTGACGCTATAGATATTGGAGTACAGCAGACCTTTTCCTTTTGAATTCGCCTCCCACATCATTCCGTTACCTGCATAAATTGTTATGTGGTGAATAGATGAAATAGTTCCTTTATATGAGTAGAAGAGTAGGTCGCCGGGGACAAGTTCATCTAGGGAGACATGCTTGGTGTAACCAGCATAAAGTGAGGAGTTAAGGCGATCCCAATTAGGCCAACCAAGTCCTGCTGATCTGTATGCGGCATATACAAGACCAGAACAGTCGAATGAGCTCGGTCCTTCTGAACCCCAAATGTATGGTTTGCGCGCTAAGACTTGTTTCTTTGCGAAGGCCACTGCAGTAGCACGTTGCGCTTCAGTTGTTCGAATAGTTGAGCGTCCCTTGAACCCAGTGTTAGGCCAAACTTTTTTCTGTCCGCCGGTATTAGCGGCGGTATTTGCCAGACTTTCTTCAAGCAAAGCCAGTGCACGTTGTTGTTCAAGGGTAATTCGAACTTTCTTCGCACTAGCTAACTCGCGCGCCAACTTATCCTGAATTGCTTGTAATTTATCAACTTCTTTTTGTTGCAGAATTTTCGCATCATCTGCAACTTTTTTGGCTGCTGCTACCTTTGCGGTTGCCTTTTCTTGAGCAACTTTTGCTTCATCCGCTTTCGCCTTTGCCTCGCGCGCAATCACTTCAGCCGCTTTGTAACGATCCAGAGCCATCGAGTTCTGTACGCCTAATTTATCTAGCGTTGTTATTTGATCAATTAAATCTTGCGGACCGTTAGAGCTAAGCAAGGGTTCGATTTCCGTTAGTGAGCCACCCATGATGTAGGCGCTCGCGGCCATCTTGCCGATTACGCGATGAGCTGCTGAAACTGCCTGTTGAGTTTCAAGTGCATATGCTGCTGCAGCCACTGCTGCAGTTGTTGCGACCGCTAACTCTTTCTTCGCTTTTCCATACAAAGCTTGCGCGGCATTTGCCTTTGCAGTTAACGAACGTAAAGTTTGATTGGCTGCCGCTAACTTCTTGGCTGCGGCATCTGCCACCTTCTTCTTCGCCGCTTCTGCTTTCTTGGCCGCCTCAATTTGCGCCAGGGTCGGCTTTGGGGTCGCCGCAATGGCAGGGGTAGTCGAAAGCGTTAGCCCAAAAATAATGGCTAACGCTGCGGCTTTACTGCGATGCGACACAAAACCCCCAACAAGTAAGGACTCAGAATAATTGAGTAACCTGAGTAACTTCGGAGATTGCCGCAAGTGTCGCTAGTTGGATACATCTCTCTTGGTAAATAGAACTGTTGCTATGACCAAGGCAACGCCTACATAAATCGCCGAAAGGGATAGCGCGTGAGAATATGAAACATTTTCGCTGCCCCCGGTCGCGATTGTTGAAAGCTGATTTCCGGGCAACCAATTTAAGGTGCTGGATTTAAGAGCGCCAACAATGTTTTCAACAATCAATAACCAAAGCACACCCAGTGAAATCGAACTTATTGGTGAGCGAAGAACTATTCCCAAAACCATTCCGATGATTCCAAATCCAAGAATTGATAGGAAGACATTTAAGAGGGTCTTGGCAATCTCTAGGCGGCCATCACTGTTAAACCAGAGCTCGGTACTTACATTCTTTCCCCCAGCGAGTGCATATGAGACTCCGATAGAAATAATGGCGCTAACTAAGGTCATGACCATCGCGAAAGTTTTCATGGAGGCTAACTTGCCAATCAAAATTCTGATTCGGCCAGGTTGGCGAACTAAGAGATTTCGCAGAGTGCCAAGTGAATACTCTTGCGCCGTCTGCGCTGCAAAAACACAGAGCGCGATGATTCCTAGAAGGCCGCCAATGCTTGAGAAAGATTGTGTGGCACCGCTGGATAAGGAGAGCATCTCGCGGGTGATTCGCATGCCGCGATCACCGTTTCCTTGTGGTGAATCAATCATCAAGAAAAGTACGGAAGAGATCAGAACGCTAAAGAACGATACTGCGCCTAACGTGCCCAATAACAAAGTGGGGCGGCGTAACTTGCGCCATTCGGCGAAGAATATTCGGATGACGCTGCGAATCATTTCTGATCTCCTGTCAGCTCAAAGAATGTTTCTTCTAGGTTAGGCATCTGCGGTGATAATTGAGTTATCAAAATTCCGCTTTCAAATGCTAATTTATTTAAGACTCCCGCCCATTCGGCTGGCCCTTCGATATGTGCAGTCCCGTCGCGCTTATGCGCTTTATGACCTGCATTTTGCGCAATCTCAATTACTTTCTGTAAATCTTCTTCGCGTTCAGTTTTCACAATCATAAATGGTTGCTGTTGATCAAATAGTTCTTGAATTGGTCCGGCGAAAACTACTTCACCTTTACGCAACATCACCAGGTATTCACTGATTAGTTCTAGCTCAGATAATAAGTGAGAAGAGACAAAGAC
>JACCDP011151013.1_pt1 | contig 10892 bp, 11 predicted proteins | sample 7445841 | NCBI WGS metagenome assembly JACCDP01 (sample SAMN15323441, study PRJNA562643) | freshwater metagenome | isolation source: river surface water | place: USA:Blue River Watershed | collected 2017-08-17
GTCACGTCGCTCATCGTCTCCTCCTGCCAGGCGTATCGGCCCGTTCAGCCGGTGTTGTAGCATCGCCAAGACAGCGCGCAACACCTTTTTTCAGTCACGCGACGGAAGCGCGTAATGCCTCCAGGTACTGCTCGACGTTCTGAATCGTGAAGTCGGGGGGTTCGATCTCGAAGTTTTTCCGAGGAATACCGAAGCCCACGTCTGCGATGCGGAGCACGCCTTTGTTGTCTCGCATCATGTTGTCCGCGTGGAAGTCGGCCCAGTCGATGCCGAACTTCTGGATCTCTCGCACGCCGAGGCTGACCTCATCGAGCAGTTGCATCGCTCGCTGGCCTTGCTGCCCTGGGAATCGCTCGTGGATGTGCATCCGCCACTTCTCGCGCATCGATCGACCGGCAGTTCCCATCTTCGGAACCCACAGATCGATGTCCTGGTCGCTGTAGAGGGCGTACAGAAACTCCAGCAAGCGACCGTCAGCTTTCGAGACTGGCTTGAGAAGGTCACGGTGGATGACGAACCAGCCGAGATAGCTCTCGCCTCGCTTCCCTTTTGGAACGCTCCCTCCACAGCTCCACACCGAGTAGATCGGCACGATTCTGTCTACGTCGTTTCCTTGCAGCACGAACGAGGAAAGGATCTCGTAGGGGTCTCGCGTGATCTTCAGCACGCTAGGCTGACCGTCGATTTCGATCTGGTAGGCAACGCCGAAGCTCCCTTTGCCCAACACCTGCGCTTTGGGATTCGTCAGCCCCATCGCTCGGAATTCGCGCGCGTACTTCAGCAGGAGCGCGCCGACGGGCATGTACGGCTTGGCAAGAAGCTCTTCTCGGATCGCGTCGCCGGAGTTCTCGACCATCGACACTAGCTCGCTTGTGTTTTGCACGGCAGCGACCTTAGCATGGGGTGTCTGACATCGGCTACGGAGGGCGGCGTCGCGGAGCGGTGGATGCGATGTTGCGCGCGTTGTACGATGCGATCCATGTCGTACAGCCTCGGTCAAGCTAAGTGGGTTCCGGGTCAGATCTCCTTTGCATCGCTGCCTGCGGGTCGCACGGGACTGCCGAGCGTGCAGCCGTTGTTGGAGGCTGGTCTGCCGATCGCGCCCTATGTCGAGCACGGCAGCTTCACGACGGGCGAGCCAGCGATCATGCGCTACGGCCTAGATCCGTACCGTGGCATCATGGGCATGGGGCAGGGTGGCGGAGCGGCAGAGCCGGTGAAGGTGAACTTCGAGCTGGTCATCGAAGGCGAGCCTCGTGGTCAGTACCTTTACGAGGAACTGGCCGAAGCGGCGGACGCTCTCGCGATGGCTTTTTCTCGCAGCGGCAAGGCTGGCAAGGTTGTGAGCCCACCAGGCAGCGAAAACGTCGTTGCCGACGTGGCTCCGGGCCGAGGAACCGTCCGCATGCTTCACGGTCTTGGTCAGACGATCGGTCAGTCGGTCCGTCGCATCGAGGCGCAGAACTACGTTGTTCGTTGTGAACGCGCGGGTCGCCCTTCGAGCGACATCGCCGTGCGCGGCATGAGCGACGCGATGAAGACTTCCAAGCGCATCCTTCGCCGGGACTCGCGTGCCGTTTGCCGTATTCTCCTTGCTCCACCGAGCAGCACGCCTTTTGCGGAGGTCGTGTCCGTGCGCCGCCGTGCCGGAGACGAGTACGACGTGCGCTTCAACTACGCGCTCGCCGGAACGGGGGCTGGCCTTGGCCAGCTGCTGACCGAGTTTGCGTGCAGCGAGTCCGCGCTGGCCGAGTCTTGGCGCACCAGGCAACGGTCTGCTGTGAACGCATCGCGAGTCGCCTCTGCCATTTCCGGCGCAGCGGTGGGTGGCATCGCAGCGGCAAGCTACGAGGGCAACGTCGTGATCGGGGCGTTGGTTGGCGCTGCGGCTTCGGCAGCGATCAACGCGCTCTGGATGGCTCCGTACACGATCTGAGCTACGGCGCGGTGAATGGGCCGCCGCTCATACCCGACGGCACTCCCAGCTGCATCTGCACGCCACCGCTGGCTGCTGGCGCAGTCGGTTCGATCATCGCCAGGAACGCCGACGTTTTGACTTCGTCTCGTGCGAGGTCCGAGGTGTGGCTGTAGTAGTAGACGAAGCACTGGTCTTTGGCGCGCGTGAGCGCGACGTACCAGCATCGCAGTTCGTCGGCCAGGTTGCCCCATGGCACAGGCCATCGCTCTGCGGTGACTCCTGGGATGAAGACCACCGGCCATTCGAGCCCCTTGGCTTGGTGTACGGTGGAGATCGTCACGGCGTTGCGGCTGGCCGCAGCGGCGCGCTGCGCGGACTTGATCTTGTCATAGGTCGAGAGCATCTCATCGACCGTGTTGAAGTCGGAGGCGAAGTCTTGGACTCGACGGAGATTCGTTGACAGATTGCTTGCCACGTCGGCGTCGGACTTCTCCTTCATGTGCCACTGGGCGTACTGAGTCTTGTCGAGAATCTCCTCGATGAGTTGCATCGGTGTCGAGCCTCGGAGCATCGCTCGTCTCCACTCGCGCATCTGCGAGACGAACTGCGATCCTCGCTGGCCTCCCGCGCCCGACTGAGCGACTTTCTCGACCCAGTCTCCATCCGCCGCACCCCTGGCCGCTGCCACGTCGTCCACGAACTTCTTGCCGAGGTAGCGCGCAGGGTTGGTGACACACAGCAAGAGGTCATCGCGGTCAGCGTGTCCGCGGATGAGCTTGAGGTACGCGATCATCACTTGCGTCTCATGCACCGCGAAGAAGCTCGTGCCAGAAACCATGCGAACGGGCACCATCTGCCGGAAACATTCGAGTTCGAGGTCCATCGTCTGGTCGTTCATGCGAACGAGGATGGCCGCATCTCTCCACTCGCGACCGTTCCGCTTCATCTCCGTGCATGCGGCGGCGATCTTGCTCGCCTCCTCTCGCGAGTCAGTCGCTACGCTGACAACCACCTCGCCGGTCACTCCTCGTGTCGGCGCGAGGTGCATCGGCAGCTTCTCGGCGTCTTGCATGGCGTCGAGCGCACGGTTGGCACACCCGAGGATGGCGGAGCCGGAGCGGAAGTTCTCCTGCATGAAAACCTTGGTTCCGTTCCACCTGTCTGCGAACGACAGAAGTCGCTCTGGCCTCGCTCCGCGGAATCGGTAGAGCGCCTGCGCTGGATCTCCGACGACGACGATGTTTTGATGTTGGCGGGCCAGAAGCTCCACGAGGAGCCACTGTGTTTCGCAGAGGTCTTGTGCCTCGTCCACGATGATGTGGTCGAAGCGCCGCTGCCACCGCGCGAGCATTTCATCGTCGCGTTCCAGAGAGCGAACGGCCTCCCAGATCAGGTCGTCGAAGGTGACGAACGGGCGGCCGTCTGCCCCTGGGCTTTCGCCTGCCTGTCGCAGCTGATTTGCTGTGACGAAGGCGTCGATGAGCAGCTTGGCGTCGTGGATGCGAGGCAGCTTCCTGCTTTTGATCGTCTCTTCGGCCGCCGCCACTAGCTCCTTGGGCACATGGCCGAGCCGCATGAGGGTCGGGTCGCAAGGCAGGTAGTCGTTTCGGACTTTCGACGTGAACTTCTTCATAAGTTCAACGTCGCGTGACTCTTTTCCGAGCACCAGCTGGTCAAACGATGCTTGGATGGCTTTGGGCCACAGGCTGCCGGTGTGGTCGAGCAAGGTGTTGCGGTGGGCTGGGTCGCTCTTGAAGATCGACAGCGCGAGCCCGTGCAGGGTTTTTGCGATGTCCACATCTTCGGCGTCGATGCCCTTGAACCGCTTCTTCAGTTTCTTGTTGAGGTCTGCGGCGGCGGCGACGTTGAAGGCGACCAAGCAGATCCTAGCGATCGGAACTCCCGACGCGACCAGACGAGCCACTCGCTCGATCAGCGTCGTGCTCTTGCCTGCGCCCGCCACGGCACCTGCCAGCAGAGGCCCGGTGCCGTGGTTGACCACCTGCTTCTGCGCCGGGGTCAAAAGATCGTAGACCGATACGGGCTGGGGCTTGGTCGCCTTCTTTCTCGCCACGTCACTCCTCCGCCGATGCCGAGTCGTCGTCGAGGTAGCCGATCGCCTTGAGCGCAGCCCTGAGCCCGCGCACACGACGCTCCATCCCAGCGTGCCCAGCTACCCAGCAGAGCAAGCCTCGTTCGCTCGGCGTGAGCCCTTCCATGAACGCTTCGTTGTCGATGAGCTTGCGAATGACTCGGCTCGGCACCGACTTGGCCGCATTGGCGAGCGTCGGCTTGTCGCCTCTTGCTCGCTTGTTTCGGTCTTCTCTCGCCTTGCCTGTCGTGATCTTCACTCCGAGCTTGTCCGCTTCAGCGATGACGGCCGCTTGCTCATCGTGCGAGATGTCCGAGTACTGCACCGCCGCCGAAGCCGGGAGCACTCCGCGCTCGACAGCCGCCCGCATGTGGTCGGACAGGTCCAGCAGCTTGAGCCACTGACCGACGGCCGTCTCCGTTACCGCGAAGTCGGCAGCGATGTCGCGCAAGCTCATGCCTCGGTCGAGCATCCGCTGCGCCTGCCGCGCCTTGACCATCGTGTCGGATTCTTTGTGATGGTTCGCGGCGACCATGACAGACGCCTGCTTCTGCTCGTCACCGATCTGCTTGGGCACGAACGGCACGCGCACCATGCGTCGGCGGTACTCTTCGCTGTCTCGCCCGTAGGTGTCCGCCAGCTTCATGTTGGCCGCTCTGGCCCAGCGCGTCCGCTGGCGTCCGTCGAGGACGACCGACCGCTCCTCTCCGTCTGCCATCTTCTCCTTGCGGACCAGGCCGGGCTTGAGGACTCCGTGTTTGATCACGTTGTCCACGTCCTGGTCGCTGATCGGCAGCGCGATGCGCTCGTCGTAGAGGATGTGCTCAGGCCCATCCTCGGTGTCGAGCCCGATGATCACCACCTCGAACGGGTCGAGATAAAACGCCTGTAGACGAGGCGCGTCGTATGCTTGCCCTCCCATGTCGATCTCTCCTTGCCGCGAGCTTGTTCGCCCGCTCAGCGGTTTCCGAACTTGATCTTCGTCTGCTTCTGCACCACCAGAGGGATCTGATCACCTCTCAAGAGCAAGACCTTCGAGAGCGCATCTTCGCTCTCATCGGCACCCTGCTTCTCCAGCACCGATCTCACTTCTTCAAAGCCGACGCACTTGTGTACCTCGTACAGACCCTGCTCTTTGGGAAGCAAGACGTAGATCGGCCTCACCGTGCGCTGCTTCGTCTCGGCCTTCGTCTCGGCTTCGCCGGTCTCTTTCTTCTTGGTCATCGCGCTTCCTCCTTGGTCATTCGGTGCTCCAGAAACTTCGCCAGATCGGCACGGTGAACCCGCACTACGTTGGCGACCTTGAACGTCTTCAGTTCGCCGCTGCGAGCCCACTTGCGAAGGGTCTCGATGTGAAACCCCGTTGCTTTGGCGACTTCAGGCATCGTCATGCTCGCCTTGATCGTGGCGAGCACTTCATCGAGTTGATCCTGGTCCTGGCTCGGCCGTTCCTTTTTCTTGCTTTTGGTCATTCCCTTCTCCTTTGGTTGATCGTGACTCCTGCATCGGAGCCAAAAACTGAAAGTGACAGCATCCCGGTCGCTCCAGACACTTGACTGGCTCGACCGTTGCCCCGCCGCTCAACATCGGCCTCCACCCTTGACCGATGGACACGGAGGCATCTTCGAGGTTGAGAGCGCACACGATGTGGACGAACGTGCCGCAGTAGATCTGCTCTGGCTTCACAGCGCGACCCCGTCTCCTTCGCACTCGGGGCACCCGTCCCACACCTGGCACCCTGCCTCGATGTCTTCGTGCCCCGACTCCTCGCGCCAGTGCGCGGCGCACGCATCGCACCCGTGCGTGTCGTCCCAGATCAGCTTCGCCTCCGCGTCTACGTCGTCCACGAGCGCATCGAACCGCGCCCACACCATCGGCGAGCCTGCGCTTGAGCGAAGCGGGTCGTCGCCCGCCAGGTCGGCCCAGGACGCCTCTCGCGCAGGCACTTCCGCGTCGGTGCCCTCCACGATGGACGACACCGCGACGCAGACGATCTCCTCGCCCCGCGCCCGCATCTCCTCGAACGAACCAAGCTCGCGGAGCCGGTCGCACCAGAGCCAGCCGCGCCCAGGCACTTCGACGCCCAGCGAGGGTCCGCACGCTGTGTACTTGTAGTAGGAGCGGTACCAGTCGCGCGGCGACTCGTACCGCTCGGCCAGCATGTCGAGCAGGCTCACGACGCACCTCCCGGCACGGCGCACTCGGGCGGCGCGTACCGCGACCACAGGGCGCGGACCACCTCGTCGGGCACCTGGGCGCACAGGTCGCGCAGCGCAGCGTCCTGCCGCTCGCCGGACGCCCACACCGCGAAGTCGTCGCTCATGTGCGAGTACCAGTCGCGGCCACGGAGGATCTCCTCCAGCCGCACCTCCGGGTGCTGGTCGAGCCACCGCTCGCGCCACGCGAGCCACCGCTCTAGGCGCGCAGCGACCGCGAACGCGCGCTCGGGCGTCGTCGCCTCGATCCGGTGCCCGACGCTCCAGCGACCGCTCGCCGGGACGAGCAGCGCAGCCGCGACCACGCCAGACAGGTCGTAGCCCCAGCGACTCGTCGTCACGAGGTCGATCCGGTCGATCCGACCGTCGGCGCGGAGCAGTGCCGCATGACGCGGACCGCGGTAGCCGCGCGAGCCAGCACGGGTCCACCAATGAAGGATCTGCCTCATCGTTGCCTCCTTCACGTTGCCTCCTTCACTCGCAAGGACGGATGGTCACACCGTCTGACGCGACGATGCCAACGAACTGCTCGATCACGAGCAGCTCGTCGTGACGCCCCAGTGACGCGAACACCGCTTCTAGCGCGAGGTCGGCCTCGCGCTCGGTCGGAAAGCCCGACTCAGAGCGTGAGCGGACGGCGTCGCCACCCTCGGTGAGCCATCGGACGACGTAGCCGTAGCCGTACTTCATCGTTGCCTCCTTCGCTCCAGCATGTTCGCCGGACAATCCATGTGTACCACGCTCACGGCATCGTGCCACAACTTTTTGCTGCGCCTTGCGCTTTTCTGCTACAGTCGTCAGATGGACAAAGTGGTGATGGCGCGTTTGAGGGCGGGGTGGTCTCCCAGTGGTCCGAGCTACGGCGAGCGGATCGCGCGCGTTTTGCGCGGCGGCTCATTCATCGGGATGGCTGGCGTTTTTGACCGCGACGCGGGGATGCAGCGTGTGTGGGTGGACTACGTCTACGGCAGCGTGCAGTCGGCTCGATGGGACGCGGCTCGTGTTGCCGCTGCGGCTGCGGCTGCGATCGACGGCTGGCCGAGCGTCTGGGTCGAGTGGGCGGAAGAGGGTGGAGATTACAAGGCTCCGACGGTGCGCGAGGTCGAGCGGATGGCCGGAAAACTGATGCAGACCCGGTGACTGCCGATCCTTGCCGCTCTGACGGGTACGCGGCTACGCTTCGCGCATGAGCACCCGCGAGAAACTGCTGTCTGCGCTCGAAGCAGCGGCTGAGACGTTCACCCGTACCGAGTCGAACACCGCCATGGAGAACCTGCGCCGCGCGGCGTACAGGGCGCACCTTGGCGGCATCGACGAGGCAGAGATCGCCGCCGCAACCGAACGCGGTGCCGCTCGCAGCGTCGAGCCTCGGCCACGCAAAGCAGCGTCAGCGCCCAAGGCTCGCACCAGCAAGCGCGCAGCGGCCGAGCCCGTTCCGCCTGAACCCTCGGCTGCTGAGCCGAAGCGGTCCAGTCGCAAGGCTCGCACCTCTCGACCCGCGCCATCTTCCGTCCAGCCATCTTCCGTCCAGCCATCTTCCGTCGAGCCGACTTCTGCCGTCGAGCCCGTGACGGCTCCGAGGGAGATCGTCGAGGCAGCCGAGGATGCCGAGCGGCTCGCGGCTTTGGCCGAGGCTCCTGTCGCTCAGGAATCCGAGGCTGCGCCTGGCACGCCCGAGGCGGTCGCAGAGGAGGCAGCCGCGGAGGTTGTCGAGCAAGCGAAGGAAGCTGAGCCGACGGCAGCGGTGCTTGCGGAGATCGAGGTGCGCGTGTCTGGTCCCGAGCCTGGGGCTGGTGGTGGATGGGAGAACGCGCTCTCGACCAAGCTCGCGGCCACGCGATGCTGCTTCTGTGCGCGGAGCTTGCGAGACCCGGAGTCGATCGAGCGTGGCTACGGTCCAGAGTGTGCCGAGAAGTTTTGGATGCCTCACGGAGTCTTGCCTGAAGACTATGACGAGGCTGCTGCCGTGCGCGCTTTCAAGCTCATGCCGCCGCTGCTGCGCGGCTCGATGGAGCGAATCGGTGGAGGCGTAGATGATGCGAACGCAGCGTGGCGCAGCAGCCCCGAGACTCGTCGCAGGATGGTGTCGTCGGCGCTCTATGTCGGCGCTCTCGCGGTGAGCTTCGGCGCGAACGAAGTGTCTGTAGTCAGGGCGAAGGTGGATTCGGCCAAGCTGGTGTTGGCTTCGCTCCAGCAGCTCGCGGGCGCGTTCTACTACGCCAAGATCGCGGACAGGCTTGCGACCAAGTACGTCGAGCGTCTCGAAGGCAACGCGATCGTTTTTCGTCGATCTCCGAAGGCTGGATACCTCGGCGTCCACGTCCCGTATTCTGAGAAGTGGCTTGAGTGGTGTCGCGGCAACCGCGGCTACTTCGCTGCGAGTCAGCGTGACGGGTCGCTGTTCTTCCGGTTCTTCGAGGAGAGCAAGCTCGGCTTCGTAGCGAACGCGCTGCACGGCTGCTTTGGTGACACGATCTGCATCGACGCCGACGGCAACATGGTGCCGTTGCCGACGATGCACGTCGAGGCCGAGACGCCTGCGCCCGCGGTGGACGTGGTTGCGGACGACGTGAAGGTGATCGAGGAGGTGCAGCCTTACGCGGTGCCCGATTCGATCAAGATCGGTGACTTCGTTCGGATTGGCGGCCGAGACATTCGTGTGAACTACATCGATCCGACTCGGAGTCTGGTCGGGCTGGGTCAGAAGCCTGGTGGCCGTGGATACGAACTGTTCAAGTCGTTCGCTGAGATCAAGCAGCTGAGCGGTCGAGAGATTGCAAAAGACTTGTACCAGAGCGTCGTCAGGTACACCCAAGAGATCGGCGTTCAGGCTCCGCCGCCTCCCACGACGCAGGCGACCGCTCGCCCGATCCCAGTGCTGTCCGACGGTGCGACGCTCGACCCGCATCAGGTGCGCGGCGTCGAGTTCATCGACGGCAGGAGTGGTCGAGTAATCCTCGCGGACGAGCAGGGGCTCGGCAAGACGATCACTGCGACCGTTTGCATCGACGCACCTGCGGTGGTCGTGTGCCCGAGCAACCTGAAGATCAACTGGATGCGCGAGCTTCTGAAGTGGAAGCAGGGGGTAACAGTCTCGGTCGTCGAGGGAAAGCAAGCGCCGCCCGAAGCATCGAAGAAGGCCGACGTGATCGTGATCAACTACGACATCTTGTCGGACCATGTTGACTGGCTCAGGGCTCGCAACAACAAGACGATCGTTGCTGACGAGGCTCAGTACCTCAAGCAACTGGACATTCGCTGGAAGGAAAACGCCAACCAGCCCACAAGCGATTCTCCAGCAAGAGGCAAGGCGTTCTACAAGTTGCAGAGGGACGTGCCTCGGCTCCTTCTTCTTTCTGGCACTCCCGTGATGAATCGGACGCGCGAACTCTTTCCGCTCCTTCACATGGTCGATCCCAGGGAGTGGCGCAGCAGCTACAACTTCTGCATCCAGTACTGCGGCGGACACAGGACGGCTTACGGCTTCGACTGCAACGGCCGCACGAACAGCGAGGAGCTTTTCCGTCGCATCAACGACAAGTTCATGCTGCGTCGGACGGTGGACGTGCTGAATCTGCCTCCGAAGAGGTACGAGCCGACGGCGGTAGGGCTGAGCGATGACGTTCGCCCGAAGTACGAGCGTCAGGTCAGGGACATCATCGACTGGGTTCGCGAAAACGGCGGTCCAGAGGCGGCGGCGCGCGCGTCGAGGGCTGAGGTGCTGGTTCAGTTGAACAAGCTCCGAGAGACGACGGCCGAAGGCAAGGCGGATGCGGCGGTGGATTGGATCAAGAGACACTGGGTTTCCACCGGCAGGCCGCTGGTCGTCATGGCAGTCCACAAGAAGTGTTTTGAGCGCATGAAGGCGGGCGTAGATCGGCTCAACCGCGAGTACCAAGACCAGCTGGAGCGCGGACAGGTGCCGGACATGCAAGCCCCCATCCGGTACGGCGAGGTGGTGGGTGGCCTGGGCTCTACAGAGGTGACCCGAGTGGTCGATCAGTTCCAAGGCAAGAGCGGCCCTCCGAGTCTCGACCTGGTCTTCTACAGCATCTCGCTCGCGGTTGGCACGACGCTCACGCGCGCGCAGGACATGCTCTTCGTCGAGCGTGCGTGGCGACCGGCTGACCTCGCTCAGGCCGAAGCTCGCATCTTCCGTCGCGGGCAAAAGAACAGCTGCCTGTTTGCGTATCTTGATGCCGAGGGGACGATCGACGGGAAGCTGGCACTCCTGCTCAAGCAGAAGGCGCAGACCATCGCTGGTGTCATGCACGGCGTCAATCTGGACGAGGAAGATGCAGCCGCGCTGATCTTGGGCGAGATGTTCCTCTCTCCCGAACAGATGCGTCGCAACCCGTCGTCGGACCCGATGAGCATGGTTGCCGACAGCTGGACGACGCCGCTCTGAGAAGAAACGAAGACCCCCGGAGGACGAACCTCTGGGGGCAGCTTCGTTCATCCAGTCAGGAGTTGGTGCCTCACCCCTACTTTTTCTTACTTGGCTCGACGTTGTCTGAGAAAGCCCAGATCAGGGAGATGAGCCAGCCAATAATCGACCAACCGAAGAACAAGTTGGTCAAGAAGATCGGCCCAGCGTTCCGGTGGTACCGCGAACTCGCCGTGACGGTCGGTAGCAGGTACAGAAAGATCAGAAAAAGACAAAACA
>JACCDP010215097.1_pt1 | contig 10891 bp, 8 predicted proteins | sample 7445841 | NCBI WGS metagenome assembly JACCDP01 (sample SAMN15323441, study PRJNA562643) | freshwater metagenome | isolation source: river surface water | place: USA:Blue River Watershed | collected 2017-08-17
GTGAATTCGCACAGCGCGGTCTGCGCCCGCAGACCCGGCCGGCCATGGCGGTCCAGATTGGCCAGCCGGCCGCGCAGGCCCAAGCTGGCGTGGATGTACCGGGCATTGATGGTGCTCAGCACAACGGACGGGCCAGGCCTCTGAGCCCTTGCAATATCAGCAGACATGGACGGATTATCCCGGCGGCCTGACAATCCGCGCATCACCCATGAAAGCCATCGTGCCAGGACAAACCTCTTGCCGGGCACCACTGACCCCATGACATCTTTTCAATCGATCCCCGCACAGCCAAAGGGCAGAGCCTGGCATCGGCGCCGCGGCCAGCACCTGGCGCTGCTGGCCGCCGCCCTGGCCCCTGCTGCGCTGTGGGCCGAGCCCGCCCCCTGGGCGCGCCTGCAATGGTCGAGCAGCGCCGCCTACAGCCACTACCGCGAGCCGAGCATCGGCATGCACCTCAAGGGCCCCGAGCTCGGCGTGCACCTGCGGGCAAGCGATGTGCGCGGCCTGGGCGGCCTCAAGCTGGAGGTCGACCTGCTCGGCGGGGCCCAGAACTACGGCAGCGCCGACGGGCAGTTGGATCGCCGCAGAACGCTCGACACGCGCTGGCACGCGCTCTACCCACTGGTGCCCGACGGTGCAGCGCAGGGGCTTTCCGCGGGCCTGTACGCCGGCTTGGCCCTGCAAAGCAGCTACAGCGACCTGCGCGGCACGGTGCGGCCGGGGGTGGAGGGCTATGAGCGCCTCAACCGCTCGGCCTGGCTGACGGCCCAGTGGCGCCAGAGCCTCAAGCTCGAGGCGCTGCCCAGGCTGCAGGGCTGGCAGCTCGATCTGGGCCACCTGCTCGAAGGCCGTCAGACCTCCTACCTCTCCCAGGTCGGCGGCCAATGGCGCGATGTCACCAACAAGCAGCCCTGGGGCTGGCAGGTGCAGGTGCAAAGCACCTGGGCTGCCGAGCGCGGCCTGCTGCTCGAGCCCTTCGTGCGCTACACCCAGGTCGGCCACTCCGACACCGTCATCTCGGGCTCCAAGGCGGTGAGCGAGCCGGCCAACAGCCGCTGGCAGCTGGGCCTCAAAGCCACCTGGCCGCCGAACTGATGAAGGCTGCACAAATCGTCGCGCGCTGGCTGATCGGCGCCACCGTGCTGCTGGCTCAGGCTGGCCACGCTCAGGGCCTGAACGCGGTGCTGGCCGGCGGCAAGTCCTCGCCTTCCGTGGTGGTCACCGAGCAGGTGCGCGCCGAGCTGCTGGCGCACGCGCCGCAAGGCATCGGTCCAGGACGCAAGGTCTGGCTGGGCCTGCAGATTTCGCACCAGAGCGACTGGCACACCTACTGGAAGAACCCAGGCGATTCGGGCCTGCCCACCACGCTCAAGTGGACGCTGCCGGCCGGCGTGCAAGCCGGCGAGATCGCCTGGCCCACCCCCAAGAAGTTCCCGCTTGGCGATCTGGCCAATTACGGCTACGAGGCGGTGGTGCTGCTGCCAGTGCCGATTCAAATCAGTCAGGACTGGGCCGGCGAGTCCTTGCAAGTGCAACTTCAGGCCAACTGGCTGGTGTGCCGGCGCGAATGCATTCCACAGGAGGGGCAGTTCGCCCTGCAACTGCCCGCGCGAGGCTCGATCGCGATACACGGCGCCGCTTTCGAGGCTGCGCTGGCGGCCCAGCCCCGGGCGCTGGCAGGCGGGCAAATCGAGGTGCGCGGGCAGAGCTTGCAGCTGCGGCTTTCATCCCTGCCGCCCGCCGTGCGCGGCCAAAAGCTTGAGCTGTTTGCCGAGACCGCCGGCATCATCGAGACGGCTGCCCCCTGGCAGCAGTCTTGGCAAGGTCAGGAGTGGAGCGCCGTGGTGCCCCTGTCGCGCATGCGCAGCGAAAGCCCGGCGCGACTGCCGCTGGTGCTTGCAGCCACGGGCCCGGGCGGCGGCAGTTGGCGCATCGAAGCGCCGGTGACGGGCAACTGGCCGGCGGCGGTGCCGGTGGTGGGCGTGCCGGCCTCGCTGGAGGCCGCGCTCAAGGCCAACGCCGCCGCAGCGCCGCCCGATGGTGCCACGGGCCTGGGGCTGGCCGCCGCGCTCTTGGGCGCGCTGCTCGGCGGGCTCATCTTGAACCTCATGCCTTGCGTCTTTCCGGTGCTGGCCATCAAGGTGCTGGGCTTTGCGAGCGTGCAGCAACGCACGGCCCGGCTGCAAGCGGGCCTGGCCTACACGGCCGGCGTACTGCTGTCGTTTGCCGCGCTGGGCGCGCTGCTGATGGGCCTGCGCGCCGCTGGCGAGCAGCTGGGCTGGGGCTTTCAGCTCCAAAACCCGGCCATGGTGGCAGGCTTGGCCGCGCTCTTTACCGTGCTGGCGCTCAACCTGGCCGGCGTGTTTGAATTTGCCCAACTGGCCCCGCCTGCGCTGGCCGGCCGCCAACTGCGCCATCCGGCGGCCGACGCGGCGCTGTCGGGCGTGCTGGCGGTGGCCATCGCCTCGCCCTGCACCGCCCCCTTCATGGGTGCCTCGCTGGGCGCAGCCTTGAGCTTGCCGCCCTGGCAAGGCTTGACGATTTTTGCCACCCTCGGTCTGGGCATGGCGCTGCCCTACCTGCTGATCAGCGCCGTGCCTGCGCTGGGCCGCGCGCTGCCTAGGCCCGGGCCCTGGATGCTGCGCTTCAAGCAGTTCATGGCCTTTCCCATGCTGGCCACCGTGGTCTGGCTGGTGTGGGTGATCGGCCAGCCAAGCGGCATCGACGGGGCCGCCAGTTTGCTGCTGCTGCTGCTGCTGCTGGCGCTGCTGCTGTGGACGCTGGGCAGCCGGCGGCGGCTGGCCCCGATGTTGGCCGTGGCGGCGCTGGCCGGCGGTCTGTGGTGGGCCGGCCCGCAGGTGGTGCGCAGCATGCCGGGCCCGGCCGCTGTGGCCGAAGCAAGCCCCTGGCAGCCCTGGCGGGTGGGCCTGGTGGAGCAGACGCTGGCGCAGGGCCGGCCGGTGCTGGTGGACTTTACTGCCGCCTGGTGCATCACTTGCCAGTACAACAAGCAAACCGTGCTCAGCGACGCCTCCGTGCTGGCCGATGCACAGGCGCGGCGCGTGCTGCTGCTGCGCGCCGACTGGACGCAGCGCGATGCCGACATCACGGCCGCGCTGCGCGCACTCGGCCGCTCGGGGGTGCCGGTCTATGCCCTCTATGCGCCGGGCAAGCCGCCGGTGCTGCTTTCAGAAATTTTGAGCGTGCAGGAGTTGCGCTCGGCCCTGTCCCGGCTGTAAAAACGGGGGGCGGGTTCGCCCGCCCAAGCCAACAAGATCCACAGAGGCAGCAGGCGCCAGGCAGCGCCCAAGGAGACAACATGCCCAAACCAGCCCAAACCGGGTCCACCGCCGAGCGCGTGACCTGGGTGTTCAACCATTGCCAGACCATTGCTGTGGTCGGCCTTTCACCCCGGCCCGACCGGGCCAGCTTTGATGTGGCCCAGTACATGCAGTCGCGCGGCTACCACATCGTGCCGATCAATCCGAATGCCCAGGAGGTGCTGGGCCAGACCTGCTACCCCAACCTCACCGAGGCCGCGCGGCACCACCGCATCGACCTGGTCAACTGCTTTCGCAACAGCCAAGACATTGCGCCCATCGTGGACGAGGCACTGGCCATCGGCGCGCGCGCCATCTGGCTGCAACTGGGCATCCGCGACGATGCATCCCTGCAAAAGGCCGTGCAAGCCGGACTGGTGGCGCTGCAGGACCGCTGCCTCAAGATCGACCACAAGGCGGTCGCTGGCGGCAGCCGCATGGCGCCCAGCGCCCCTCGAGCCATCGCCGCTTGAGTCGGCGCTGCCTCGGCTCGGCCAGGCCGACCGAGGCAGGCCGTCAAACCGAGCCGGTGAAGCGGTAGCGCGCGGCCGGATGCCACAAGGTGGCCACCGAGGCGGTGCAGCCTTGCGACCGCGTCTTGCGGTGCAGCACCAGGCAGGGCTCGCTGGCCATCACGCCGAGCAATTGCGCCACCGAGGGCGTGGGCGTGCGCGCCTCGATCTCGAAGGAGGCGCCCTCCAGAGGGGCCACCCGCATCAGATAGGCATTGGGCGTTTGCGAGGCGAAGTCCTGCGCCAGGTAGTCGGGCGCCACCGCGGGGTTGACATAACGGTCTTCCACCTGGATGGGCAAGCCGTTTTCAAAGTGGACCACCACCGAGTGGTAGGCGGTGCTGCCGGCCGGCAGACCCATGCGAGCGGCCAGCGCGCGCCCCATCCGCACCCGCTCGAGCTTGTGCAGCTCGCTGCGGTGCCGGTGGCCTCGGGCGGCGATCTCGTCAGCAATGTTGCGAATCTCCACCAAGCTGGCGCAGTACTTTTGCTGGGCCACATAGGTGCCCGAGCCCTGCCGGCGCTCGACGATCTGCTCGTCGCTGAGCTCACGCAAGGCGCGATGGACCGTCATGCGCGAGACGCCAAACTGCTGGGCCAGCGCCTGCTCGCCGGCGATCAGGTCGCCCTCTTTCCACACCCCGCCGTGAATCTGCGCCAGCACATAGTGCTTGACGCGCTGATAGCGCAGCCCTCCCTCATCGGGCGCCGCTGCCTCAGGCCGGGCCGCTCGGGCCGCCTTGGGGCCCGTGCGGGGTGCGGGCTGGCTCAGTGTGGATTTCATGGGCGGCATAAAAAGCAAACGGCGGCACCAAGTTGACTTGACAACTTAGTTTAGATCGAGAAAATTTGTCTATACATTTAAAGCCTGCGCCAGATGATGGAGACGCCGCGATGAGCCCACAACCCGACCCCCGACTCGATCCCAGCCGCCAGGTGCAAGCCCCCCGGGGCAGCACCTTGCACTGCAAAAGCTGGGTGACCGAGGCCGCCTACCGCATGATCCAGAACAACCTCGATGCGCAGGTGGCCGAGAACCCGCAGCACCTGGTGGTCTACGGCGGCATCGGTCGCGCCGCGCGCGACTGGGCCAGCTTCGACCAGATCCTGGCCAGCCTCAAGGACCTCGAGGACGACGAGTCCCTGCTCATCCAGTCGGGCAAGCCCGTGGGCGTGTTCAAGACCCACCCCGATGCGCCGCGTGTGCTGCTGGCCAACAGCAACCTGGTGCCCAAGTGGGCCCACTGGGAGCACTTCAACGAGCTCGACCGCAAGGGCCTGTTCATGTATGGCCAGATGACCGCCGGCAGCTGGATCTACATCGGCAGCCAGGGCATCGTGCAGGGCACTTACGAAACCTTTGTCGAGGCGGGCCGGCAGCACTACCAAAACGATCTGTCGGGCAAATGGATCCTCACCTCGGGCCTGGGCGGCATGGGCGCGGCGCAGCCGCTGGCCGCCACGCTGGCCGGCGCCTGTTGCCTGGTGATTGAATGCCAGCAAAGCAGCATCGACTTTCGTCTGCGCACCCGCTATGTGGACCAGCAGGCCCGCGACATCGACCATGCGCTCGAACTCATCGGGCAGCACACCCGGGCCAAGCAGGCCGTCTCGATCGCGCTGCTGGGCAATGCGGCCGATCTGCTGCCCGAGCTGGTGCGGCGCGCCCAGGCAGGCGGCCTGCGCCCGGACATCGTGACCGACCAGACCTCGGCCCACGATCTGGTGCACGGCTATTTGCCGCAAGGCTGGACGCCTGCGCAATGGAAGGCCGCGCAAAAAGACCCCGCCCAACATGGCGCGATCAAGGCCGCCGCGGCGCGAAGCTGCGCGCGGCATGTGCAGGCCCTGCTCGACTTTCACGCCATGGGCATTCCCACGGTGGACTATGGCAACAACATCCGGCAGGTGGCGTTTGATGAAGGCGTGAAAAATGCCTTTGACTTCCCGGGCTTCGTGCCCGCCTACATTCGGCCGATGTTTTGCGAGGGCAAGGGGCCGTTTCGCTGGGTGGCCCTCTCGGGTGATCCGCAGGACATCTACAAGACCGATGCCAAGATCAAGGAGCTGTTCCCGAGCAACCACCACACCCACCGCTGGCTCGACATGGCGCGCGAGAAGATCGCGTTTCAGGGGCTGCCCGCGCGCATCTGCTGGCTCGGCCTGGGCGAGCGCCACGTGGCCGGCCTGGCCTTCAACGAGATGGTGCGCTGCGGTGAGCTCAAGGCGCCCATCGTGATCGGCCGCGACCACCTCGACACCGGATCGGTGGCCAGCCCCAACCGCGAAACCGAGGGCATGAAGGACGGCACCGATGCGGTCAGCGACTGGCCGCTGCTCAATGCGCTGCTCAACACCGCCGGCGGGGCCAGCTGGGTCAGCCTGCACCACGGCGGCGGCGTGGGCATGGGCTACTCACAGCATGCGGGCATGGTGATCGTCGCCGACGGCAGCGACGCCGCGGACAAGAGGCTGGCGCGTGTGCTGATCAACGACTGCGCCAGCGGCGTGATGCGCCACGCCGATGCAGGCTATGAGCTGGCGCTGGCCACGGCGCGCAAACACGGCCTCAAGCTGCCCATGCTGACATCGGCTGGGCAGCCAGGCGCACCGAAGTGATGAGGTCCATCACGATGGTTCCCGGCCAGCTCAGCCTAACCGATCTGCGGGCCGTGTGGCAAGCGCCAGTGGCCGTGGGCCTGCACCCCGGCGCCCAAGCCGACATCGCGGCGTCGGCCGCCGCCGTCGAGCGCATCGTGGCCAAGGGCGATGCGGCCTACGGCATCAACACCGGCTTTGGCAAGCTCGCCAAGACCCGCATCCCCGACGCGCAGCTCGAGTTGCTACAGCGCAACCTCATCTTGTCGCATTCGGTGGGCACGGGCCAGGCCATGAGCCCGGCCTGCGTGCGACTGCTCATGCTCACCAAGGCGGCCAGCTTGGCGCGCGGCATGTCGGGGGTGCGGCCGGTGGTCATCGAGACCTTGCTGGCGCTGCTCAACGCCGGCATCATGCCGCACATTCCGGTCAAGGGCTCGGTCGGGGCCTCGGGCGATTTGGCGCCGCTGTCGCACATGACGCTGGCGCTCATGGGCGAAGGCCCGGTGAGCGTCAACGGCCAGATCGTGGCTGCGGCCGATGCGCTCAAAGCCGCCGGCATCGCACCGCTGAGCCTGGCCGCCAAAGAAGGCCTGGCGCTGATCAACGGCACCCAGGTCTCGACCGCGCTGGCCCTGCATGGCCTGTTCATGGCCGAACGGCTGCTCGAGGCGGGCACCATCACCGGCGCACTGAGCGTGGATGCGGCCAAGGGCAGCGATGCGCCCTTTGATGCGCGCATCCACCACGCGCGCGGCCAGCCCGGGCAGATTGCGCTGGCCCTGGCCATGCGCGATCTGCTGGCCGGCAGCGCCATTAGGCAATCGCACCTGGACAACGACGAGCGCGTGCAAGACCCCTACAGCCTGCGCTGCCAACCGCAGGTCATGGGCGCCTGCCGCGATCTGATCGCCAACGCCGCGCGCACCTTGCTCACCGAAGCCAATGCCGTCACCGACAACCCGCTGGTCTTTCACGAGACCGGCGAGGTGCTCTCGGGCGGCAACTTCCACGCCGAACCGGTGGCTTTTGCCGCCGACACCCTGGCGCTGGCGATTGCTGAAATCGGCGCGCTGGCCGAGCGGCGCATTGCGCTGCTGATCGACAGCACGCTGTCGGGCCTGCCGCCTTTTCTGGTGCACAACCCCGGCCTCAACAGCGGCTTCATGATCGCCCACGTCACCGCCGCCGCCTTGGCCAGCGAAAACAAGTCACACGCCCACCCGGCCAGCGTGGACAGCCTGCCCACCAGCGCCAACCAGGAGGACCATGTCAGCATGGCCACCTTTGCCGCACGCCGCCTGGCCGAGATGGCCGACAACAGCGCCACCATCTTGGGCATCGAATGGCTGGCCGCCGCGCAGGGCGTGGACTTTCACCGCCCGCTGGCCAGTTCGGCTGCGCTGGAGGCCGCGCACGCGCTGCTGCGCACGCAGGTGGCCCGCCTCGATGCCGACCGCCTGTTTGCACCCGACATCGAGGCGGCGCGCGCCCTCATCCTTGGCGGCGCGCTGCACGGCGTGCAGCCGAGCCTGTGGGCCACCCTGTGGCATCAGACGGTGAACGCGTGAGCACCATGAACGACACCACGCTCTTTCGCCACTGCAGCCTGGCCACCTTGAGCGGCGCAGACTGGGGCTGGATCGAGCGCGGCGCGCTGCTCGCGCAAGGCGGCCTCATCACCTGGGTGGGTGCCGAACGCGGTCTGCCCGCAGGCCTGGCCGTGGCCCAAGAACACGCGCTCGACGGCGCCCTGCTCACCCCCGGCCTGGTCGATTGCCACACCCATTTGGTCTACGGTGGGCACCGCGCCCATGAGGCTGACCTTCGGCTGCAGGGGGCCAGTTACGAGGCCATCGCCCGCGCTGGCGGCGGCATCCGCTCGACCGTCGCAGCCACCCGCGCCGCCACCGAGGGCGAGCTGCTGGCCGGCGCCTGCGCGCGCGCCGATGCGCTCATGCGCGAGGGCGTCACGACCGTCGAGGTCAAGTCCGGTTACGGCCTGAGCCTGGCCGACGAGGCCAAATGCCTGCGCGTGGCGCGCACGCTGGGCCAGAGCCGGCCCCTGAGCGTGCTGTGCACGTATTTGGGCGCGCACGCACTGCCGCCCGAGTTCGACGGCCGCGCCGATGACTACATCGCCGCGGTGTGCGAGTGGATGGCCCCGCTCCAAGCGCAGGGCCTGATCGATGCGGTCGACGCGTTTTGCGAGACCATCGGCTTTACCCTCGCCCAGACCCAGCGCGTCTTTGAGGCGGCTCGCGCACTGGGTCTGCCGGTCAAGCTCCATGCCGAGCAGTTGAGTGCGCAAGGTGGGGCCGAGCTGGCCGCCGGCTACGGCGCGCTGTCGTGCGACCACATCGAGCACCTGAGCCCCGCCGGCGTGGCTGCCATGCGTGCAGCCGGCACGGTGGCGGTGCTGCTGCCGGCGGCCTGGTACTGCCTGCGCGACACCCAGGCGCCGCCCGTGGCCGCCTTGCGCGAGGCCGGCGTGGCGATGGCGATCTCGACCGACCATAACCCGGGCAGCTCGCCGTGTCTGTCGATCCTGACCGCGCTGCACATGGCCTGCACCTTCTGGCGACTGACGCCGCTGGAGGCCGTCCTCGGCGCCACGGTGCATGCCGCCCGGGCGCTGGGCCTGCACGACCGCGGCAGCCTGGCCCCAGGCTTGCGCGCCGACCTGGCCGCCTGGCGCGTTGAGCATCCGCGCGAGCTGAGCTATTGGCTCGGCGGCTCAAGCTGCGCCGGTCGCGCCGTGGCGGGCCGCTGGCTGCCCTTGAACCCTTGAACGCTTGAACCCTTCATCCCTTGACCCTCGCTGCGCCCATGCCCCACCAAGCACCCACCCCCTGGAGCGGCCGACACGACAGCCAGGAAGCCGCTGCGCCCGAGCGCCTGGCACGCTGGCACCATCGGGTGCAGCCCTGGCACCCCCAGGCACAAGGCGGGGTGGTGCGGACCGGCTTTGCGGTCGACGAGGGCGTGCGCCGCAACCAGGGCCGCATTGGTGCGGCCGGTGGCCCGGCGGCGCTGCGCCAGGCGCTGGCCAACCTGCCCGCCCCCGCGCAGACCGCGCTGTGGGACGCCGGCGACCTGCGCTGCGACGGCCAGGCGCTCGAAGCCGTGCAAGCCGAACTGTCTGCCACCGTGGCGCAGGCGCGCGCGCAAGGCGCGTTGCCGCTGGTGCTCGGCGGCGGCCATGAGGTGGCCTGGGGCACTTTTGGCGGCCTGGTCGCCCCGAGCCGCGCTCCCGCACGCCTGCTGGTACTCAACCTCGATGCCCATTTCGACCTGCGCCAGGCCAGCGCCCCCAACAGCGGCACCGCGTTCGCGCAAATGCACCAGTGGTGCCAGAGCCACGACCGGCCCTTTGCCTACACCGTGTTGGGCATCAGCCGCTTTGCCAACACGCCGGCGCTGTTCGACCGGGCGCGGGCCAGCGGCACCCGCTGGCGTCTGGACGAGGCCCTGCAGACCCCGGCCGACTGGCAGCAGGCGCAAGCAGAACTCGACGCCGACCTGCACGCATGCGACGCGGTCTACCTCACGGTGTGCCTGGACGTGCTCAGCGCGGCCATTGCCCCGGGGGTCTCGGCACCCGCCCCGCTGGGCGTGCCGCTGCCTCTGCTCGAGCGGGTGATCGAGCAGGTCAAGGCCAGCGGCAAACTCATTGCGGCCGACCTGGCCGAACTCAACCCGGCATTCGATCGCGACCACCAAACCGCGCGCGTTGGGGCGCGCCTGCTGGCACGCATCGCAGGTCTGCCGCTGTGAGCCAGCCACGCCACAACAAGTGGCCCAAGCGCTGGCAATATCCTCCTGCCGCAGTGGGATAATTGGCAACACACTTCCCGTTTTAAGCCGGACCCACCCATGCCCTTCGAGCCCCTGCGCAACGACACCTTCCTGCGGGCCTGCCTGCGCCAAGCCACCGACCACACGCCGGTCTGGCTGATGCGCCAAGCCGGTCGCTACCTGCCCGAGTACTGCGCCACGCGGGCCAAGGCGGGCAGCTTCATGGGGCTGGCCACCAACGTGCAGTACGCCACCGAAGTGACCCTGCAGCCGCTCGAGCGCTACCGCTTGGACGCGGCGATTTTGTTCTCAGACATCCTGACGGTGCCCGATGCCATGGGACTGGGTTTGTCCTTTGCAATGGGCGAAGGCCCCAAGTTCGCCAAGGTCGTGCGCGACGAGGCGGCGGTGGCGCAGCTGGCGGTGCCCGACATGCACAAGCTGCAGTACGTCTTCGATGCGGTCAGCAGCATCCGCCGGGCGCTGCAAGGCCGCGTGCCACTGATCGGCTTTTCAGGCAGCCCCTGGACCCTGGCGTGCTACATGGTCGAAGGCGGCGGATCGGACGACTACCGCCTGGTCAAGAGCCTGATGTACAGCCGCCCCGATCTGATGCATCGCATCCTGGAGATCAACGCCGATGCGGTGGCGCTCTACCTGAAC
>JACCDP010477335.1_pt1 | contig 10891 bp, 9 predicted proteins | sample 7445841 | NCBI WGS metagenome assembly JACCDP01 (sample SAMN15323441, study PRJNA562643) | freshwater metagenome | isolation source: river surface water | place: USA:Blue River Watershed | collected 2017-08-17
AAGCTACCTATTTTGGCAATCGCATCTGCCACATTTGTAACAGCCTCAACTTGGAAATTAGCACTGGTTAGTACCTCGCGCAGAAGATTAAGCGTGAACTCCTCATCTTCAGCCACAAGTACACGGGCCTTAAATCCAGCAGACATGACTCTCCAATTGGCTAGGGCTTAAGTTTAGGCGCTGGTAAGCAGTAAATATGCGCTTACTATCGGTTTTTACTTATTTTGAATCAGGTCCTCAACCCACCGCAGATACTTTGCCCGGCCAACTTCGGGATCAAGATGTTTTTTTGCAAACTCACTACCTAACCTTGCCAATTCATCAAGCCTGATTTGATTATGGCTTAATTCTTCAATCTTTTTAGCTAAAGCTTTCGGATCTGCTGCCTCTACTAACTCAGCCACACCATCTAAGAATTTCCATGTTGCACCACCCATTGGCACGGCGGCAAGTACTGGGCGCTCGCTGTAAAGATATGAAGTTAACTTACTAGGCAGACTCATCTCCATCTGCGTTCTTCGCTCATTAACTAACAATAAATCTGCTGCTGAAAGCAACGCTGAGTAATCTTCATCTGAAACAGCAGGCATAACAGCAATATTTCTCTTGCCGTTACAGAGCGCATTTAGATTGCTCTCTTGGTTTCCATGACCTACGAGATAAATCTTGATTTTAGATTCACCTGTAAGGGCATCTGCTGCTCGCACCACATTCTCAAGATCCTGCTTAGCACCCATGTTGCCTGTGTGGATGACAACAAAATCTTTCGTTGCCCAGCCAAACTTGCGCCGTGCATTACTTTTATCTTCACTTGCTATGGTCCTAGCTGAGTAATTAAGTATTTGCTTAATTCGTCTTGATTCAACACCTAAACCAATAACCACATCTTTCATGGCAGGGGAGACCACAACCAAGTTATCTGCTGCATGCAAAGCTCTACCTTCTACAGCATGAGCAATCTTTGAAATCAGGGCGCCACCACGCAACCCTGATTGCTTAGCGCCAGCACCAGATAGATCCTGCACAATTAAGCCAAAAGTAATATCAAGCTTTCTAGCAATTGCTTTTCCCACAATTCCTGCCGCTACCGTAGGCATACATGCAATTACTACATCAAACTTTTTGCCTATTAATTTCTTAGATACTCTTCTTAAATTCCACCATAGAGATATTTCAAATCTTATCCGAACTAGTGCATTCATCCTTGGCGGGACTAAATGTTTAGCACGAATTACCTTAACTCCGTTATGTGAAGTAACACCCTCACCAATATGAGAAAACTCCACGGGAACTTTCCACCAGGGGTAGTGAGGCAAGCTAGTTAATACAGATACTTGATAATCTTTAGTTATTAAAGTTTCTGCTAGATCGGTTGTGTAAACAGAGATGCCAGTTGGCTCTGGCCAAAAATTTGTTGTGACAAGAAGTACCTTAGACATTGACTGCTTACTTTGGAGGATCAATTGAGTGAATCTTTCCGCCAACTAACATTGAGTAATCTGGAATAGATTTTCGAACAACTTCGCCAGCTGAAACCACAGAGCACTCACCGATCGTCACACCAGGTAAAACTTTGGCATCTAAACAAATCCATGCCCCATCTTTAATTTCAATAGCTTTGTGTGCATACTCCAAAGTGGCAGATAGATAATCATGGCTACCACTGCAAACGATCGAGCTTTGTGAAATGCAGACGTTTGAACCAATTCGGATCTTTTCGTGATTAATGATCCAAACTTCTTCACCAATCCAGCAATCATCCCCAATTTCTAGGTTCCAAGGAAAGTGGACCTTTACCCCACGGCGTATAAATACCCTTCGGCCGATAGAGCCACCGAAAATCCTTAGCAAGAGCGGCCTAAGTGATGAAGGTAGAAATGATGACTTAAAGATTAAATGCTGAAATGGAAACCAAATCCCGATAAGAATCTTTGTACGTAGCGTAAAACCCGCACCTACAGAGAACTCTCTTAACCTTCTTTGCACATTACAAGTCTACTTCTACACTTGGGTAATTAATTGTTCTAAGAATCGGTCTTTACAATCTTTGGAGGGGTTAGGCAATGTCAGGCTCTGAGACAGAACCCCAGTTCGAGGTTTTGCATGTCTTAACGCTCAATGGTCGAAATGGTGAATACGGTGGTCCAGTTCGTGTAGCCCGTGAATTGTGTACCGAACTCAATAGCCGCAGACATAACACGCACATATTTTCTGGTGCACTTGAGGGCTCTGAGCCGAGGCCTAAGCCTGGCCTAGTTGAGAGCTACGCGTTAGTGAAACCAATTACCCGCAAATTGGCTTTAAGCTCACTCTGGAGTTGGAAGTTAATTAAAGTCCTAAATCAATTGATAAAGAAATCCGACATAGTTCACATACATTTTGCTCGCGACTTAATTTCTTTTCTCGCTGCATTTCTATCAGCAGTGCACAGGAAGCCATTCGTAACTCAAACACACGGAATGATTTCTGATCAACGCTTTAGTACGCGAATTATAGATTTAATTCTTACAAAGCCTCTGATCAATCAATCTCGGACAATCCTCGTGCTTACAGAGATTGAACTTAAGGCTGTAGAACAGCTTGGTTTAAAACCGGTTATAAGGGTGTTACCAAATGGCATCGCAGTAGAACTACCTACAGTAAAGATGAAATTGACCAATAAGCGTATTGCATTCTGCGCCCGTCTTGATGAGCGAAAAGGCGTTGATAAGTTTATTGAACTCGCAGATGCATACAGTAGCTCAGAGAATAAGTTCGAAATTTATGGTCCAGATGGTGGCGAACTACAACAGCTGAGAAAAGAGTTAGAAATAAGAAATTTGTCTGAGCACGTTTATTACAAAGGTGCTCTACAAGCAGGCGATGTACAGAAGATGTTGAGAGATATAGATTTACTTGTCTTACCCAGCAGGGATGACAATTTCCCGATGGTAATTTTGGAAGCTCTAGCAGTTGGGACTCCTGTTTTGGTAATGCCTAGTTGTGGTTTTGCAGACTCTCTCAAAAAATTCGAACCCAACTATGTCGCCAGCTCTGAAGATCTCTCGGGCTTATTTTATTCCTTTGAGAAGCAATACAAAAGCGATTACTCCAACAAATCTAAACAAGAAATTATAGATTTTTGTAATCAAGTATTTGGAATTTCTACTGTCACTGATAAGTTACTAATTACCTATAAAGAGGCTATTAGCTATGGTAAATAGTCGCAAATCGCAAATTCTCTGGCTCACAAATTTGCCCGCACACTATAGATTTCCGATTTGGAATCGTATGGCAGATATTTTTGACCTTAAAGTAGCCTTTTTGCTTAAAGAAAAAAACTGGCGTAACTGGACTGTGCCTGCTGGGCAAACTTGGAAGCACGAGTACCTCTCATTAAAATCAATAAATATAAAAGAATATGACCTGATCCCAAGTTTCCGAGGCGCGAAGAAGTTACTTCAAAACGTAGATTTATTGGTCCTCGGGGGGTGGGAAACCCCCTTCTATATTCGTATTTTGTTACTGGCAAAAAAATGGGATATTCCAGTAATTCAAATATATGAATCTACTGCAGACTCCCAACGATTCAAGAAGGGTATAATTCCTAAGATTCGCTCAAAGCTTTTCTCCAAAGTAAATTTCGTTGTCACGTTCGGAGCTGCCTCCACTAAGGCTACAGAGGCTATGGGTGTTAATTCTGAAAAAATTATTACCTTATTCAACCCGGTTGACGTCAGTTGGTTTCATTCTTTTGCAAATAGCCATCGCATATCGCAGTCTTTGGGGCATCGCTTTATTTATGTTGGTCAGCTGATCGAGCGCAAAAATGTGGCAAACATAATTAATTCTTTTGCCGCCATTAGAAATGAAACCGACACTTTGACTATCGCAGGTGATGGACCTCTTGCCCAAAAACTTAAAGACCTTGCAGCAACACTTAAGATCTCAGAATCAGTAATATTTTTAGGGCATAAGAACCAAGTAGAGCTAGCCGAGCTTTATGCCACAAGCAATACCATCATACTCGCCAGCACTAATGAGGTTTGGGGGCTTGTTGTGAATGAAGCTCTTGCATCAGGGCTGCACGCAGTCGTAGCAGAAAAATGTGGTGTTGCAGAATTTGTAAAAAATATGGAGGGTGTATTCATTTGCTCCACAGATCAAAAGTCACTCAAGTTTGCAATGGATACTAGTTCACGGAAGTGGAGCGGATACATTGAAAATCCTGAGATATTGAAATTCACGCCCGAGAAGTTTGCTGATGAAATGATTAATTTAGTTCATCTCAAAATCAATGATCGCATTTGAAATTGATAAATTGCAACCATTCAGATTATCAATAATCTGTTTCTATGACTATGTAAATTTCCTTGATAACTATTTCACTTTATAAAATCAACTCGAATTAAATTTTCATCATTCCATCTCATTGTTTAATAACACTATTTAGATTTAATCAAAAACAAAATTAAAAAATATTCATGTATGGTTTCTATTTCAATACGATAATCACGGTATAGTTAGGGCATGACCGTCAAAAAAATTAATAATAACCCTGAAATACTATATTCCCACTTGATTATCTTAAACTTGGTTTTTGGATCTATTTCTGTATTCATATTATCTGAGTCGATTGGTATTTTCGGTAATGGGTTAAACCTGCTTAATTTTCCAATTCAGATTGCAAATATATTTTTGGCAATTTTCTTCCTGTCATTTTCACTAGCTTTTAGAAATCAAAAAAAGACTATGGCATTATTTTGGACATTTCAATTGATATTTTTCGGATTAACCGGGTTGCTAAATATATTGGATCCTGCTCCCTATTATTTAACTCAAATTACAACTTTTTCTGATCTACAAAAAGCTTCTCTGTTTACTTTTATTGCGCAAATTTTCGTAGCAGTTGCACAAGTAGTTTTTGTATTTAAGCAAAAGCGTGAGAAAGCCCATGAATTTCTGTTAAGCAAGACAGATTATCAAAGAGTTAAGAGAAAAATACGAAATATTTTAGTACTTTATGTAATCTTGCTGCCAGTTGTTATCAATTCTCTTGGAGGAACTGCTTTTTTACTCCGGCGCACTAGGTTCGGTTTAGATCTTTCAAATTTGACTACAGCATCGCAATCTATTTTTGAATCAATTTTATATGTCCCACCCTTAATCTGTTTACTAACACTCTTATATTTTGGTGACAGCTTTGAAAAACCCCGTAAAACCTTGATCTTTTTATTAGTATGGATTGTTTTCTTGTCTAACCCCTTGGCAAATCCTAGGCAAGTTACGTTGTTTTTATTGCTTCCAATAGTTTTCTATTTCTTAAGAGGCAAGAGAATTGCTACAAATAGTTTCTTTGTGGGGATTCCATTTCTACTTGTCTATAGTGCGAACTTGGTGGACAGATTTACTGGTCAATTTAATCCAGTAAGGTTTACTATTCTGTCTCGTAATGGCGATTTTGATTCTTTTGCGCAATTTGCAAGTGGTATAAAATTGACTGATAATGATTTGTTTCCATATTTTCAACAAATTTTAGGTTCGATTCTTTTTTTTGTCCCTAGATCAATTTGGGATTCGAAGCCACGTGATACTGGAGTTGAAATAGCGAATGCATTGAGCTTAAAGTTTCAGAATATCAGCGCACCTTGGATTCTTGAGGCGTACTCTAATGCTAGATTGCTGGGTTTAATTCTTACTTCAATATTTGTTGGCTTTTATTTATCGAAGTACGATTTGGGCTCTCTTGATAATCTTAGAAGTTGGCTACTTGGCTCGGTACTTACTGGAGTGCTTTTCATATTACTTAGGGGTAGTTTGTTGCAAGCAACAGGTAGAGTGATTTTCTCATTCTTACTTGTATATTACATCACGTACAGATTTAAAATAAAAAGTTTCTAGCGCAGTTCTGTAATTATCCACTGTACTACTCAGTTGATATGGTTTTCTGATGAATGTTCTGAAAATTCGAGGTACGGTATGCATTATTGCCAATTTCTGTGGCAATTGTTCAAGATCAGAACTTGATGTTGGAGTACGACCCTATTGGGCTGTAATTCCTCATCTAATTTGGTGGATGCTCCGCAGTACAAATATAATCAGGCACATTTTGAAGACGATGTAATACTTAAATTTAGGAGTACAGGCACATTCATTTACATTCTCTAACTATCAGATTCATTCGTATTTCACTTTAGTTCGATGTATTTTTTGATTCCTCGCTGATTTATGAGTAACTCTAATGAATTCGAGAGTAGGTATGTTATAGAAAGAAGCACTATAGAAAGATCAAATTGAAGGAAGATTGCAACGGTGCTCAAAAGGAATATTCCACTTGCATAGTTGGCCTTTGCAGCGCCTGAAAAGTCATTGGTTGCAATCAATATATTATTGAATAGAATATTGAGCGCAAGTATAGAGGTATTGATAATAAAGACGCTCTGAAAAATATAGTTTTGAGGGGTCCTGTTAATTCCAAAAATGCCTAACGAGAAGTACGGAACGATTAGACTCATTACTATGGCAATCGAAAACAATTTTTTCCTTAACAGATTAGTTGAAGATATGACTTTTTTAGTTTGCGACAAGTCTTCTGATAAGTCGTGAAGGATTCGGTTTCCGAGAAGTGTAGATGGAAGTGCCAAGGTGTTTGAGATTCTCTTAGAAGAAATTAATAAAGGTAAGGTATTGAAGTATGAGCTTCCACTCAAAATGAACAGATCAAGTCCCGCTAGCGCATGACCCCCATACTGAATCCAAATTCTTGCCCCCATTGCTATTTGTGAAAAATTCAGACCCATTTTTATAGGCCGTAATCTATACAGGTCTAAGGCAAGAAAAATTGTGCAAACAAGTATGTACACAAAAATTACAAAATTAAGGGTGAGACCAGAATTCGCTTGACTAAAAATCCCAAATGATAGAAATATTACAAACTTCCTAGCCACCGGAATCCATGCCGACTCCCGCACGGACAACTTTACCTGACGCACGAGGTAGATTGAGTCAATGAATGCGTCTAGGGTTAAACCGACGAATAACATAGGACTAAAAAAAGTAAATTCGAAAACGGAAGTAAAAATCAGCACTACGGAGAGACCAATGAGAGTCCCCGTCAACTTATTTGCCAAAGTTGCAGTAAATTTCTGAGAGTTCCCCTTTCCTATTTCTATAACCATTTGATTTGTAGATCCTAAATCTGTAATCCAAATTAGTATTCCGGCAACAGACAACGATGCTGCATATGTCCGGAAATCTTCAACCGAAAACTCTCGTGTAATCACAATAATTATCAATAAAGTGAGTAAAGCTGTTGTATACCTGCCAATAATTGAAATAATTCCTAGTTTTCGCATGCCCTTCATCTACTTTGCATAATTTTATTCGTAAGGCTCACTAGAATTACTCTAGGCCATAAGGAGCAAAAGCAGAAGGAGTTCACGAATTGTGACATATCTCAGTATAACTCTGACAAAACCTAGAATGGTCGAATGCTTTAATAGAGTGCGGTCCGATATATTGCAGGCGTGGATCTTATTCTAGGGACTTCTGCGTTAGCAACAGTTAGAAATTATTGGTGCCAAGCAAAAATTCGCTCCTTCCTCCAAGAAGTCTATAGTCAGGGAAGCACTAAGATAGATACAGCGCCACTTTATTCATCACTTGATGCGGAAAAACTCATAGGTAGGACATTTCCTGAGGATGAATTCCCAGATATTTTGATATCAACAAAAATGGGATACAGATATTCATCAGCAATTTTCCCTCTCAATCGTGCGTATTCTAGGATTATTAAGTTTAAAAATGGTGGCTCACCGGTGAAGCAATTCAAAGTTTCACCAGAACTCGAATTGAAATCTTCACTTAATCGCCTCAACCGAAAAAAAGTTCACACTTTTTTTTTGCATGATGTTGACAACCCTTACCTGATTGATTTGTTTTTGGGAGATTTAATTTCGCTCAAACTAAAAGGTTTTACGCAAGAGATTGGGATTGCGACAAGATCTAAACACATGTATGTCCCTGAAGAGATCGATACTTTGCAAATTCCCTATCATTTAGTTGAACATTATAGTAAGAGAATCTTTTGTAAATTTCAGGTACATTCACTTTTTGCTGATGGTCAAATAACTAATGAATGTATAGCGGCTAAAATTGACAAATTAAAAAGTATTCCGCAGGTATCCTCAATAGTATTGGGGACCACGAATATTTTGCACTACACGCAAATTTGGGAAATGGTTCAACTAAATGGCTGACATTACTGAGTCATTCTGCGATGTACTAATTATTGGCTCTGGCCCAGCTGGAGTGGCCGCAGCATCTACACTTTTACAAAACGGTGTGTCAGTTTGCTTGGTTGGAGGAGGCAGGGATTTTAAAAACCCAGAAATACAAAATCTATATCTTGAATCTGAATTCAATGAGAACTTACATGAATCGCTCAGGGAGAACCGTGTTAGGGGTCTGGGTGGAACTTCTGCAAAATGGGGTGGGCGTCTTGTTGAGTTTTCGGACTTTGATTTCCAGAAAAAGAATTCTGTTCTTGGCGCTTTTTGGCCAATAACGAAATCTGACTTGATCCCTTATTACAGAAAATCACTCGAGTTTTTTGGAATTGGTGAGCCGAAAGAAAATTTAACCATGCATGATGCATCAGCGGAGGAGATTGCCGTTAACCTGAACCTTAATCTTGATGACATGCTTAATTTTGCAATCTCGAACGTCAAAATTGACTCACCTGAAATCTGGACGGAAATAGGTAATGTATATCACAACAAGTCTGCATTTTTGAAAAAATTTCAGAATTTTCATCCGTATGAAGATTGGCATTTGACGAAATTGGATCTGAATCAAAGTGACCAAAAGTCAATTAAGTCAGTGGTGATTCAGAATTTGCTCGGAGAGCGAAAGATTTTGAGTTCTAAATTTATAATCCTAGCTTGTGGTGCAGTGGAAAATACAAGGATACTTCAAATACTGGCTAGAGAGAATTCTAAAGTGTTCGGTAAGAATCAGTATTTGATTGGGAAGAGTTATACCTCCCATGCATTTTTCTCGATACCAAAAATTTATAAGCCGGACAATTTTTTTTGGGACTTTCGTAAAATTGCAAACGGTCTTTTAAAGAATCGGGTCACGTTCACTCATAAATTTGAAGATGAGGAGCGAAGTGTAGGTATCTTCTTTGCTTACCCGCCATTGACGGGTCCTAATCTCAATTTAAGCCGACTCCGGAATTTCTATTTCAAATATGGTTTTCGCTCACTATTCAACAGAGAATTGCTTACAAGAAATTTAAGAAAATTGCTGCTAATTTCTCAAAAAAATCGCACTATTCCTCAAGATTCACGAATTAATTCCAGCGGCAAACAGTGCCTGCATGTTCAATTTGAAATATTCGGGTCTCTAGAATCGCAAATTGAATTAGGGGATAATATCGATACATTCAAAAACTTACTTCCAAATGCGAAATTAGTTTTCTCTGAAAACGACAAGCGGTGTATACGTGATATATATTATGGGTTGCACAAGTGTTTCCACATGTTTGAAACAAGTAAAGAGCACCTGAGGCTAATAGAAAAAGACATTCTTGAAAGACCCAATTCTCACGCCCACCAGATAGGTGGAACAATTATGGGTTCGGATGAATCAAACTCAGTAGTAAATGGGACCGGAAAAGTTCACAAAATCGAGAATTTGTATGTAGCAGGTTCCAGTATTTTTACAACAGCTGGAGAAGCAAATCCAACCCATACGATTGTTGCACTTAGTATTCGAACTTCGGAATTTCTAGTCGATCTACTGAAATCTTCAAGAGCTTAATTTCGTGTAGTTACTGAAAAGGCAAACCATGTCAGACTCATGTCCGCCCCAATAGATGTCGTACCCGGCGTTAGCAATAGTTCTCGTTAATTTATTTATCTGCTCTCGTTTTAGATGCCCGACCTCTATTTGCATAATCAGTGGCTTGAATTTGTGTAAATCAAGTCCGGCAATTATTTCACACTCATGCCCCTCTGTGTCGATTTGGAGAATTTCAAAATATTTCCATCCAAAATTGTCTAGAATTTTTGTTAAAGTTTCTGTCTTTACCGCGATTTCACTGAATTTTGCTCCGTAATTCTTTTGTTTTAGGAATGCTTTCTTGTTCATTGAAGATATCTCAGAAGCGTGTGGTCGACTTTCGGGATCTTGTACGAAAATATGTGAGAGACCCGATGAGTCACTCACCGCGATTTGGTGAGATAGGATTCGATTGTCAAATTTAAGTAAATTGTATTTTAATTTCGAGTATATTTGAGGGTTTGGTTCATATATGTGGCCGGTCCAACGCGGATCCACTTGATAAAATTTTCTAATTGGATCAACATAAATTCCATCATTCCCACCGATTTGAATGAACCTAACCTGTGTATGATCTTTTAATAATTGGGTCACTAAAATATCAAATACTGGTAGCACCGGATATTTCCAATCCGGATATTTTCTGATTTCATACCCATAGTTTCGAAGCATTTTTGAGATATAAGCCCGAAACAAATTTATGAAACGTCCCAAGAACGCCCCCTATTCTACTAATGTTGAGTTGTAATTTTACAATTAAAGCACAAGAGTTAGTTATGAGAAAGAAATTCTATATTTATTACAACTGACGGATAGAAATAGTACCTTAAAGGTCAGGATTGCTGTTAAGTTTAGGTTCCAATCCTAATGAAAATGAGCGCTGTGAATGAATTAGTTCCAATAAAGACTTTTCGGTAGTTTAAAGGGTTCAACAAAACATGAATCTAAGTGGGTTGTGAGGGACTCGAACCCCCGACCCGGTGATTAAGAGTCACCTGCTCTACCAACTGAGCTAACAACCCGGCTTTTTACTACTGGCCGACCCTATCAGCACTTTTATGGTGGG
>JACCDP010718276.1_pt1 | contig 10890 bp, 12 predicted proteins | sample 7445841 | NCBI WGS metagenome assembly JACCDP01 (sample SAMN15323441, study PRJNA562643) | freshwater metagenome | isolation source: river surface water | place: USA:Blue River Watershed | collected 2017-08-17
GGGCGATTTTGCTGGGGTCAGCCCCTTGGCCACCCTCCCAAGCGTGCTGGTGGTGGGCTCGGGCAGCCCGATCAAAAACGTGGCCGAGCTGATTGCTGCTGCGCGGGCCAAGCCCGGTGCCCTTAACTATGCATCGGCCGGGGTGGGCAGTGCCACCCATGTCAATGCCGAGAAGTTTCGCGCCACGGCCAATCTGCAGCTCACACACATTCCCTTCAAGGGCACGCCCGAGACCATCGTTGAGACCAGCACCGGTCGCACCGACTTCATGTTCACGCCGGTGTTGGCCTCGATTCCGGCCATCCGCGAGAACCGTCTGCGCGCCATTGCGGTGAGCACCGCCAAGCGGTCGGCGGCCCTGCCCAACGTGCCCACGGTGGCTGAGTCGGGGCTGCCCGGTTTTGCCTTCGACTTCTGGATCGGCATGCTGGCACCGGCCAAGACACCCAAGCCGGTGGTGGCGCGTCTGAACACAGAGATTGCCCGCATCCTGGCCATGCCCGATGTGAAAGAGCGCATGGCCACTTTAGGGGCTGAGCCCATGCCCATGAGCCCGGATCAGTTTGACGCCTACATCAAGGACGAGTACAACACCCTCGGCGCGGTGATGCGCTCGGCCCCCAAGCAGTAAACCCCCAGCCAGGGCCGGCTTGCCTCCGGTCAGGCGCATGGCGCAAACGACCGTCCTTTTTGAGCTCAACGGCCAGCCCTGCCAGATGGAGGGGCCGGCCTCCAAGCCCTTGCTCTATGCGCTGCGTGAGCGCGGCCATTGCGCCACCCGCATGGGTTGCGGGGCCGGTCAGTGCGGGGCCTGCCATGTGCTCATCGACGGTCGCAGTCGGCCGGCCTGCGACACGCCCCTGGAGGCTCTGAGCGGATGCCGCGTCACCACCGTCGAGGGACTGGCCCAGGGCCAAGCGCCCGGTGTGTTGCAGCAGGCCTTCATCGACGAACAGGCGGCCCAGTGTGGCTACTGTCTGTCGGGCATTTTGATGAGCGCCACCGAATTGCTGCAGCGCCGTCCCCGTCCCTCTGAACATGAAGTGCGCGAGGCGCTGGACGGACATTTGTGCCGGTGCGGCTCTCATCAGCGCATCGTGCGGGCTGTGCTGCGCGCCGCTGCCGCCATTAACCGGGGGGCCGTGTGAACGCACCGGCCTCTTCGCTGGCCAGCCTGAAAACCAATCCGCGCCTGGGTCAGTGGCTGACCATCGGCGCCGATGGCAGCGTGACCGTGCGCAGTGGCAAGGTCGAACTCGGCCAGGGCATACGCACCGCTCTGGCGCAGATCGTGGCGCATGAACTCGATGTCAACATCGAGCGGGTGCGCATGGTCAGCGCCGACACGGCCGTCTCTCCCAACGAGGGCGTGACGGCGGGCAGCCTGTCCGTCACCGATTCGGGTGGCGCCCTGCAGCAGGTCTGCGCCCAAACCCGGCGCATCTACCTGCGGCAAGCGGCGCTGCGCTTGCGATTGACGCCGCAACAGGAGGCGCAGCTTCGGGTGACCGATGGCCGTATCGGTGTACCCGGCGACACGGCAGCGCTCACCTACTGGGAGCTGGCTGATCCGGCCCTGCTGGATCTGGACGCCACCGAGCTCGTCGAGCCGCGTGCCTCGCCCCCAATGCAGGTGCCACGCCTGGATCTGCCCGCCAAGGTGCTGGGTCAGCCCAGTTATCTGCACGATCTGCACTGGCCGGATCTGCTCTTTGGGGCGGTGGTGCAGCCGCCTTCGCCAGCGGCCCGCCTGCTGCGCGCTGATCTGCAAGCAGCTCGTGCCTGGCCCGGGGTGGTGGCGGTGGTGCAGCAGGGCAGTTTTTTGGGGCTGATTGCCCAGACCGAATACCAGGCGCTGCAGGCGCGCGCCCGCCTGGCCGCCGCAGCGCAATGGCAAGAGTCGCAAAGCCTGCCGGACATGCAGGCCCTGGCTGATCATTTGCGCCAGGGACCGGTGGAGACCACCACCGTCAGCAGCAAAACACCTGCAGACAGCTTCACCGGCCTGAAGAGGCATGCGGCCAGTTATCAGCGCCCATTTTTGGCCCATGCGTCCATTGCGCCGTCTTGCGCCGTAGCCACCTTCACCCCCGAACAGTCCACGCAGCTGGAGGTCTGGACGCACAGCCAGGGCGTGTTCAATTTGCGCGCCGATCTGGCCACGCTGATGGGCCTGCCCGTGCAGGCGGTGCGGGTGCGTCATGCCGATGGTGCCGGTTGCTACGGCCACAACGGCGCTGATGACGTGGCTGCGGATGCGGCCTTGCTGGCGCGCGCCATGCCCGGTCACCCGGTGCGGGTGCAGTGGAGTCGAGAAGACGAATTGACCTGTGCCCCGGTGGGTGCGGCCATGGTGGCGGACTTGCAGGCTGATCTCGATGCCCAGGGGCAGATCGTGCATTGGCGGCATCAGGTCTGGTCGACCGGCCACAGCATGCGACCCGGGCGCAGCCCGGTGCCGGTGCTCCGGGCGGCCAACCTGATCGACCCGCCGTTCGAGTCGCAGGTGGCCATCAACATGCCCATGGCTGTGGGTGGCGGCGCCGAGCGCAACGCGGTCCCCTTGTACGACTTTGCCGGGCACGAGGTCCTGAGCCATCGCCAGCTGCGCATGCCCATCCGCACTTCGTCGCTGCGTTCGCTGGGCGCGCACCTCAATGTCTTTGCAGCCGAGAGTTTCATGGACGAACTGGCCGAGCAAGCCGGCTGTGACCCGCTGAACTTTCGCCTGCGTCATCTCAAGGACGAGCGTGCGCGCCGTGTGCTCGAGCGCGCTGCCCAGTGGTCCCACTGGCAGCCTGCCGCCCTGGCCGAGGGTCAGGGCATGGGGCTGGGATTGGCGCGTTACAAAAACACCGGGGCTTGGTGTGCGGCGGTGGCCCAGGTGGATGCTGGCGCCAGTTTGCGGGTGAGCCGGCTGTGGCTGGTTGTCGATGCCGGCCGCATCATCAACAGGGACGGAGCGCGCAACCAGATCGAAGGCGGTGCCATCCAGACGGTCAGCTGGGTGACCAAGGAGCAGGTGTGCTTTGACCGCACCCGCATCACCTCGGGCAGTTGGGAGAGCTACCCGATTCTTCGCTTTACCGAAGTGCCACAGGTGGAGGTTGAGCTGATTGAACGCCCGGACCAGCCCAGCCTGGGGGTGGGCGAGGCCACGCATGGCCCGGTGGCGGCCGCCATTGCCAATGCGGTTTATGTGGCGCTGGGGGTGCGCATGCGCGCCATGCCCATTCATGCAGAGACGATTGCCCGTGCTGCGCTGGCAGCTTGAACACCTGGAGGCCTGATGGTTCGCGTCAATGTCTTTAACACCTCGAGCAACCTGCCCTTGCTGGCCGCCCTGCAGGCTGGCGACTTCGAGCGTCTGGGTTTGCAGGTCGAGGTGCAGCACACGCCCAATTCAGACGAGCAGCGCGCGGGCCTGGCAGCCGGTCGCTTCGAGATCGCACATGCAGCGCTGGACAACGCCGTGGCTCTGATTGAAAGCGGCGCCGACGCGGTCATCGTCTGTGGCGGCGATGCGGGCCTGAACGACTTCATGGTGCGGCCTGAGATCACCCACTTCGAGGATTTGCGCGGCAAGCTGCTGGCGGTCGATGCGCCCAACACCGCCTACGCTCTGGTGGCCAAGAAGATCCTCAAGGACCGGGGCCTGTTGGAAGGTCGCGACTACCAGGTCAAGCTCGCCGGCGGCACCGGGCCGCGTGCAGCCGCGATGGTCAGCGATGCGTCGCTGGCCTGCGGCATGATCAATCCTCCCTTTAATTTCAAACTGCGGGCCCAGGGTCTCAAGAGCTTGGGCAGTCAGTACGATTTGCTCGGGCCGTATCAGGCCACCGGCGCCTATGTAATGCGCCCGTGGGCGCAGAGCCATCGAGAGGTCTTGCAACGCTACCTGGCTGCCTACATCCGAGGCCAGCGCCGGGTGATGGACCGCAGCAACCAGGCCGCGATGATGGACCTGCTCAGCGCCAATTTCAAGCTGGATGAGCAGGCCGCCCGCAACACCTATGAGGCCCTGCTCACAGAGGGCTCTGGCTTGGCGCCCGACGCCGCTTTCAACCGCGAGGGCTTCGCCCGTGTGCTCTCCATTCGTGCCGAGATGGAGGGCATGTGGGGCGGTGTGCCGCCGCCGTCTGAGCGTTACCTGGATCTGAGTGCCTATGAGCAGGCGCTGGCCTTGGCTTGAAACCGGAGACGATGATGCAAGCACACCCCCAACGTTTGCCCTATGTTGACCCATCGGCCATCACCGATCCGGCGATGCGCGCCGAGTTCGAGCGCGCCGCCCGCGAGGGAGCGCCGCGGCCGGAGAGTCATGCCATCCGCGCTCATGTGCCGGCGGTGTTCTGGTCCTTTGCCAACGCCTGGAACGACACCTTCGTCCATGGCGTCTGTGACCACGCCCTCAAAGAGCTGTGCCGGCTTTACGTCTCGCAGGCGGTCAACTGCAACTATTGCGGCAACCAGCGTTCGCTCAAGGCGCAGGCCCAGGGCTTGGTCGAAGACGATGTGCGCGATCTGCTTGAATTTGAAAAGTCCAGCCGCTTCGATGATCGGCAAAAGGCGGCCTTGCGCCTGGCCGAAGCCATGACCTGGGGGCTCGATTCCACCGATGCTTTGTGGAACGGGCTGCGTACCCATCTGGAGGTGCCGCAGATCGTGGAGTTGGGCTTTTTTATCGGCCTGACCATGGGCCAGCAGCGCTGGAATCGCTTGCTCAATTTGCAGCACGGCAGCTTCATGGGCGGCACCACCGGTGGCTTGGCCGCTTCAGCCCTGCAAAAGGCCGTTTGAGCATGGCCCACGTCCACTTCTTTGGTATGGGTAAGATGGGTTTGCCCATGGCCAGCCATCTGAAGGCGGCCGGCCACTCCCTCACGGTGAGTGAGCCCAGCCCCGAACGTCTGGCGCTGGCCCGCGCGGCCGGTCTGGCGGTGGCCGAGCCCAGTTCGATCAACCAGGCGTCCTTCGTCATGTCCTCCTTGCCCGACGATGCGGCGCTGCTGGCGGTGGGTGAGCAGGTGGCGCAGCAGGCGCAGCCCGGCGCCACCTACGTGGACACCAGCACCGTCTCGCTGGCCGCCTCGGCCCGCGTGGCCCAGTGGTGCCGCGCCCGCGGTGTGGCTTACCTGCGCACCACCGTGTCGGGCAACAACAAGATGGCCGAGGCGGCTGCCTTGACCGTCATGGCCTCGGGGCCTCGCGCGGCCTACGAACGCGCTGAACCCCTGCTGGCCTGCTGGGGTCCGCAGCGCTTTTACCTGGGTGATGCCGAGCAGGCCCGCCTGATGAAGCTGGTGGTCAATTTGCTGATTGCACAGACCAGCGCCATGCTGGCCGAGGGGCTGACCCTGGGGCGCAAGGGCGGCCTGGATTGGCAGGACATGTGGCAGGTCTTGTGTGCCAGCGCGGTAGGTTCGCCCATCCTCAAGGCCAAGTCGGTGCAGCTGGCCCAGCGTGACTTCACACCCACCTTCACGGTCGAGCAGATGATCAAGGACCTCCAGTTGATGGTGGACGCTGCGCGCGATGTGCATGCGCCCTTGCCGCAGACAGCAGCCACCCTGCAGCTGATGCACGCAGCCGTGGCGCAGGGCGATGCGCTCGAGGACTACGCCGCCATCATCAAGGCGGTCGAGCGCAGCGCCGGCCTGTCCACTGATTTGGAGCGCCAGCCATGATGAACGCCTTTGTCTACAACGCTTACGCCGCGCGGGTGGTGTTTGGGGCGGGCAGCCTTCAGCACCTCGAGCGCGAGATTGATGCGCTGGGCTACACCCGTGCCCTGGTCTTGTCCACGCCCGAACAGCGGGACTCGGCCGAGCGGGTGGCCGCCCTGCTGGGGCCGCGCGCGGCCGGTGTGTTTGACCGTGCCGTCATGCATGTGCCCATTGAGACAGCGCGTCAGGCGCGCGAGGAGGCACGCAAGCTGGGCGCCGACTGTGCGGTGGCCATCGGCGGGGGCTCGACCACCGGCCTGGGCAAGGCCATTGCGCTTGATTCGGGACTGCCCATCATTGCGATTCCCACCACCTATGCCGGCTCGGAAATGACGCCGGTTTATGGCATCACCGAAGGGGGGATCAAGAAAACGGGCAAAGACGCCAAGGTGGTGCCCAGGGCGGTGATTTATGACCCCGAGCTCACCTTGAGCCTGCCGGCGGCGATGAGCCTGACCAGCGGCATTAATGCTATCGCGCATTCGGCCGAGGGCCTGTATGCCGCCGATCGCAATCCGGTGATTGATTTCATGGCCGCCGACGGCATTGCTGCCCTGGGGCGGGCCTTGCCCGCGATCTGTCGCAACCCGGCCGATCTGGCGGCCCGCACGGATGCCTTCTATGGCGCCTGGCTGTGCGGCATCGTCATGGGCAGCGTGGGCATGGCCCTGCACCACAAGCTGTGTCACACGCTGGGTGGCACCTTCAATCTGCCGCATGCCGAATGTCACACCGTGGTGTTGCCGCACGCGCTGGCTTACAACGCGCCGGCTGCGCCGCAGGCCATGGAGCGCATTGCACACGCCCTGGGCGGCCGCAGCGGCCCAGCCGCAGTCTATGACCTGGCCCGCGACAACGGGGCGGTGGTGGCCCTGCGTGATTTGGGCGTGAAGGCGCAAGACCTGGACCGCGCCTGCGACATCGCGGCGCAGAACCAGTACCCCAACCCGCGCCCGCTTGAGCGTGCCGCGCTGCGGCAGTTGTTCCAGAACGCCTGGGAGGGCGTGCGGCCCGACTGATGCTGCGGGCGTTACCCGGTTCGGTCGGTCGTGCGTGCCGGAACTGGCCGCCGCCCTGCCGTCAAAGCCCGAAGCGGGCCGTCCATTTGCGCTCGTAGTCCATGCGCTCGAAGTGCTCGACCATGAAATCAATGAAGGTCCGCACCTTGGCCGAGAGGTGCTTGCGGCTGGCGTAGGCCAGATTGATCGTCAGGCGGGGCAGCTCCCAGTCATCGAGCACCGGCACCAGACGCCCGGCGACGATGTCGTCATAAATGATGTAGGTGGGCTGGACCAGGATGCCCAGTCCGTCGAGGGCCGCCGCACGCAGGATCTGGCCATCATTGGATTCAAGCAGCCCCTTGACGTTGACGGTGCTGTTGACGCCCCCTTTTGAAAAACGCAGCTCATTGGGGTTATTGGCGTGGGTGTAGATCAGCAGCTTGTGGCGCTGCAAATCCTCCAGGCTTTGCGGCGTACCGTGGCGGGCCAGGTAGCCCGGCGAGGCAGCCAGCAGTCGTCGGGTCTCGGCCATGCGCCGGATGGTGATGTTTGAATCGGGTTCGGACTCGCGGTTGCGGATGGCCACATCGATGTTGTTGTCGATGATGTCCATGTAGCGGTTGGCCGCTTCCAGATGGACCTGCACGTTGGGGTAACGCTGGGTGTATTCGCGCAACAGCGGCGCCACATGGTGCATGGCGAAAGACAGCGAGGCGGTCACTCTCAGCACCCCGGTGGGGTTCAGGGCGGTGGCATTGACCGCCGCCTCGGCATCGCGCAGGTCGGCGACGATGGCGCGGGCCCGGCTGTGAAATTCCCGCCCGGTGTCGGTCAGGAACAGCCGCCGGGTGTTGCGCTCGACCAGCCGCGCGCCCAGCCGCGCCTCGAGGGCGGCCAGATGCCGGCTGGCGGCCGCATTGGACAGCTGCAGCGCTTCGGCGGCGCGCGTCAGGCTGCCGGTTTCGGCCACCTGCACAAACAGTTCAATTTCGGTCCAGCGGTCCATGGTCGCTCGGTGGGAGGGGCGGGCCGCCCGGGTTCAAGGGCCTCCATCGTAGCGGCAAGCGGCCCATCCCCGGGGGGTTTATTCCATTTGGCGGAAATCTCATTTGCGCAGGGGCTATTTTTCTTCGCGTTTTGAAAATCTATAGTCCGCGCTGACCGGGCTTTCCGAGTGGGGCAGATCTTTGCGCAATCTCAATCAGGACACCATCACCCAGGCCGTCATCGCCCGCCTGGCCGGCACGCCTGATGCGCGGCTCAAGGAAGTCATGACCAATCTGGTGCAGCACTTGCACGCCTTTGCGCGCGAAACCCGCCTGACCGAAGCGGAATGGCAGGCCGGCATCGAATTTCTCACCGAGGTGGGTCAGCATTGCGACTCCGGCCGCCAGGAGTTCGTGCTCCTGTCGGACATCCTGGGGCTGTCCACCCTGACCGTGACCCAGAACCACGACAAGCCGGCGGGCTTGACCGAATCGACCGTGATGGGTCCCTTTTATGTGGCCGATGCGCCGCAGCTGTCTGGCGGCGAGAAGTTGTCGGCCGACAGACCGGGGCAGTCTTGCCGCGTCAGCGGCCGCATCGGTGCGGTCGATGGCTCTGCGATTGCGGGTGCGATTGTGGAGGTCTGGCATTGCGACAGCGATGGCCTCTACGACATCCAGCAGGGCCAGGGCGAGCAGCGGCACTGCCGCGGCGTGCTGCATACCGACGCGCAGGGGCGTTACCAAGTCGAGACCGTCGTGGCACCGTCCTACCCGGTCACGGCCGATGGGCCCGTCGGCCGCCTGCTCGGTGCGATGGCCGCCCACCCCTGGCGACCGGCGCACATCCACTTTCGCGTCTCCGCCCCTGGCTTTGAAACCCTGGTGACCCATGTGTACCGGGAGGGCGACCCTTATCTGGACAGCGATGTGGTCTATGGCGTGCGCGAGTCCCTGATCGTGCCTTGGTCTGAAGACGCGCAGGGTCGGTGTGTGATCGAGTTTGATTTCACCTTGCAGCGGAGGTCTGCATGACCCCTCCTCTGATTGAGCGGACCGTCGGTGCCGGACGGCCGGGGCGCGGCCTGCCCGAGGGCAGAGCCGGTCTCACCCGGCAGGTCGGCGCCCCTGACAGGGGCCCCGCGCGACTTTGTGATGAGCAGGCGAGGGCGGCGCGGCCATGATCAAGCACATCGTCATGTGGAATCTGCGCGGCGACACGCAAGAAGACAAGTCACAGGCCATCGCGGTACTCAAGCGCAGCTTCGAATCGCTGCGGGGCCGGGTACCGGGCTTGTTGCACCTGGAGATCGGCGTGGACTCCAGCCGCATCGATTACGCCTGCGATGTGGTGCTCTATTCGGAATTCGAGTCGCAGGCTGCGCTCGATGCCTATGCTCTGCATCCCGAGCATTTGCGGGTCAAGCAGGAATTGGCCGACCTGCGGATTGCCCGGCACCAGGTGGACTACCTGGCCGAACCCCGTTGAACCCGGAAGGACCTTGCGATGGAGGCCACGATGAAGGATGAGTTGGAAATTCGCCAGATGATCGAGCGTTGGGCGCTCTGGCGTGATGCCGGGATGTGGGATCAATTCGCCACGGTTTGGCACCCCGAGGGCGTGATGATGGCGACCTGGTTTCAGGGCCCTTACCGTGAATTCATCCGGGTGACGCAGGAGGGCTGGGCCAAGGGGGTGAGCATCTTGCATTTCCTCGGTGGCAGCGCGATCGAGGTGGCTGGCGACCGAGCCATCGCACAGACCAAGATGACCATTTCGCAGCGCGGCCTGGTGGAGGGTGCCGCTGGACCGGTGCTTTGCGATGTGGTGTGCACCGGGCGTTTCTACGACTTTGTGACCCGCCATGAGGGGCACTGGAAGCTGCTGCATCGCCAGCCCATCTACGAGAAGGATCGCATCGATCCGGTCGATCCGAGCGCGACGCTCAAGCTCGATCAGCAGGCTTTGTCCGCATTTCCAGAGGGGTATCGTCACCTCGCTTACATTCAGACGCGCATTGGCTACAAGGTCAAAATGGACATGCCGATGCTCAAGGGCGATGAGGTGCATCGCCTGTATGCGCGGGGCGGCCGCTGGCTGGCCGGTGGAGCGCTGGAGCGATGAGTGCGTTTCTTCACACCCTGTTCACTGCGGCCGTCGGACGGACCGCATCATCGACCTATCAGGAGGCAGCCATGATGAACAGACGTTCTTTCAACCAGGTCTCAGCGCTGGGATTGCTCGGCGTGGCCGCAGCACCCGGGGCCTGGGCCCAGGCCTTTCCGTCCAAGCCGCTGCGTGTGGTGGTGCCTCAGCCGCCCGGAGGTGGCTTCGATGTGGTCGGCCGCCTGCTCGCCGATCGACTGGGCAAGGCGCTGGGGCAGGGCGCCGTGGTGGAAAACCGCCCGGGCTCGGGGACCTTGGTGGGCACCGACCTGGTGGCCAAGGCGCCGGCCGATGGGTACACCCTGTTGGTCGGTTCGGTGTCCAACCTGGCGCTCAATCCTGGCCTGTACCCCAACATCCCCTACGACAGTCTGCGTGACTTCGAACCGGTGGGCCTGGCGGTGGCCTACAGCTACACCTTGGTGGCGCGCAAGGACCTGCCGTTCAACAACCTGCGTGAACTGATCGCCCATGCGAAGGCCAACCCGAAGAAGGTGACCTATGCCTCGGGAGGCAGCGGCTCGGGCCAGCATGTATTGGCCGCTGCGCTCTGGAATCTGGCGGGTGTGGAACTGGTTCACGTACCCTATCGCGGCGCCCAGGCGGCCTACCAGGATCTGTTGGGCGGTCGGGTGGATGTGTTTTTTGACCTCTCGCCCACCGCGCGTCCTCAAGTGGAGGCGGGCAATCTCAAGGCCCTGGTGGTGTCCGGCAGCGGGCGGCTACCCTTCCACCCCGACGTACCGACCATCCTGGAGACGGGTGTGGCCAACCTCGACCTGGAGTCCTGGTTTGGTCTGTTTGTGCCCAGCAAGACCCCGGCCGATGTGCAGGAACGCCTGCGCAGCGAACTCGCGCGAATCATCCAGTCGCCCGATCTGGTGGAGACGTTCCGAAAGGCTGGCGGTAAACCCTTGTCGCTGACGGGCGAGCAGGCCAAGGAGCTGGTGAAGCGTGATGTGGATCGGTGGTCCAAGATCACCCGTGCTGTGGGGCCCAAGGCCGAATGA
>JACCDP010480692.1_pt1 | contig 10886 bp, 10 predicted proteins | sample 7445841 | NCBI WGS metagenome assembly JACCDP01 (sample SAMN15323441, study PRJNA562643) | freshwater metagenome | isolation source: river surface water | place: USA:Blue River Watershed | collected 2017-08-17
GGATTGGAAAGATTTTAATAAAAAGGCCCTTAAGAAAATTTAAGGGCCTTTTTATTTTCGTCTAATGATTTTTTCGAGGCCACCCATAAACGGTGGCCTCGATTGTATTCACACTCTTAAGTAAATTTAAAGGCTAATTTATTTTTACTTCTTTGCGCCACGCGTTTTTGGTTTACCATACTTTTTCTGCATGGCCTCTTTATAATTCTTTCGCACATTTACTTTTTTATTCTTTTCAGACTTTTCATGAAAAGCAGGGCCTACATCTTCTTTTTTAGGCAATTTAACTTGGATGATTTTCATCTTTACCTTAGGTATCTCATCCTCCGTCAACACAGTAGATATTTCAAGATCTTCTGGTAATGCTTCCATTGGGATTGGTTGCTTCATTAAAGCTTCAATAGCTAGTTTTTGCTTTGCTTCTTTTTCTGTTATAAAAGTAATTGCAATCCCTTTTTTATCTGCTCTACCCGTTCGGCCAATTCTATGAATATAATTTTCAGGTACATCTGGTGTATCAAAATTGATCACATGCGTAACCTCAGCAACGTCAATACCACGGGCCATTACATCGGTTGCAATAATATATTTAAAGACACCGGCTTTAAATTGATTCACTGTATTGAAACGGTAATTTTGTTCTTTATTGGAGTGAATAACTCCAACAATATCTGGAAATTTTTCAATCAATTGATCATACAATTGGTCTGCTAAACTTTTTGTTGCTGCAAAAATTAGCACCTTCGTCATCGTATGATCGCCAGTTAATAAATGCTCCAATAAATTAACTTTTGTATTAAAATTTGGAAGATCATAACCTATTTGAATAATGTTATCGAGCGGTGTGCCTGTAGGTGCCGCTTCTACCCTAACCGGTTCATTAAAATAATCATTCATTAATTTTTCTACATCCTCTGTAATGGTTGCGGAAAACAATAAATTTTGTCTTTTTGCAGGGACAAGTTCTAAAATATTAGTGATCTGTTTTCTAAAACCAAGATTCAACATTTCATCCATTTCATCTATCACCACCTTTTTAATATATTTTGTTTTAAGTGCACCATTCATGATTAAGTCAAATAATCTACCTGGCGTTGCCACTAAAACATCCACCCCTTTTTCCACTTCAATTTGTTGAGTATTGATATTCACTCCTCCAAATACACCAACAGTGATTACACTCATATAAGGCGTTAATTTCTTAACGGCCTCCACCACCTGTACCACTAATTCTCTTGTTGGAACTATAATTAGAATTTGAGGGTCTTTATTTTTGTCAAATTTCCACTGCCTAAGGCATGGTAACAAATAAGCAAAAGTTTTACCAGTTCCAGTTTGAGCTATACCGCAAACATCCCTTCCAGACATCACTACTGGGTAAACACGGTGTTGAATGGTCGTTGGATGGGTGTATCCTAAATCTTCTAAGGCCCTTGCTAAGGGAGAATTGATATTTAATTGGTCAAAAGTCATGGTGGCGAAGTTAACTCAATAAACCCATACATTAGATGGACTCATATCTATGCATTACGTTCCAAATAGATAGACTAATTCACCTAAAATCATGCTAATTAAGGCCTAAATAGCCTTCAATTCCTAAAAACGAAGTATATTGCATCAAATTCATTGACTCGATGACAATTCTTCTCAGGCAAGTCAAAATTGCTGATCAGCATTCGCCATATAACGGCCAAGTAAAAGATATCCTTCTTCAAGACGCAGTATTAGTTTCCATTCAAGACCATTATGAAGGAAAAGCCGATAAAATTGTAGATTACCCTGGTACTATTGTAAGTTTAGGATGGGTAGATCCTTTTACACATTTTTGTGACCCAGGATATGAGCATAGAGAAACATTGAAGACTGGTGCCGCTGCTGCTCAAGCGGGTGGTTTTACCACTGTTTTTGTAGTACCAAATACCCAGCCTGTGATGGATAATAAAACACAGGTGAATTATATCGTTCAACAACAGCAGCATCTTCCAATTGAAATTTTACCAATAGGCGCTTTATCCAAAAAAATTGAAGGAAAAGATTTAGCAGAGATGATAGATATGCATCAGGCTGGAGCTGTTGCTTCGAGCGATGGCTTATACCCTGTTCAATCCAACTTGCTTTTCCTGAAAGCATTACAATATGTAAAAACCTTTGATGGTGTTGTCATTCAAATGCCAATCGATAAAAGTATGGGTGCTGTTGGATTAATGAATGAAGGGATTACTTCAACTCAAATTGGCCTACCAGGTATTCCTGCGATTGCAGAAGAGTTGATGATTGCAAGAGATATTGAACTATTAAAATACACCAATTCTAAACTACATATCACAGGTGTAAGTACTGCAAAGGGCATCGCATTAATTGAAGCTGGTAAAAAAGCAGGTTTAGCACTCACATGTAGTGTTACCCCATACCACTTGTATTTTAACGAAACTGATTTAAATACTTATGATACCTTATTGAAAGTGTATCCACCATTAAGAACAAAAGCAGACCAAGCAGCTTTACAAGATGCAGTGGAACGCGGTGTGGTAGATTGTATCAGTTCACACCACCAACCTCAGGATTGGGATGGAAAAACCATTGAGTTTGAATATGCAAAAGCAGGTATAGCTTGTATAGAAACCACGTATGCTACCATCAACCATTTATTTCCGAAATTAAAGGACGAAACTATTGCTAATTTATTATCCAATCATGCTAGACAAATTTTCAACCTTGGTTCAAATACTATAAAAGAAGGACAGAAAGTTGATCTTACTTTATTCAATCGTACTAATTCATTTACACCAACTAAAGCAACATCTAAAAGCAAATCGGTGAATAATCCTTTCTTAGATAAGGCATTCAATGGAACAGTCATTGGAACTTATTCAAAAGGTCAATTGCATCTAAACAATTAAATGTAGCCAAAAATCAAACACATGGAAAAACAAATTACTTCTCACATTATTAAAGGAGCCATTTTAGGTGCTATTTCTATTTTATTTAATATTATAATTTATGTATTCGATTTATATGCATATAAATGGTTAAGCATGGTAAGCTTTTCATTTATTTTTATTGGGATTATTTACAGTAATATTATTTTTTCAAAACAAAATAATTATAATGAAAGTTTTGGGAATATTTTCGCACATGGATTTAAGATAACATCGGTTTTTATAGTAATATCAATCGCTTTTACTGTTTTGTTTTTTTCTTTATTGCCTGAAATGATAGATAAAACTCTTGATTTACAAAGATTAGAGTTAGAAAAAAATCCTCAACTTACAGATGAAGTGATTGAAAATTTAATGACTATGCAAAAAAAGAATTTTTGGCCATTTACAATAGCTGGTAATATTATATTAATTGGATTTTTAGGTGCAATTGGTTCTTTAATTGGAGCTGCTGTTGCAAAGAAAAACCCAGTAGACCCTTTTAAACAAGACACAGCTCAATAAATTCAATATGCAGATTTCTGTCGTTATACCTTTATACAATGAAGCGGAGTCTTTGCCAGAGTTAATGGCATGGATACATCGTGTTATGGAGGCCAATGCATATTCTTATGAGGTGATCATGATTGACGATGGAAGTGATGACGGAAGTTGGGATGTGATTTCAAGTTTACGCAATCAATATCCTCAATTAAAGGGTATTAAATTTCAACGTAATTATGGCAAGTCTGCTGCATTAAATGAGGGCTTCAAAGCCGCTCAAGGAGACATGGTGATGACGATGGATGCAGATTTACAAGATAGTCCAGATGAAATTCCTGAATTCTATACTATGATTATGGATCAAGGATACCATTTAGTGAGTGGATGGAAGAAGAAACGCTTCGACAATACCTTCACTAAAAATATTCCTTCTAAATTATACAATACCGTTGCAAGTAAAAGCTCTGGCATTCATTTACATGATTTTAATTGTGGTATTAAAGCCTATCAATTAAAGGTTGTTAAGAGTATTGAAGTCTTTGGTGAAATGCATCGTTACATTCCTATTCTTGCTAAATGGGCCGGATTCAAAAGAATTGGTGAAAAAGTAGTTCAACACCAAGCTAGGAAATATGGACATACGAAATTTGGATGGGAAAGATTTGTAAACGGTTTTTTAGATTTATTAACGATTCAATTTCTATCCAAATTTGGTAAAAAGCCAATGCAATTCTTTGGATTAATTGGTACCCTTTTCTTTCTAATTGGATTTGTATCTGTTTTTTATATTATCGTAGGCAAATTCATTGACCCAGATTCAAGTATCACAAACAGGCCTGCATTTTTTATTGCATTAACATCTATGGTCATTGGTACACAATTATTTTTAGCTGGTTTTATTGCTGAAATCATGAATCGGAATGCGGCAGATAGAAATGTTTATTTAATTGAGGAGAAACAAGGATGGTAGATCGACTGATCATTATGGGGCCAGCATGGCCATTAAGAGGCAACCTTGCTGCTTTTGATGAAAAACTAGCGCAAGACTTTATGCAAGCATCTATCCAAACCAAGCTTTATACCTTCTCCTTACAATATCCAAATTTTTTATTCCCAGGTAAAACGCAATATTCTTCTGATCCTGCACCTAAAGGACTTTCTATTGAAGTGGCTATGAATTCAATCAATCCTTTTAATTGGATTAAGGTTGGTTTAAAAATCAAAAAAGAACGCCCAGATTTAATTATAGTGCGTTATTGGATTCCATTCTTAGCGCCTTGTTTAGGTACTATTTTAAGTATTGTAAAATGGAATAAGCATACCAAGGTAATTGCTATTGTGGACAATATGATTCCACATGAAAAAAGAATTGGAGATACTTTATTTACAAAGTATTTTGTACGTGCTGTAGATGGTTTTTTAACCATGAGCAAAAAAGTACAAGACGATGTAAAAATATTTACCAACAAACCATCTTGTATTTCGCCCCATCCTATTTATGATCATTTTGGAGAAGCAATGCCTTCAAGTGATGCGAGGAAGTTATTGAATTTGCAGGATACAGATAAAGTCATTTTATTCTTTGGTTTTGTGAGGGCCTATAAAGGGTTAGATTTATTAATTGAAGCAATGTCTCAACCAGCAATTAAAACCGCTGGTATTAAGTTAGTGATTGCTGGTGAATTCTATGAATCACCTACCCCCTATTTAGAACAAATAAAAGCGCTGGGTTTATCTGATACAATCTCTGTATACAATGAATATATTGGCGAAAGAGATGTAAAATTATATGTTTCAGCAGCAGATTTTATCATTCAGCCTTATCGTAATGCAACTCAAAGTGGTGTCACCCCAATGGCCTATCATTTTTTAAAACCAATGTTGGTGACCAATGTAGGTGGATTGGCTGATACTGTGCCACATGATAAAGTTGGCTTGGTTGTTGAACCAAATCCAAAAGCAATAGCAGAAGGTATTCTTAAGTTATATGAAAGAGGCAATGCACATTTTATGCCTCACTTAATCTCAGAAAAGAAAAAATATAGTTGGGAACAAATGCGACAATCTTTTTTAACTTTATACCAACAATTATAAATACCTGGAGACAAATAAATTATTAGCCATGTCATTACAACAAATAAAGTCGATTATAGAAGGATCTATTGAAGTAAAGCAAGCTTTATTGAAAGATGAGCAATTGATGCTTGAAATTGAAAAGATAGTACACGCAATTACCCATGCATTTAAACAAGGGAATGCAGTCTATTTTGCAGGCAATGGTGGAAGTGCTGCAGATGCCCAACATTTGGCTGCTGAATTTTCTGGCCGTTTTTACAAAGACAGAAAAGCATTGCCTTCGGATGCGCTTCATTGTAATAGTTCCTATTTAACTGCCGTGGCCAATGATTATAGTTATGATGTGATTTATGCTAGATTATTAGAAGGTCTTGCTAAGCCTGGTGATGTTTTAGTAGGCATTAGCACTTCAGGTAATTCAGGTAATATTGTCAAAGCTTTTGAAATGGCTAAATCAATTGGAGTTGTCACTGTTGGTTTCACAGGCGCTGCAGGAGGAAAAATGAAAACATTGAGTGATTTTTTAATCAATATCCCTTCAACAACAACACCAAGAATTCAGGAGTCACATATTTTAGTAGGACATATTATTTGTGAATTGGTTGAAGAAAATATTTTTGGCAAATAGATGTTGAGTAATCTACATATCACTAAAGATTGGACACTATTTTTAGATCGTGATGGCGTCATCAATCATGAAAAAAAAGAGGACTATATCCGAAATTGGTCTGAATTTAAATTTTACACAGAAAGCTTAAAGGCTTTACCCCTACTCGCTCAAAAATTTTCAAGAATTATTATTACAACCAATCAAAAAGGTATAGGTAAAGGATGGATGACTGATGCGGATTTAGCTTTGATACATGATAATATGACAAATCATATTATTGAATTGGGAGGAAGAATTGACGCTATATTCTATTGTTCAGATTTAGATAATGAATCTTACAATAGAAAACCACAACCTGGTATGGCTTTTCAAGCCAAAGAGCAATTTCCATCAATTGATTTTGCAAAATCAATCATGGTTGGTAATCGAATGTCAGATATGGAATTTGGTCGTAATGCAGGCATGCATACCGTCTATTTAGCAACTACACATCCGGAAGCACCATTTCCTAATACAAAAATAGATGACCGATTTGATCATCTATTTCAGTTTGCACAAGCCTTATAAAATCTTTAGATTAATCTAATTTTAAAACTGCTAAGAAAGCTTCTTGAGGTATTTCTACGTTTCCAATTTGACGCATTCTCTTCTTACCTTCTTTTTGCTTTTCTAATAATTTACGTTTACGGCTAATATCACCACCATAACATTTAGCTGTTACATCCTTTCGCATTGCAGAGATATTCTCTCTCGCAACTACTTTTGCACCAATAGCAGCCTGAATAGCTATTTGGAATTGTTGCTTCGTCAATAAATCTTTTAATTTCTCACAAAGTTTACGACCAAATTCAGCAGATTTTCCTCTATGAATTAATGCACTCAAGGCATCCACTTTTTCGCCATTCAATAAGATATCCATCTTTACAATATCTGCATCTCTAAATCCAATCTGCGTATAATCAAATGAGGCATAACCTCTTGTTTGACTCTTTAACTTATCATAAAAATCAAATACAATCTCGGTCAAAGGCATTTCAAAAATCAATTCAACCCTAGTTGGTGTAAGATAACTCTGATTGATGAGCATCCCTCTTTTACCTAAACATAAAGTAATGATATTGCCAATATAGTCTGGTGTAGTAATAATTTGAGCTCTAATAAATGGTTCTTCGATACGCTTGATCTTTACTGGATCTGGCATCTCGGTTGGGTTATTTACAATGATTTTTTCGTCTCTTGTAGTGTATGCAATAAAACTTACGTTAGGTACAGTTGTGATAACTGTTTGATTGAACTCACGCTCTAAACGCTCTTGTACAATCTCCATATGTAATAGTCCAAGGAATCCACAACGGAATCCAAATCCTAATGCTTGAGAAGTTTCTAATTCAAACGTTAGAGAGGCATCATTCAATTGTAACTTATCCATACAATCTCTTAACTCCTCAAATTCATCTGTGTTAACAGGATAAATACCAGAGAACACCATTGGTTTTACTTCCTCAAAACCATGTATCATTGGCCCAGGATTATTGGCTAAAGTAATGGTATCACCTACTTTAACTTCCTTGGCTACTTTAATACCAGTAATAATATAGCCCACGTCACCTGCCCTTACTTCGGCTTTTGGTGTCATAGCTAATTTTAAAACGCCTACTTCATCCGCAATATATTCTTTACCAGATGCTACGAATTTAATTTTATCATTCTTTTTCAAAACACCATTCATTATTCTATAGTAAACAATGATTCCTCTAAAATTATTGAAAACACTATCAAAAATCAATGCTTGCAATGGGGCTTCTGTATCACCTACAGGAGCTGGTATTCTTTCTACAATTGCTTGTAATATTTCTTCTATACCAATACCTGAACGACCACTTGCCAATAAAATATCTTCTTGTTTACATCCTATTAGGTCAATAATTTGATCAGTAACTTCTGGAATTTTTGCGCCATCCATGTCTATTTTATTAATGACTGGGATGATTTCTAGATTATTGTCAAGCGCTAAGTATAAATTACTAATAGTTTGTGCTTGTATACCTTGTGATGCGTCAACCAATAGCAATGCACCTTCACAAGCAGCCAATGCACGACTCACTTCATAACTAAAGTCAACGTGACCTGGTGTGTCAATTAAATTTAATGTATAAGTCTCGCCTTTATGAATATAATTAATCTGAATTGCATGGCTCTTAATAGTAATGCCCTTCTCTCGCTCTAAATCCATATCATCCAATACCTGATTCATCATCTCGCGTTCTGTAATCGTTTTAGTATGTTCTAATAAACGATCAGCCAAGGTACTTTTACCATGATCAATGTGGGCGATGATACAAAAATTTCTTATATGCTTCATGTAATAATGCGTGTTCTTTTTTTAACTATTTAAGTGCGTTGATGATGGCTGCAAATTCAGTTGCAATTAAAGAAGCACCACCAACTAATCCTCCGTCAACATCTGGTTGTGAAAAAATTTCAATTGCATTGGAAGCTTTAACACTACCACCATATAAAATAGAAATTTGATCTGCAATGTCTTGACCATATTTAGCTGCAAATACAGACCTGATGTAGGCATGAATTTCTTGGGCTTGCGCACTAGTTGCAGTTTTCCCTGTCCCGATGGCCCATATTGGTTCATAGGCAATCACCACTTTTACAATTTGTTCAGCGGATAATTGAAATAATGCATTCTTTAATTGTGCTTCTACAAAACTATTCTGTGTGCCTGCTTCTCTAATTTCTAGTGGCTCACCACAACAAAATATTGGAGTGCTTCCAATGGCTAAAACAGCTTCTGTTTTTTCTGCTAATAAAGTATCTGACTCATTAAAATATTCACGTCTTTCAGAATGTCCAAGTACAATATAATTCACTCCTACAGACTTATACATAGATGCAGCAATTTCACCCGTGTAAGCACCACTTGCTTTTTGATGACAATTTTGAGCAGCAACAAACATCTGTTTTTTACCTACTAATTTTTGAATTGCTAAAGGAATATAAATTGCTGGAACAGCAAAAATGGCGGATTGATTTTCGGTTAAATTTAAGTCAGAAGCTAACAATTGGTCTAATAAGCTTTCAGCCTCATTTTGGCTTAAATTCATTTTCCAGTTTGCTGCAGCTATTTGTTTTCTCATAATAATCATTTTCAAGGCACAAAGGTAACTAAAAATTAGCGCTATTCCATATGAAACAAGGCAGTTAAGACCTCCTTTTCGGCATCTGATATTTGGAATCCCTTCATTTTTTTCCAATTTTGTATGTCTTCTAATGCTTTCTCCAAAATATAGCCTTTTGTAATACCCCAACTAAAATTTGGAATCATTTTTGGAAGCAACCCGTTGCCATATATATTTGCCGAAGCGCCAATATATGATCCAGTATTGATACTTGATTGAATTGCAAACCTGGTATAATCACCCACTAACATCCCCATTTTATTACCAATAGTATCCCAAGATTTTTGGTATTGATTCCATATTTCTATTGGGCCTGCAGTATTTTTTACATTACTATTACTGGTACCCGCGCCAAGATTACACCATTGTCCAATAATACTATCTCCCAAATAACCTTCGTGCGCCTTATTGGAGTAGCCCATTAGTATACTATTTTTTATCTCCCCTCCAATGGTACAGTATGGCCCAACTGAAGTGGCACCATAAATACAAGCATTCATTTTAACGACTGCTTTTTCCCCCAAAACAAATGGGCCTCTTATGGCAGCACCTTCCATTAATATTGCATTTTTTCCTATATAAATAGGGCCTTCTGTGGCATTTAAACTCACCCCAATCAAAGAAGCACCTTCTGCAATAAAAATATTTTCAGGACAAATTAAACGATTAGATGCATCTACAACAATTGAAGTTTGATTTGCAATCACTTGATTAAAATCAAGTTGAATCATTGTTACGTGTATTTGTAAAAGATGGATTGGATTTTTAATAAATTTAGCAGGTATTGTTGTCTTTAAATTAGGGTCTCCTAATAAGATTTTACCTATTGCTCTTTCTTTAGAATTTGAAGCGATCCATTTACCATCTTTATCCAATAAACTTTCTCCTTCTTTTAAATTTAAAATAGCGTTTTTAATTGCTACATCCGGTAAACAAGTGGAATTGATATAGATCACAGCATCCTCATTCTGTAAGAAAGGAGATGCATATAAACTTTGTAAATAAGGACTAGTAAAAACCTGACATTCGGAATTTAAATGATTTTCCCAGCGCTCTTTTATGGTAAAAATACCCACCCTTATTTCTGTCAAACTTCTAGTCAAGCTAAAAGGGTAAAAATGTACCAAATCTGGTAGGTCAACCAAGATAAAATCCATAAAAGAGGTTTTAGGGACAAAAATACGTTAAAGTCAAAATCAAAATTGATAAGTTCCTAACGCATGTTAATTTAATGCTTATTTTCGTGTTCTAATCATTATTATATGCAACTAGGTTATTTTAATTATCCGTCTCCAGTAAACGAACCAGTATTAAGTTATGCACCAGGTTCTCCAGAAAGAAAAGCATTAAAAGAAGCTTTGGCTTCCTTAAAGAAAAAGACATTGGACATTCCAATGTATATCAATGGTAAAGCAGTTAGAACTGGTAAAACAAAGTCTATACATCCTCCACATGAAACTAAACATGTACTTGGACAATTCCATATTGGCACAAAATTGCATGTTGAAAAAGCAATTGAATCTGCATTAAAAGTGCGTGAAAATTGGTCTAATATGACTTGGGAAACTAGGGCACATATCTTTTTAA
>JACCDP010611504.1_pt1 | contig 10886 bp, 9 predicted proteins | sample 7445841 | NCBI WGS metagenome assembly JACCDP01 (sample SAMN15323441, study PRJNA562643) | freshwater metagenome | isolation source: river surface water | place: USA:Blue River Watershed | collected 2017-08-17
GAACGCGTTCCAAGAATATATTACCGACGTTCGTTCGGGCGATTTCCCGAATAGCAAGGAACAATATTAGTCCAATAAAATTCGTTGTGCTTTCGAATTTCCTACCTGTAACAGGTAGATGCCTTGGGCGGCATTTTGACATGGGATTTTTACTTGGCTTGCTTGGATTAGATTGTATGCTACTGAACGGCCGAATAAATCGATTAATCTGACAGTCCCGGTGGTAGGATTTTTAAAGGTTAATTGCAATTCGTTCAGGTCTTTATCGTAGAACCATTGATAATTCATGGAGGTTGTGGAAATGTTCCCTTGAATCGTGATAAAGGAACTGGTATCACACGCGTTGGCGGCTAGGACTGAAACGGAAAAATTTCCTCCAAAATCCACGGGTAACACCAAGGTATCGTTGGTTTCACCCTGCATGATTTGCCCATTAACGTACCATTGGTACGCTATCCCAGGGGTGGTTGTCCAAAGGGTATACATATTATCAAAGTAAATAGTGGCATTCATGCCAGATCCTGTGCAAGTGGTTTGGTTGACGGTTCCCGTTGTAGTGTTTAAACTCGATTGAAAGGCATTCAAGGCAAAACAGTCTTCCCCGAGAACATACTGTAACCAAGGATCAAGGATGGCGAACGTTTTTTGATGTTGTTCGGCCCTTGTAATGGAAATTCCTTGAGAGGAGGTGCTTTCGCCGAAGTCGCAGTTGAAGTTGCTGTTTGCGAAATAGCAATGGGCTCCCCCCGTGATGCTCACAAAAGATTTGCACGTAGAGCCAATTCCTTGATAGATAGGAAGGTGGTGTTCTGCGGGTGGCGTTACACCATCACTGGAACCTGAAAATATAAGGGCTGGGACCGAAATATTTGCACAGACCCCGATGGCCGAAGGATTGGTTTCAGCGGGCGCTAGCCCCACAATACCCGAAATGTTGGCATTATTCGCTGCGGCCAACATCGTTGCGCCTCCGCCCATGGAATGGCCCATAATGACGGACTTTTGCTTTATTTTTCCATTGAACAAAGAGCCCGAAGCGGCATCTAGAGCTAACATTTTAGTAGACACCAAGGCTAAATCTTGCCCAAAATCTCCATGGCTTGGAGCCGGGATTAAGCCGCCTTCTGTTCGGACAAAAGCCATAATATAACCTTGGGGGACTAAATGTTCCCAAATGTTTTGGTAGGCGTCCCAACCCATGGCAAAACCGTGGCCAAAAACGATGACGGGGAAATCGGGAAAGGTAGCCACAGGTGTATTTTCCCCAGCCGTGTAGGTAGGGTAATAAACCTCCGTTTGAATTTGACGTCCAGGGCCTCCGCCGGAACCAAAGCCCCCGTTCCGCGTGGGGTCGTTAAAGGTAACGGTGGTATGTCCGATTTGGAATTGGCTAAACGCCCAAAATGGCGCCAGTACAAAAAGTAGTAGGGTCTTTTTCATCAATCAAAGGTATAAAAACTTATGTTCATCCACCCTTCCAAGCGGCGAAATGCGCAATTCAAAACTTTTAATTTGCTCATTTCATTTTGGTTAAGTATAGATTATGTATAACTTAGGGTTAAGGTAAACCAAAAGAATAATGGATTTAGGCACCTTATGAGTTTAAAATAAAGGGGCTCAACATAGACGCTAAATGACTCAATTAAACCGAAGGTATTTTCTCAAACAAGGAGCCTTTGCTGCAGGTTTTTACCTTTTTAGACCCATTTTTGGCGTTTTTGGAGCATTCAATGAACGCACGAAGCCTACGTGGGAACAACTCGTCGAAGTAGCTAGATGGTGTCCTACAATTCATAATTTACAACCGCATCAACTCAAAGTTCTATCCGAAGACGAAGCCGCTTTGTATTGTGACACAGCACGTATGTTACCGATTGGTGACCCGCAAGGAATTTTCGTAACGATAGCATTGGGTGTTTTTATTGAGCATTTGAGCATTGCGGCAAGTGCATTCGGACATAAAATAACGGTTACGGAGTTGCATCAACCCTTGGATACACGATTATCCGGCAGCCAGTTGTTTGCCAATTTATCGTTAGTTCAATCCTCAGGGCAAGAAAAAATTCATCCGGATTTGATATATCGCAGACGTACATCCCGGTTGCATTACGATGGTCAACCGCTTCAAAAGGAAGCCCTTGAGGACATCCAACAAGAGGCAGCCCTGTTCGGTCATGATTTTTTTTACGATAACTCCGATCCAATGGTAAATTCAATCATTGAACTCAACCAAAAGTCGTTGTTTGATGACCTCAACAAAAAAGCAAATCGCGATGAGTTGGATCGCTTGTTCAGGTATAACGATAACGATGCCCTCAATTTAAAAGATGGGTTGTGGTATAAGGCCATGTGTTTTCCCGGTAATTTAATGCGTTCAGTATTTCAAAAACACACCAAATGGAACCATGGTGTAAGAAGTCAATTGTTGGGAAATTATTATAAAAATTCATTCAAAGGAACCCGCACCATTGGTTGGTTTGCAGGTGCTTTTGAAACACCTTCCGATTGGCTCAATGCTGGATACATGTTTGCGCGCACGTGGTTGTTGTTGACAAAACATGATGCATACCTTCATCCCTTTGGTTCCTTGATAACGAATGAAAGCGCGTATAACGAGATGCTTCCTTTGCTGCATGGGGAACCGCATCGTAAAAAAGTTTGGATGATATTCAGAGCGGGTCATTCGAAGGTTCCTGTGCGCAGTTATAGGCTTTCTACCCATCAAATCATGTTAAAATAATTGTTTTATGAGAGGAATTTTCTTTTTAATCTACGCCTTTTCCATCGAATTGTATCGAAGAAGCCTCATGGTTTCCACCAAAACGATGTTTCTCATTTATGCCCCAAAATTCAACGGGTTCCGTCGATTCAATTCCACGGCGAGAACCTATGCGGAGTTTCTAAAGGCCAAAAGAAAAATCCCCGCATACCGTGACTTTTTGAAACGGCATGGCTTCGAAAAAATGACCTACCGTGGCTTGATGCCAAAATTGGAAACCATTCCTATTATGGATAAGCAAAATTACGTTAAAGTTTACCCGCTTGAAGAGCGTTGTATCCATGGAAAGATACCAACAAAGGATGTAATAATTGATGAGTCCTCGGGGAGCAGTGGAACGCCAACCAATTGGGTTAGAGGAAAAATAGAAAGAAAGAGAAACGCGAGGTTCATTCAGTTTGGTTTGCGAAATTTATTGGGCAATGGGCCATTATTTATCATTAACGCTTTTGCCCTTGGTCCTTGGGCAACCGGAATGAATGTTTCGATGAGTTGTGTGAAATTTTCGATGCTTAAGTCGTTGGGACCCGATGAAGATAAAATTATAAATACCTTAAAGCAATTTGGTAATGGCCACCACTATGTGATTATGGGGTATCCACCGTTTTTAAAATTACTGGTGGATAAGGCACCGATTGATTGGCATGAATACCACGTTACATTTATTTTTGGAGGGGAATCAATGTCAGAGGGCATGCGAGAATACCTGATAAAAAAAGGCATTCGAAATATTTACAGTTCTTTTGGTGCGTCCGATCTTGAATTGAATATTTCAGCAGAAAATGACTTCACCATAAGTATTCGAAGGCTTATTTGGGAAAACAAAGCCTTCAGAGAGAGAATTTGCCGCTTTACTGGCGCGGTTCCCATGGTATTCCAGTATAACCCCAGCGATTTTCTGATTGAAACCTCGGACCAAGGTGAATTGATTATTTCCATAACCCGCCCGCACTATATTTCCCCGAAGATCAGATACAACATTCATGATAAAGGCCACATTGTTAGCTTAGATCAGGTGAACGCCGCGATGGCTGAATTGGGGATTCCTGCGGATGCAATTCAAAAACCAAGAACCGATTTACCCCTGCTATTTCATTACGGCAGAGCTGATTTGACGGTTTCCTTTTTCGGTTCGAATATCAGTCCAACCGATATTCAAGAAACGATTTTTAGTAAGCCCGATTTTTCAGAGGTAATTCATTCTTTTCAGATAAAAATGAATGAAAGTAAGGACGGTGATAAGCATTTATGCATTTGTTTAGAAAAGAAAGTGGGAGTAAATGATCTGCCGTTAAATGTTCAAGAATTTACAGGTGCTTTCTTCGATCAACTTGCTACCATAAACCAAGATTTTAAAGAAGCCAAACGGATGATTAGCAATCCATCGCAATTATCCATTGAGTTGTTTAGTTTCGGAACGGGCCCTTTTGAAACGCGTGACATGCGAATCAAAGCGGATTATTTTAATTAATCGCGGTTAGCGAGGGATGATGACCGAAGAACTAAGAGTTTTCCCACATTTATTTCAGATCTATTAAGTATTTATTCTTCATGTTATCAGAAGAACTTTATCGAACGATTTTCCATACCTCATCTTTCTGAAGAAGAAATTGAAAAAATTCGAAACTCTAATAAGGATGAGGTAGATAACTTTCTAATCCAAAAATATAATTTGAAATTCTCTGGTTGGTTTTTATCCTTTTTCAACAACCTTGTTGTCCGGACTGATTAGTTCATAGGATTTCCCCTTTGGTTTAACATACTCTTTAATTTATTTTTCAGCCTCTTTCAATGAAGTTTTGTAAATGAAACTCCCGTTTATTTTTATTCGCCACATAGAAGAAAATTTATCGTATTTGTAGTTAAAAATACAATAATTTTTGATGCTACCAAACCTAGGATAACCTCCGTCAATTGAAACACTAGTTTTTCGAACATATTAATCCATTAAAGTAGAATTTAGGATTTTTTGAACAACATCAATATTTTCAATTTTTGCATTTGTTCCAAATTGAACAATCAAAGGATAATCTCCTTCACCTCTTTTCCAACTCGACCAATCAAAATATTACATCATATGGTTCATTATGGAGTAGGGATCAGTGGTGTGCAAGATTTATTAAAATGTAAGTAGGTTTAGCAGAATATAAAGACACAAAAAATCAGCACGTTCCTCACCCGCCCAATCGGCTTTTATCCAAGCTGCGGTATTGGATGGCCTCGGCTATATGAGCGGTTTGAATGCCATCACATGCCTCCAAATCCGCAATGGTTCGTGCTACCTTCAAGATGCGGTCATAGGCCCTGGCCGATAAGCCCAAATGCACCATGGCCTGTTTGAGCAAGGCCCGAGAACCCTCATCCAAGGCGCAATGCGCTTCAATTTCACTTCGGCTCATTTGAGCGTTGTTGTGCGCCATTGAGCTTTTAAACCGTTTTTTTTGCAAGTTGCTCGCTGCTTCAACCCTTCCGCGTATGCTGCTGCTGTCTTCCTGTGGCAAGTTACCCGTTAATTCGTCGTATTTGACCGGTTGCACCTCAATGTGCATGTCGATTCGGTCCAGTAAGGGTCCCGAGATTTTATTCAAATAACGGTCCACCATCCCAGGTCCGCAAGAACATCCTTTCTCGGGGTGATTCAAATACCCACATGGACAAGGATTCATGGCCGCAATTAGCATAAAACCTGCGGGATATTCAATGCTGAATTTAGCACGTGAAATACTGACCGTACGGTCTTCTAAGGGTTGCCGTAAGACTTCCAACACGGTACGTTTATATTCAGGCAATTCGTCCAAAAATAAAACTCCGTTATGCGCTAAAGATATTTCTCCAGGTTGAGGATAACTACCTCCACCGATGAGCCCGATATCCGAGATGGTGTGGTGCGGTTTTCGAAAAGGCCGTTGACGGATGAGCCCTCCCGTGTGTTTGATTTTTCCTGCAACGCTGTGAATTTTGGTGGTTTCCAAGGCCTCCTCTAAACTCATGCTCGGGAGTAGGGTAGGGAAGCGTTTGGCTAACATGGATTTTCCCGAGCCAGGAGGTCCAATCAATAGGACATTGTGCCCCCCTGCTGCAGCAATTTCAAAGGCCCGTTTAACAGTAAATTGACCTTTTACTTCACGAAAGTCAACGGGTATTTCGAAGTGGCTGTGTTCGTGCGCCTCCAAGGCGGGTGCCGAAGCTGGGGTAAACGGATTCCCATTGAAAAACTCAACAACCTCCTTCAGCGTTTGGAGGCCATACACCTTAAGTCCTTCGATGACCGCCGCTTCCGATGCGTTCACGGCCGGTACTACAATGCCCTTGAAGCCTTCTTCTTTGGCTTGCAACGCTATGGCCAAGACACCCCGTGTTGCTTGAAGCGAACCGTCCAAAGAAAGCTCTCCCACCACGAGGTATTCTGACAGGAGTTCCGCATTCAGCTGCTTGCTCGAGGCAAGGATGCCAAGGGCAATGGGTAGATCAAATACTGACCCTTCCTTGCGTAAGTCAGCGGGAGCAAGGTTTACGGTAATTTCCTTGCCAGGAAAATGAAATCCGTTGTTTTTAAAACTTGCACGTATGCGCTGTTGGCTTTCCTTGACGGCATTATCGGGCAAGCCCACTAAATAAAAATTCAATCCGTTGTCGATGTTAACTTCCACGGTTATCGTGGTTGCAGTAATCCCAAAGACACTGCTGGAGTATAATTTTACTAACATAAGTTCCGTTGTTTTTGCTTTTCTATTTAAGTTAGCCACATATTTTTGGTCCATCCCCCACTTTAACATTTTTAACAATGCTGCCAACCACCGTAGAGTCCTTGTTTGCTGTTGCAAAGGAACCCCTCGAATTGCCCGAAAAGGAACTGTTGACCTTGCTTTGGGATCAAGTGGAGCGCGATATCAACAGCGCAGGATTTACCATTTCGAAACCCCACTCCATTTCCGTGAACGACCAAGCACAACACCTTCTCCGGTTTTTGGAAGAACTCCCTTCCCATGCCTTACCTGGTTTATTGTACCGTATTGATGTACCAGAGAGCGCCTTGTTTTCATCGATGGAAGGATTTCAACCGCTGGTATGGAGCATCTTGCAACGCGAAGCCATAAAGGTGACGCTGCGGCTTCGGTTTTCATAAAATCACGTCGTTTAATTCCCTATCTTTGCTCACATCTTTTTTCATGAGCGATTTACGTTCCAAACTCGAAGCCATCCATTACCGATTCATTGAAGTGGGTAAAATGATTACCGATCCTGATATTATTTCGGACATGGACCGCTTCGTGAAATTGAGCCGTGAATACCGGGAATTGGAAGAATTGAACCAGTATTTTCAGAAATATTCCAATTTATTGGCCAATCTTCAGTCGAGCAAAGAGCTTTTGGAATTGGAAACCGATCCCGAAATGCGCACTATGGCGAAGGAAGAAATTGATGCCCTTGAGCAGCAAAAACCGCTCATGGAGGAAGAAATCAAATTCATGCTGATTCCAAAAGATCCCGAGGACGACAAAAACGCGATTGTTGAATTACGTGCCGGTACAGGGGGAGATGAAGCATGCATTTTCGTGGAAGACGTATACCGCATGTACACCATGTACTTTAAGGAAATGGGATGGCAAGTAGAAGTCATTAATTCTTCCGAAGGAACGGTAAAAGGATTCAAGGAAATATCCATGCAAATTACAGGTGCCGGTATCTATGGTGCATTGAAATTTGAATCCGGTGTGCACCGCGTGCAACGCGTTCCTGAAACCGAATCCCAAGGCCGTGTACATACCTCGGCTATCACGGTGGCGGTATTGCCCGAAGCCGAAGAAGTGGACTTTAAATTGGACATGAACGATGTACGAAAAGACACGTTCCGTGCCTCAGGTGCAGGAGGACAGCACATTAATAAAACGGAATCAGCCATTCGCCTTACCCACATCCCCACGGGAGTAGTCGTGGAATGTCAGGACGGTCGATCCCAGCATAAAAACTTAGAACAAGCCATTTCGGTGTTGCGGTCTCGCTTGTACCAAGCCGAATTGGATCGGGTGCACAACGAGCGCGCTGCGCAGCGAAAAACCTTGGTTTCTACCGGAGACCGCTCAGCGAAAATTCGAACGTATAACTATCCTCAAGGTAGAATTACCGACCATCGCATCAATAAGACCATGTACAATTTGTCCTCGTTCATGAATGGCGACATCCAAGAAATGATCGATGCGTTGCGCATGGCGGAAAATGCAGAGAAATTAAAAGGAGAGGAAGCATGACCCGCGAAGAACTTATCGCTGAAATTTACCGGAAACAGTCTTTTCTATGCGTTGGATTAGATCCTGAATTGGAAAAGATTCCGCAGCATCTATTGGACTTCGAAGATCCCATCTTCGAGTTCAATAAGCGAATCATTGATGCTACCGCTGAATTTGCCGTAGCGTTTAAACCCAACACTGCTTTTTATGAAGCGCAAGGGGTTAAAGGTTGGGCAAGCTTGGAAAAAACCCTTAACTACCTACCAAAGAATTGCTTCGTCATTGCCGATGCGAAACGTGGAGATATTGGAAATACAGCCGCGGCATATGCTAAAACGTTTTTTGAAACCTTACCATGTGACGCCGTCACGGTGGCTCCCTACATGGGTAAAGACAGCGTTCAACCGTTTTTGCAATTGGAAGGTAAATGGGCGATTGTATTGGGCTTGACTTCCAACGAAGGCGCCCAAGATTTTCAAACCCTGAAGAATTCAAGCCAACAACCTCTTTACGCTCACGTAATTGAAAAAGTGGCTAGCTGGGGAACCCCCGAAAACGTGATGTTTGTGGTGGGAGCAACCCGAGCGGAACGATTGAAAGAAATTCGGAGCCTTGTACCCAAGCATTTTTTATTAGTTCCGGGAGTGGGGGCCCAAGGAGGCTCATTAGAACAAGTGGTTGATGCCGGAATGAACCCCGATGTCGGTTTGTTAATTAATGCCTCGCGGTCGATTATTTACGCAAGTTCAGGGAAGGATTTTGATCTTGCGGCCAAAAAAGAAGCGCTGAAACTACAAACCGAAATGGGCTTGTACCTTCAGCGCTTAATGCGTTAGGACTTTCGTATCTTATTTTCCAGCTAAATCGTTGGAACGAACTTCCGTTTTGGTGGACCCGTAAGCATCGCAACCAGCTTTTCTAGAGGCACCACAAGAGCTTAAAATAACGGTAGCAACCACGGCCATTAAAATTAAAACATTTACCTTCGTTTTCATAGTGTTGTTTGTTTAGTGTTGTGTGACCTCTAACGGGCGTTGACGTGATAAAGTTACAAATTTTGTTAAGAAATTTACCAGGCGTTGAAAATTTAATAAACAATTAAAGCAAATTACGGATTTTGAAGTACGGGTTTTTACTTATTTTTTGCGCAACGGCTGCCCTATTTTCGGCGCAAAAGACCAAAGTGCAATTCATCCTTCCTGATTCGGTTGAACTTCCAAGGTATTTTCAAAAAAATCGAGTTCTTTCCTCCAAGGATTTGTGGGCTTTTGAACGCGAAAAAGCGCTATTGCTCTTGTCGGAATTAGGTTACTTTACAGCCCAGCTGAAAGAAACACCTTCAGAGGAGGAACTGGTGGTTGAAGTCCTACTTGGCAAGAAATTCGACGGTATCACGGTTCGTTATGAAGCATCCCTTCTGCCTTTGTTGCCCTCGCTCAAAACCGATCATGAAGGACCCGTAACCTTTAAAAACCCCAAAGCCTATGCAACGGCGATGCAAGGAATGATGGACGAATTCCATAACAACGGTTATCCCTTTGCTTCCTTTCGATTTGACAACTTTCAAGCTCGTGATCGCCAGGTATTTCTCGATGTTAGGATGGAAAAAGGACCTTACATGGTGTGGTTCGAAGTGCAGTTGAAGGGTGATTCTGCCTTATCGTCGAAAACCGTGTTACGCATGATGGACGTGCCGCTAGGATCGCCATTTTCCCTTCAAAAATTGCAAGAAATTGATCTTAAACTGAAACAACAATCGTTCATTGAGGTTATAAAACCCGCTGAAATTTCCTTTGAAAAAGAAGGAGCCGTTCTTTACGTTTACCTCAAATCGACCAAAAGTTCCAGCTTTAACGGTGCCTTAGGTTTACAGCCTGACCCTGTGAGCCAACGCATTGGATTAACAGGCGACTTGCAATTGCGATTGCTCAATTCCCTTCGACGCGCGGAACAATTCGATTTCAATTGGCGTAGCATTAAACCCGCGACACAATGGCTTAATGCCCGATTTTCCTATCCCTATTTGTTCAATACGCTCCTCGGTACCGACCTCCGATTTCAATTGTACAAAAGGGATTCAACCTTTTTGGAATTAAAGTCCCAACTAGGTTTGCAGTACAGTTTTGCATCGCATTGGTTGGTAAAAGCCATGTACAACTTTTCCAGCAGCAACCGCCTATTCGCCGCTTCCGCGAATGCCCAATTTCCAAACGTCGCCTCCCTGCGAAATTCCATGTACGGTTTAGGTATCAATTATCGAAAAATTGATTACTTACCCAATCCCAGAAAAGGATTACTCCTGAATGCTGAGGGTTTTGTTGGCCAACGCAAAGTGTTGAGCGATTCAAATTCGGTGAGCTCCACGGCGAAAGTTGCTTTTTCCATAGAACAGTTCGTTCCCTTGCACCGCAGGTGGGTATTTCGTTATCAATTATCGTTCGATACCTATTACGCGCCAACCATTTATTCCAATGAGAGTTATCGCTTTGGTGGATTAACGACCCAAAGAGGCTTTAACGAGGAGAATTTTTTGAGCACCACCAAATCAACGAATCAATTCGAAATCCGATATTTACTTGACCGAAATTCTGCCGTTTTTGCGTTTTTTGACCAATCACTGTATGAAAACACAAGCGGTCTTAACTACCGAAACGATCGTCCCTACGGTTTTGGGGTAGGAGCGAACATCGGTTCGAAAGCGGGGATTTTCTCCATAGTTTATGGGCTTGGCACCGAACAAAACAATCCGTTGGACTTCCGTTCTGGGAAAATTCACTTCGGTTATATTGCCTATTTTTGAAGCATGAAGCCCAGGAATAAGGCACTTTACCTTTCGTACGACGGATTAACCGACCCTTTGGGACAGTCGCAAATTTTGC
>JACCDP011423075.1_pt1 | contig 10885 bp, 8 predicted proteins | sample 7445841 | NCBI WGS metagenome assembly JACCDP01 (sample SAMN15323441, study PRJNA562643) | freshwater metagenome | isolation source: river surface water | place: USA:Blue River Watershed | collected 2017-08-17
GGCAACGGGGTCGAACTCTACTGGGACCGCTCCCCCGACCAGTGGCCGCGCTCCCCGGACGGCACGCTCGCCATGTTCACCCGCCCGCTCGACCTCGAGGCCCTGCTGCAGGCGGCGGAGTAGGCGCTGATCGGAGCCACCGGTGCTGTCACCCGTGTGCCTCGACGCCCGCTCACCGGGCGGCCGATCACCTCCGCCCCCCCACGAATCGCACACCGGAAATCACGTTACTGAGAGGATTCCAAGCGCGCTTTCACGTTCTGCCAGTTCGGGAATACCTCGCCCAGCAGTCGGAAGAAGGCCCGTCCGTGGTGCGGGTGCTTGAGGTGGCAGATTTCGTGCGCGATGACGTAGTCGACGCAGATCGCCGGCGCCTTGACCAGTTCGGGGTTGAGCAGGATCCGACCATTCCGATGCGAACTCCCCCACCGCTTCGGCATGCGTAGAAGCCGAGCCGAAGGCTCGGGGAGGTTTCTCGCCTGACACCAGGGCTTCCACTTGTCCACCCGGGCCGTGAATTGCGCACGGGCGCGTTCGCGCAGCCAGGCTTCGAGTAGCGCCCGGACGGATTCCGAAGCCTTGGTGGGACCCGAGACATGGAGGTAGGCTCCCTTCAGCCGGACCGCCGCGACCGGAGCCTCGGTGATCTTCAGTCGATACTGCCGGCCCAAGTAGGTGTGGGTGGCGCCGGATTCGTAGCGCAGCGGCATCCGGTCGCGGCGCATCTCGTGAAAACGAATCCGCTGCCGAACGATCCAGCGGAGCTTCGCCTTCACCTTTGCCTGAATCGAGTCCAACGACGCACCCCGCGGCGCCTTCAACTCCAAAGCGCCGTCGGGACGAACACTCAAAGCAAGCGTGGATCGACCGCTGCGGGAGAGGATAGCTTCTCCCGCAGCGGTCTCGATGGTCAGCCGATCAGACATCTCCTCGATTCCGGGCGATTCGCAGGATCGCTTCGATGATGCTGTCCATCTGCGCGTAGGTCAGCTTCACGCCGTTCCGGCTCTGCAGCTGGAACAGCAGGTCATCGAGATCGTTGCGCATCCGGTTCTGGGCATCCGCGTTGTCACGCCACCGGACCACGGCATGACGTCGAATGATGGCCTCGACATCACAGGCGAGCTGGCCGAGCAGGGATGCCACCTCACCCTCCCCCGCCTCGATCGCCTTGCCGCCATACGAACCCGCGGCCTCGCTCGCCCGCTCGTCGCGCGGCGGGAGATCAGGAACCTGCTCCTTGAGTGCACCGTAAAAGGCCTTCGCCAGGTCGCTCTCTCGTACGTTCGTCGGTGTGTCGTCATGACTCCCGTCCCGCACGCGATCCATGATCTCGGTGACGCGTGTCAGCAATTCCGCCTCGCTGACCCGCTGATCCTTGTAGTCGTCGATGGCTTGCTTCAGCAGGAGCGAGAACTTGCGGTAGAAGAAGGGGTCTTCCTCCATCTTCGCGGTGATCGTCTTCTGGGTGCGGTTTGCGATCACCTCCGCCTTGCCGCGGGTGCTGGCGACGCGATCGACCTCGGCCCGGAACGCGTCGCGTTCGAAGATGTTTACCGGCTCGACGACCTGGACGACCTCTTCCGCGGGCACGTAGGTCGTCAGCATCTTCTGGATCTGCTTTTCGTAGTCCTTGTAGTCGATCTCCTCCGCGTAGCGGATCTTCACTGATGCCCGCAGCCGCTGGAAGAGGACCGCGTCCTGCTTGTACCTTTCCACCTTGGCGGGCGGGGTGGCCTGAAGCCAAGACAGGCTGGAGAGCCCGAGCTTCAGCAGCCGGCAGAACCGCGACACCCGAGTGTAAAACTCTTCGCGCTTCAGCGCATCTTCCAAGGCCAGGACATACGCCTCGTCGTCCTGCTTGTTCGGCAATTCGCGGAACATCTCCCACACCGCATCGTGCGCCCCCGGCAGCTGCTTGAGTTCCTCGCGGACGTCCGTGAGCGCGCCCTCAAGGTCCTCTGGGTCGAAGAGTTGACCGGCCAGTTCGCTGTAAAGCTCAAGGGCGTCGTGCAGTTCGCCGATCACGCCATGGTAATCGATGATGTAGCCATAGTCTTTGCCCGGATGGAGTCGGTTCACGCGCGCGATCGCCTGAAGGAGGGTGTGTTCCTTCAGACTGCGGGCGATGTAGAGGACCACGTTGCGTGGGGCGTCGAAGCCCGTGAGCAGTTTGTCGACGACGATGATGACTTCCGGCTCGTCCGATTTCTTGAAGGCATCGATGACGTTCCGGTTGTAGTCCTTCTCGTTGCCGTGCTTCGCCATCTGGGCCTTCCAGAATCGAAGCACATTCTCATCGGTTCCGGCATCGCCCTCGCCTTCACGATCGTCCGGCGCGGAAATGAGAACCTCGGAAGAGACCTTCCCGATCTGGTCGAGGTAGCTCTTGATGAGCAACGCTTCGCGCTTGCCGGGGGCCGTGAGCTGACCCTTGAAGCCGGTGCCCTTCCATGTCTTCTCGAAGTGCCGGGAAACATCCCAGGCGATCAAGTAGAGCCGGCTGTCGATGCGCGTCAGTTCGTCACGCGAGGCGAACTTCCGCTTGAGATCCGCCTTCTGGTCCGCGTTCAGGCCCTCGCACAATTCCTCGAACATCCGATCCACCGCCTTCTGGTTCACGTCCTGCAGGATGTGTCGGCCCTCGTACAGCAACGGTACCACCGCCTTGTCCTCCACCGCGTCGCGAATGGTGTAGGGGGGCTCAATGATGCCGCCGAACTTCTGCGCCGTGTTCTTCTCCCTCTTCATGAGCGGAGTGCCCGTGAAGCCAATGAAGCAGGCGTTCGGCAGCGCCTTCAGCATGCGCAGGTTGGCCTCGCCGTATTGGGAACGATGACTCTCATCCACCAACACGAAGAGGTCGGTGTCCTTGTTGCGGAAGGTGTCATTGGCCTTCGCCGCCGCCCCGAACTTGTCGAGCACCGTAGTGATGACCGACACGTGGTCGTCTTCGATCAGTTCGATCAGATGCCGGCCCGTCTTCGCCTGCTGCGGCTCCTTGCCGCACTGGTGGAAGGTTTTCCAGATCTGCTCATCGAGATCGATTCGGTCGGTCACCAGCAAGATGCGGGGATTTGGGATGCTGGGCTCCAAGGCGAGGGCCTTGGCGAGCATGACCATCGTGAGAGACTTGCCCGAACCCTGCGTATGCCAAATCACGCCGCCACGACGGCGGCCATCCTCGTCACGGATGCGCAGACGCTCCATCGTCTTCCGGATCGCGAAGTACTGCTGGTAACGGGCGATCTTCCGCACGGTGCCTCCCTCGTCGAACAACGTGAACTGCCGGACCATCTCGATCAGGCGATCGGGCCGGCACAGGGAAAAGAGCAGCCGGTCCTGCCCGCTCACCTGCCGCGGACCAGCTGCGGCCATCTCCTCGAAGTCCTTGCGGGCGTAGGCGAATTCGCCGGCGAACAGCTTCTCGTGTTCAGTCCGTCGCGGCAGGCTGCCGATGGCCGCAGCGACATCGGAGTCGGAAAACTGCAGCTCCTTCCACGACGCCCAGAACTTCTGCGGCGTGCCGGTGGTCGCGTAGCGACCCTCGTCCTTGTTCAACGCCAGCAGGACCGGAGCGAAGGTGTAAAGCTGGGGGATCTCCGCAGCCTCTTGGTTGCGCAGCTGTTGCTTGATGGCTGCCTCGAGGGAGTCCTTCTCATCACGCCGCTTGCACTCGACCACGACGAAAGGGATGCCGTTGACGAAGCAGACGATATCGGGACGCCGCTTCTCGTGGCTGCCCGTGCGCTCGACGCGAAACTCCGCTGTGACATGGAACGCATTGTTGTGCGGGCGCTCCCAGTCGATGAATCGCAGGCTGCGGCCCTTCGTTTCTCCGTCCACCTCCTGGTCGACGGAGATCCCGAGCGTGAGGAGATCGAAGATCGCCTCGCTCGTGCGGCAAAGTCCATCGAACGGAATGCTCCGCAGACGCTCGACCGCCTGGTTGATGGCGTCTTCCGTGAACGGAACCTCCCGTCCCTTCGCGACCACGCGATTGAGCCGCCGGAGCTGGGCCTTGAGGATGTTCTCCATCAAAACGCCGCCGAGCTTCCCGCGCCGTTCGACCGCCGCCTCTTCCGGCGAGAGGTAACTGTAGCCCAACTGCTGGAGCAGCTGGAGCGCCGGAATCTGACAGACGTGCGATTCGAGGAAGTTGAAGGGGCTCATAACGACTATCTCGAGATATCGCTCGCGAAGTTCACCACGGTGCAACGATTAGGTAAGCGGCCGCTGCCATGAAATGTCCTACCAATCCACTGCTCAAGGCATGCGAGCCAATCTGGCCAATATCGCTCGTGGGCTTCGACGCTAATTCCTTTCTTTGAGATAAACCGCTTGAGCGGTTCGCGTCCCTCAAGGACGAAGAGTATCCCTCGACTGAGCGACTCCTCGCCAAGAACAATTGGTGGCATATTTGGAATTAAAGAGCGCGCCGTCAGAGCATCCTGCTCACCGGCATTGAGTGTTTCCAAGTAGTCTAACCACGAGAGAAGCAAATGGTAGCCGGCCAGTGACTGCTTAAACGCATCTACGCCACCGAACGCCTTTTCCACCCATGGGAATTGAATCGGCAGGTCATTGAGAAAGTGCCATGCCGTCGCGCAGGATCTACCCAGTGACTCCGGCCAGCCTATCAGGCGGGAAGTTAGATACAGCGGAGCTGAGCGTTCGCTGTGTTTATCGGGAATCCGTTGAGTGGCTAGGTCGAGTGCAAGCTCAGTCTGCCTCGTGTAAACGAGCATAGCGCCCGCCAAAGCTTGGAACACCCATCCGGCTGCGTCTGGAACATTGTTAATCACGACCAAGCCACCTCGGTTCCAGTCTTTGGGATCCAGCAGGTCGTATATGAGCTCACCTTGCTGGTTGAATCGTGGCTGTTCTGACTCGATCGCCGCGAGCGCGGTAGCAAAAAGCGGCTGATAGGCGCCGAGGGCTTCGGTGAGCAATCGAGGTAGGTCAGACTTTTTGAGCGAGCCAGTCTGCTCAGCATTCTTTCGCCACTCCAGAATTTTGCGTGAGGCGCCTGCGCGGTGGGAGGCAATTAACCTGCGCCACCTAGACATGTCACCGGCGCGAGCGATTCGGCTCGCCTGCTCGAACGCTTCTTCAGGGTTTGTCTTTGCCTCACTTGTTACATCCAGGCTGCCGGCGGGCAGTGGTGTCGCTACCGGTATAGGCATGCCCAACGGAGGCTTCGTGACCGGGGGTTCTCTCCGAATTTCTGCGACAATCTTTCGGAAATTCTCGTCGGGAGTCGCAACGTAGTGGGACAGATTTGCAGCCATACGTGCGCCCAACTTTGCGGGCAACTGAAGGGGCGCCGATGCTTGCCTAATTACCGGCACGAATTTCTGGGTCCCTATATTCTGAATCAGCTCCGACGTGACAATGAGTGCTTCGTAGCCGACGCCACCTTTGCCTTCGTCAGCTTTTTGGACGTAGGCTTCGGTGCAGATCATTAATACGCGGTGTGCTCTTTTCACGGCGTTCACCATGAAAGCGGCGACGTCATCCCCGTATCGCAGGTCCCACTCGTCGAAGATAACCTCGATGCCTTCACCCCGGAGACGTTGCGCCAATTCGAGCACCCATTGCTTGTGCTCTTTGGAGTCGTGTGAGTAGGAGATGAAGACGATCGGTGGGGCAATTTCGTAGCTCATACCGCGACCCTCGTTTTACCGGTGAGCAGTTGCTGCATGAGGCCGCGTTTTTGTTGGTCGAGGGCGGCACGTTGCTGGAGGAGGAGGCGGAGCTCAGCGTTGGCCGCGTCGAGAACTGCGGCGATTTTTTCTTGGAGGGGCTTAGGCGGCACGAAGATATCAAGGTCGAAGAATTCATCCGCTGTAACGTTCAGCAACCCGTGAGCGCGGGCACCTTCCTTTGCAATCGAACGCAACCCGGCGTTGAGGAAGCCGCCGTCGAGATAATGCGCGAGGTAGTCGGACGACACCTCGGCGGTAGCGCGGATGCGGAAGCAGAGATAGAGCGTGGAAACGATGCCTGCATCGTATCGGTCGAGGCGTTTGATAGCGCCGTAAGGAAAGCCGATCGAAGAGCTACGGTTGTAAGCGTACTCGCCGCGTTGCAGTAGAAAGTATCCGGACAGATCTGCGCCCGCGACGCTTCGATTGAAGTATTCGTTCTGATTGATGAGGCCCTCTTGAGCTGAGATCGTTAAGACGTTCTCGTTGCCGACGGCGTTCTTGCGCGTAACACGTTCCACCACGTTCCCGAGGCGGAGGCGTGTGTGGCCGCGGAATTTCTCGGCGGCAACATGCAAGAGTTGCTGCATGAGGGCCTGTTTGCGGCGGGTCTTGGCGGCGATGAGGGCGTCGAGCTTCTCCAACGCCGATATCCACGGCATAAGTGTAATCGCGATTGCACACTGCTCGGGCAGTGGAGGCGTCGGGATCTGAAACTCTTCAACGTCGCCGATATTCAAGCCTGGTTGCGCCCCGCCCTTGATGTTGCGATACACTTCATGCCGCCCGATGTGCGACTCAAGCACGAGGCGGATGAAATCGCGGTCAGCGACGGTCTTGTTCACTGCAATGCGTGCCGTGGTCTGCGTGATGTTGGCACCTTCAAGATAGTCGGGAACAATGGCGATGTTGCCTGTTCCGGCTCCGACAATTGTCATTACGATGTCGCCAGTTTTCAGGCGCGACCGCCGGTAGGGTGCGTCGATGGCTGCGGACACGCGGAACATCGAATCCGGTTTCGCCCAACCGTCGGAATAGTCTTGGCCTCGCACCAACAAAATGCCGTTCGGCTCCAACTCGCCCGGCTGAACGATACCGTAAGAAATTTTTCTGTCTGGGTGCACCAACGAAGCGAGAGGCTTTCGAGACCACCCCTTAGGCAGCTTCATGGCTTTCACTTTCCATCCTCCGCTTTTTTTCCCGTCTTCTTCGGCTGCTCCAACTGCTTCGCCTTCTTCACCGCTTCATCGAAATGCACCTCGACCGGTGAGGCTGCGGCGTCAAGAGCGCGGCAGTACCTCTCGTATTCCCGCTCGGCCAACGCGCGGGCCGCTTCAGCAGTGATCGTTCCGGCGTGGGTGAGGATCTCGCGTTCGCTGAGCTGGATGAACTGGTCGAGCTTCTGGATCCAGTCGCGCATGTACATGGGGCGCTGGTTGCTCGCTTGCAGCTCGGCAAAGTCGAGGTAGGCGGCGACGATGAGATTCAGCTGCTTCAGCTCCTCCGCGTTGAGGTAGTTCTTCGCGACGCCGACGTCCGCCTTGCGAGGCGCGATCTGACCTTGGGGCCATACGGTCAGGCCCATGTGCGGCTTGGCGGCGTCAGCTCGCTCCGCGATCAATTCCGCCGCAGTCCGGCCGTGAATGGCCCAGTGCAGCTTGTTCTGCACCGTGGAGAAGAATTCCTGCGAGGCCTCCGCGCGGGGATCGTAGTCGATGCTGGTGGCGTAGATTTCGAGGACTTTGCGCCAGAACTCCTTCTCCGACGATCGGATGTCGCGGATGCGAGCAAGAAGCTGGTCGAAGTAGTTGCTGGTTTTGCGCTGCTTGAACCTCTCGTCATTGAGGACGAAGCCCTTCACCAGAAACTCGCGCAGTTGCTGCGTCGCCCAGATGCGGAACTGCACGCCGCGGTGCGACTTCACGCGGTAGCCAACCGAGATGATCACGTCCAAGCAGTAGCACTCGAGGTCGCGGGTCACATCGCGGTCGCCCTCCTTTTGAACTGTTGCAAAATATGCAACAGTTCCCTCGGTCTTCAGTTCTCCCTCATCGAAAACATTCTGGATGTGCCTGGAAATCGTGGACTTATCGCGCTGGAAGAGTTCCGCGATCTGCCCGGCGGAGAGCCAGACCGTCTCCCCAACGAGCCGGACGTCGATGCGTGTCTGCCCATCCTCCGTCTGGAAGAGGATGATGTCGCCGGGGTCGTTCATAGCCCAAGCTCCTTGAGGTAGCCTTCCATCTTCTGACGGACGGTCGCGAGTTCACCTTCGAGCCGGGCGATCTCGATCTTCACGGCGCCGAGGTCGATCTCCTTCTCCTCTTCGAAGGTGTCCACGTACCGCGGGATGTTCAGGTTGAAATCGTTGTCGGCGATTTCCTGCGCGGTCGCACGGTAGGCGTACTTCTCGACGGTCTGGAAGGCCTCGTAGGTGGCCACGATCTTGTCGAGATGGGCGTCGGTAAGGCGATTCTGGTTCTTCGCATCCTCAAACTCCCGCGACGCATCGATGAACAGGACGTCGCTGTGGGTCTTGCCCTTGTTGAAGACGAGAATCGCCGCGGGGATGCCGGTGCCGAAGAACAGGTTCGCCGGCAGACCGATCACGGCCTCAAGCAGGTTCTCCTCGATCAGCTTCTGACGAATCCGCCCCTCGGCTGCGCCCCGGAAGAGAACGCCATGGGGCACGACGACGCCCACGCGACCGGAACCGGCACGCGCCGTCTCGATCATGTGCGTGATGAACGCATAGTCACCCTTGCCCTTCGGCGGGACGCCACGGTGATAGCGACGGAAGGGATCCGCCTCAGCTTCATCCGCACCCCACTTGTCCAACGAGAAAGGTGGGTTCGCCACGACCACATCGAACTGGGTGAGTTTGTCGCCTTCGATCAGGCGTGGGTTGCGCAGCGTGTCACCCCACTCAATCCGGAAGTTGTCCATGCCGTGCAGGAACATGTTCATGCGGCACAGCGCATGGGTGGTGCCGTTGAGCTCCTGCCCGTAGAGCGCGAAGTCGCGATCATCCGCCTGGCGCCCCACCTTGATCAGGAGGGAGCCGGATCCACAGGCGGGGTCACAAATCATGTCACCCTTCTTGGGCTTCAGCAGGCGGGCAAGGAGCGTCGAGACCTGGCCGGGGGTGTAGAACTCACCCGCCTTCTTCCCCGCGTCGGAGGCAAAACGCTCCAGCAGGTATTCATAGACGTTTCCGATGACATCCTCGTCGCCGACGATCGTCGGACGAAGGTCGAGCTTGGGATCAGCAAACACTTCGAGCAGACCTTTAATGCGCGTGTTGCGCTCGCGCGTCTGTCCCAGTTTGCCCTCGGAGTTGAAGTCCACTTCGCGGAACACTCCTTCCAGCTTGGCCTTGTTTTCCTCCTCGATCTTCTCGAGCGCGATGTTGATGCGCTGGCCGATGTCGGCCTCGTTGCGCTGGAGGAGCAGACTATCGAAGTCAGCCCCCTCCGGCAGAATGAACCGTTCACGGGCGAGGCGGCGTTCAACGCGAGCCTTGTCGCCGTTGAACTCCGCCATGTACGTGGCGCGGTGGTCCTTGATGACGTCGGAGACGTACTTCAGGAACAACATCACGAGGATGTAGTTCTTGTAGTCCGAAGGATCGAGGGTGCCGCGGAACGTGTCGCAGGCCTTCCAGGCAATGGCGTTGATTTCAGATTGGTTAACTGAGGACATTGGCACGGGGGTTGAAGTCGATGCTGTCAGAAGCGAGTTGTTGAATGATCCGGGCGCGACGCTCGGCGATCCGGCTCGTGAGTCGGTTTTCCTCACGCTGGAGCTCGGTCAGCGCGACGATGAGGGTCTGCTTGCGGCGGTCGGGCACCGGCACGCGAAGCCGAGCCAACACGCCGGCGGGCAGGGAGCGGACATATGAGCCGCGCATTTCAGTCGACAGCTGCTCCTGAACCGCCGGCAAGTTGAGGTACCAAACGAGGAAGCCGGGCTCGACGCCTTGAGGTTCGGACAGGAGGCGGATGATCAGGAACTGACTGCCGGCGACGGCGCGCTCCTCGCGGCCGAAGACTGCGGCCGTCAGGCGTGAGCCACGGGCCGCGACGAGCACGTCGCGCGCTCGGAGCGCGTAGCGGTCGGCGTCCTTGGGCTCGACCGGGATCCGCCCCGGGGCACCGTCACCAATCACGCCATCGGTTGAGATGTCGCTGATGCGAACCAACCGGTGGGTGCCGTTCGGGTCATTCTTGGAGGACGACTCGCCTCGGAGCGTCAGGCCCGTGAAGACGTCGGCGAGTTCACAGATGGGAGAGTAATGCGTCATCGGTTTGATCTCCATCAGCCACGAGGCGGAAAACCATCGTTTCCTGGGGCGATCGTATCCTTGCGGCGAATCTGGCCGCGACGGTTCTGCACGGTAAGTTCGCCGCCGCCTTGGTTCTTCAAATGGCCGCGGGAGGCGTCGATTGCCTGCTGCTGCTGGTCGTAAATGCCCGCCGCTTTGCCGGCGTCATTGCGTTTGTCCGCCCAGCGCCCATCGGGGCGGGGAGAGACGGTTCTATCCTGAGGTTTGCTCATGGTAACGGGTGTCGAGGTTGGCAGGGGCGGGCACTTTCCCCTTGAATCCAAACCACCGATCCACAGTCTCCGGGCTTCCTAAGGCTTGGGACTGCATCACAGCGGCTCTCGAGTTAATTGGCCCCAGGGCTCACGCCTTGGGGCCTTTTTTCTCTCGGTGCGCGACCATCTAATGCGAAGAGTTGACATAGGGTCAATCAGTTTTTCCCTCACAAGTCGGAATTATCGCTAGCGGAAATGCTGTTTTCGCGGCAGCATGTCCAAGCGTTTGCTAGAAAGGTAGAAAAGCGAGCCAGGGCGCGCAAGTCGGCCCGGCAACCTTGCGCCTATTGCAAGAGGAAGGCTGGCGGTAGCAATTGCTCCGAGCGGCTTATGCCATAGCGGAAAGGGGGTCGGCCCGTCGTTGTCGGTCCCCCACTGGCAGAGTGGTGCGCACATGAACGCACCTCGACTCACCCTGCTGCTCGCCCTCGGCTGCTCTGGCCTGTTCCTGAGCGGCTGCGCCACCTTCCCGGAAAAACAGGAAGCGGCCACCTCGCCGCTCACCGCCGGCAACGTGTCCCTCACGCTCAAGAAGGGCACCACCACCAAGGCCGAGGTGATGAAGAACTTCGGCGCCC
>JACCDP010468915.1_pt1 | contig 10884 bp, 19 predicted proteins | sample 7445841 | NCBI WGS metagenome assembly JACCDP01 (sample SAMN15323441, study PRJNA562643) | freshwater metagenome | isolation source: river surface water | place: USA:Blue River Watershed | collected 2017-08-17
ACGTTCATCGCTGACTCGACACAAGTACAAAAGATCACCGTTTCCTAGTAGAAAGGCGGCTTAACCGCCATGGCTACTTACACAGTTACTAACAAGTACCTGATTGATAACTTTGCCGTACTGCAACTCCTGACCCCCAGCGAGATTGCAGTCGGCAGTTCAATCACGGTCGCTGGAGTAGACGCAACATTTAACGGCACATATACCGTGCGCGCATTGCCACAGTATTTGTTTTTGGGCATTGACACACAAGGCGATCTGCTCTACGACTATCAAGTACCAATTGCCGATCAAGTGCTTTACGCTAAAACAGCCGACGGAGTTCAGCGAACCGCGGCGACTGGCACCGTTGCCAATGACCCTGTATGCACGTGGGTAACTGCCGCGCAGGTTATGTCTTACCTTGGCATCACAATTGCGAACCCGTCAGACGATTACACGTTGCTCACGCAATCTGTGTCGGCTGGCAACCAATTCTGTTATCGCAGGCGTCAGGAGTCTTCGTATATCGACTCGCTAAGCGTCTCACCGGGTGGCGACGTCACATTGGGCACTTTGATGTATTGCGCCGCTCTATGGCGCTCTAGGGGCTCAATAGAGGCAACGTACGCCACATTTGACGGCATGGGTTCGGCACCACAGCAAAGCCTGACCCCGATTGTCAAGCAGCTGCTTGGCATCCCACGTCCAGCGGTTGCCTAATGGCTTACACCGACCTATTTAACGAAGCAATTGATGATGTCACCGCGACGCTGACTGCTGTGTCTGGGCTCCGTGTAATAAATGACCCAACAAAGCTTGTGCCAAATTGCGTGTATTTGGATGCACCAAACTTCACAACAATTGCTGGCAACGGCAACGTGATACGACTTGAGTTTCCTGTAAAGGTGATCGGGTCAGGCCCTGCAGGTCTGCCGGTACTGCGTCAGATTCTCAGCATTGTGGCAAGCGTGCTTGGTTCGCCGATCATTGTTATGGCTGGCCGTCCATCAAGCCTCGAGATCGGTGGCGCGTTGTACCCGTGCTATGACCTTGATTGCGCTATCCAAGCCCAGACTTCGTAATCCACTACAAGCGAACATAAATAATCTAATATCAGAACAGAACTAAGGAGCAACACACATGGCTAGCGCAACATACCTTTCGAACCCAGTCCTCACGATCAACAGCGTTGATTTGACCGACATGTGCACCGCAGCGACATTGACCTACTTGGTTGAAGCGCTTGAAGACACCGCATTTGGCACCAACTCACGCAGTTACACCGCAGGCCTCGCCAACAACGAAGTGACCTTGACGATGTACGCATCATTTGCAGCAACCGAAACTTACGCAACATTGCAACCACTTGTTGGCACCAAAACCAACATCACCTTGCAACCAGCATCAGGCAGCGAATCAGCAACCAACCCAAAGTTTGTTTTGACTGGTTGCTACCTTGAGTCATTGCCAGTTATCAACGCATCCCTTGGCGAGTTGTCAACCTATGACCTCACGTTCATGGGTGGCGCGTTGACGATTGACACCACCGTATAAATAACGGCTCCAAGCCGACATAGGAGAAACATGAAAATCAAGTTGCAATTAAAGCGCACGCCCGACAGCGCACCCGAGTATTACTACACAAACCTGTTTGTGGTCACCGAGTGGGAGAGACTTGAGCGCCGCAACATCCAGCAACTATCAACGCAACCGCTGTACAGCGATTACTGCTGTTGGATGCACACAATCTTAAAACTTAAAGGCGAGCAAATCGGCGACAATTGGCGTGAATGGATTAGTAAGAACCCAGAGCTGGAAATCATTCCGGTATTGGATGAGACTGACCCAAACCCTACGGACGCGGCACCTACCGTCGCCAACTAGCGGAGATTTTGGTCGCGGTCGGTTGGTGGCCTAGCGACATTGTGTTTGACGCTCGAGACATAGCAACGGTCATTAAAGTGCTTAACGACGCAAACAAAAAACGGAGATAACGTGGCGGAAGTATCGGCAAGGGTTGAGGTTGTAGGGCTCAAGGATGCTTTAAAGACCCTAAACAAGATTGACAAGTCTTTGCGCCGAGAAATCACCAAAGATTACAAGCGCATTGTTCAGCCTGTTATTGACGATGCCAACAAGCTTGTGCCTACTGGTGTGCCGTTGTCTGGTATGGCGCGCAACTGGCAGACCAAGTCTGGGTTTCAGATTTTGCCGTGGATTCCTGGCATGAAACAAAAGATCGCTGCCAAGATCAATACTCGAGCAATCAAGGAATACGGCGGAAACACCACCAATGTGGGCACCTTTGCTATTCAATGGAAAGGCGCCACAGGCACCATGTTTGACACGTCTATGGCTGGCTCGCTTGGCCGTGCGCTAACTGCACGCTACGGCAGTCGTTCGCGAGTAATGTGGAAAGCGTACGAGCAACGCCAAAGTGATGTCATGTCCGAAATGGAGCAATTGGTTAAGCGCGTCATGGAAGAAGCGAACAGAGAGACCGCGTAATGGCAATCAATATCCCGATCATTTCAGAGTTTGACGGCAAAGGGATTAAGAAAGCTATTGCCCAATTCAAGCAACTGGAAACCACGTCAGAAAAAGCCCAGTTTGCGATTAAGAAAGCGGCGGTGCCGGCAGCTGCGGCGCTTGGTGGTTTGGCGTTGGCGCTTGGTGATGCAACCAAGGCTGCAATGGAAGATCAGCAAGAGCAGGCGGCGTTAGCGCTTACTTTGCAGAATGTGACTGGCGCGGGAGCCGCGCAGACCGCACAGATTGAAAATCAGATCAGCGCAATGTCTCGAGCGTCTGGCATTGCTGACACCGAGTACCGCAAGAGCCTTGAGGCTTTGGTGCGCGGTACAAAAGACGTTGACCTTGCCATGAAAGACATGAACCTTGTCATGGACATCAGCACAGCGCTCCAGATGGACAGTTCCACCGTAGCCGACGCGCTCGCCAAGGCATACCAGGGCAACTTTAAGGCGCTTCGATCATTGACCCCCGAAATGGCAACAATGATTAAAGAAGGCGCAAGCCTGAACGAAGTCATGGATGTGCTTGGCGGTACGTTCGGTGGAGCAACCGCAAAAAGCGCGGATACCGCTGCAGGCAAAATGAAGATTTTAAAAAACAGTCTTGATGAAACTAAAGAATCAATTGGTGCGGCGTTGTTGCCAGCTCTTGAAGCCGTATTACCAAAATTAAATGCGTTTGCTTTATGGGCGCAAGATAACCCAGAAGCATTCCAATTTATTGCTGGCACTATTGCGTTGGTTGCGGCTGCGATAGTCGCAACAAACATTGCCATGGCGCTCAACCCGTTTGCATTAATTGCTGCAGGAATTGCCGTTTTGGTTATTGCTTTAGTAACTGCTTATAACAAGTTTGAATGGTTCAGAACTGGCGTGCAAGTCATAATCAATAGCATCAATGCAGCTTTTGATTTTCTGGTTAACGGTGTCATTGCGGCCGTTAACGCAATTATTTCGGCGTTCAACGCAATTCCACTATTACCCGACATTCCAAAAATACCATCAATTAATACTGGACGATTGGGCGGTGGTGCCGCCAACACGCCCGCACCAGGCCGTATGAACATCCCTCGACTTGCCGAAGGTGGCATCGTGTCAAGCCCTACTCTTGCGCTGATCGGTGAGGCAGGCCCAGAAGCCGTCGTGCCATTAGATCGCATGCAAACAGGTGGCGGAATAACGATTAACGTCACAGGCGGACTTGCGACAAGTGCCGAGATCGGTGAGTCGGTTGTTAATGCTTTGCGCGCCTATTCGCGTAGCGCTGGGCCGTTGCAGTTACAGGTGGCGTAATGCCGGGCGTGGCAGTTGTTGATTCAGGCAACTATGACCTTAAGATTGCCACAGGGTTTCAGGTTGACGCCTTTGTTCTTGATGACGCAATAAAGGGCGTACTTGACAACACCACATATGTGCTTGACGGCACGACCGAGTTTGCTGACGTCATGGACTCGACTATCAGCATCAATGTGCGCCGCGGTCGCCGTGATGTAGGCGATCAGTTCAGCGCCGGCACAATGACGTTTACCATTCAGGACGTAGACGGAATATTTAATCCGTTTGACCAAAACAGCCCGTACTACGACACGCCGCAATCTAAGCCTGGGCTTGCCCCATTGCGCGCCGTACAGCTCATCCGTTACAGCAGCACCAATGTGCCCGAATCATTGTTCAGCGGTTATGTTGTCAACTATGACTACAACTTTGCGCTTGGCGGATTAGACACCGTAACCGTGTATTGCGCTGACCAGTTCTACCTGCTCGCACAAACTTACCTAGACGAACTAAACGTCACGCCGGAAACGTCAGGCGAACGCATAGAAACAGTCCTAGACTTACCAGAAGTAGATTTTCCAGCAGGCTCTCGAAACATTGCTACAGGCACCGTAAACCTTGGTCACGACAGCGCCTACACCGTGCCGGCAGGAACAAACGTGCTGCAATATCTAACACAAATCAATGACACAGCCGAGTTTGGGCGTTTGTTTATGTCACGGTCTGGTGTGCTGACATTTCAAGAGCGCATTGGCATGACATTAAGCGCGCCTATGGCAGAGTTCAAAGACGACGGTACAGCGTATAAATACGACGGCGTAGGCATCTCGTTTGAGGCCGACTCGGTAATTAACAGATCAGTCGTTACAGGCTTGGACGGCGACAGTTACACGGCAACGGACGCTGGCTCAATTGCCACATATTTTATTCAAACTTCAAGCATCACGAACAGCCTGTTGCATGACGCTGCCGAAATACAAGCCGCCGCCGAATACCTGCTTAACCCAGAGCCCGAACCGCGCTACACGTCCGTAGCAACAAAGTATTTGATGTTGACCACAGCTCAAAAGGACACGCTGGCAACAGTAGATATTGGCGACACAATTAGCATAGAAAAAACGTTTCCTAGCGGTACCGGCACGACCCAGTTGGCGCAAGAGTTATCGGTAGAAGGCATCGAGCACCGATTGGACTTCAGCACAGGCCACAGCATCCTGTACAGCACCGCGCCTACCACGATCGTCTATCAGCTGATCTTGGACGACCTTATCTATGGCGTACTTGACGCAGAAAATGTCTTAGGATAGGAGCACTATGGCTACACCATTCCCATTTGTTGCTGGCAACGTATTAACCGCTGCACAGCTCAACGCAATTACCGAATTGCCTATTAACGCGCAAACGGCCAGTTACGTACTGGTAGCAAGCGATTCTGGCAAACGAGTACAAATGACCTCGGCAAGTGCAACCACAATCACCGTAAACACAGGGCTGTTTAGTGCTGGTCAATCGGTTTACATTTACAACCTGGGCACAGGAACATGCACGATCACCGCAGGAACAGCAACAGTTACAACATCGGGTTCTTTAGCATTGGCACAATACGGGGGTGGCACGCTTTTATTCACAAGTGCTAGTGCTGCAACTTTTTTTCCTAGTGGCGGTGTAAGTTACGGCACCGCAACAGGTGGCTCATCTTCAAGCATTACGGTCGGTGGCGTCAATTACACTTTGTTGTCGTTCACAAGCGATGCAAACTTGACGGTAAGCAAAGCAGGATTATTTGACATTTGCTTAGTTGGCGGTGGTGGCGGCGGTGGTTCATCATTGCTATCGAATTACAACGGCGGTGGCGGTGGCGCAGGCGGAATAGTCATTCAAACCGTTTACCTTGACGCAGCAACATTTGCTATTGACATTGGCGCCGGCGGTACAGGTGCAACGACAAGCGCAGCAGGAACAAACGGCGCAGGTTCATCAATCAATAACACAGCGCGCAGTTTCAGTACTATTGGCGGCGGTTTTGGCGGTTGGACAAATGCAGGCGTAGCAAACGTGGTTGGTTATGCCGGCTCAAGTGGTGGCGGCGGCGGTGGTGGTGCAGGCGCACCATACGCAACTGGTCAAGCATCATTATTCCCAACGATTCTTGGTTCATCGGGTGGTAACGGTGCAACTTCAAGCAATCAGGCTGGTGGCGGTGGTGGTGGTGCTACAGCAGTAGGCGCAGCAGCAGTAACAACAACTGGCGGCGCTGGCGGCGCAGGTTATGACGTGAGCGCATTTATTGGCGGTAGCGCATTGTTTAAGGCTGGCGGTGGTGGCGGTGGGTCGGGCACATCACCTGGTGCTGGTGGTTCGAGTGTTGGCGGTGCAGGCGGTACAGCTGCAGGTAACGCGGCAGGAGCAAACACGGGTGGCGGTGGTGGTGGTGCAGGAAGCACAGCATCATCAAGCGGTGGTGCAGGCGGTTCAGGAATTGTTTATGTGAGGTTTAAGGTATGAGCGTTCCACAGTATTTTGCAGAAATTGACACAAACAACATTGTTATTGCAGTTCATGTTGTAACTCGCCAATTTTTAGACGAAAACCCAGATCGCTATCTTGGTATATATGTTGAAACATTTGTTGACGTTGAAGGCAAAACTTATGCTGGCGTCGGTTACACGTATGACGCAAAAACCAAAAACTTTGTGCCACCTGTTTACATCGTCCAACCGCCGATAGAAGCATGAAATGGCAACTGAAATTGTGGTTTCTATCATCGGTGGTTGTTTCCTTGTATTGGTGGCACTCATCGGCAAGATCGGCAGCGACAACAAAAAAGACCACGGCAAAGTCCACCAAGTCCTTGGTCGAATAGAAGAAAAAATTGACCACCATGTTGAAAATCACCAATAAAGACAAAGCAATGTTTGCTAGTTATGCGCGCTCGGTTGTTGGCGCGTTGATTGCCGTTTACTCGACTGGCACAACAGACCCGCGCGACTATGGCAAAGGTGCAATCGCAGCAATCATCCCACCATTGCTCCGCTGGGTTAACCCTAAAGACGCAGGTTTCGGACGTGGCGACAGCCAAAGCTAATCCGAACGCACGGCCATACACAGGCAACAGCGACGGCCCATCAGCAGGCCCACGTGCCGGCATGAACGAATGGATAAAGCAAGCGATCGCAGCATCAAATAACGCTGTTTGGAACAACGGGTCTTGGGGTGTGCGCGACATGCGCGGCAGCGCTGGAACATTGTCAGTTCACGCCACAGGCAGAGCTGTTGACTTGTCGTATCGCAAAAGCGAAAGACACGCACAGGCCAATCGTAAAGGCGCGGTGTCGTTTATTGACATTGTGGTTGCTAATGCAAACACCCTTGGTGTGGAGTGCGTCCTCGACTATTTTCCTGCACCGTACGGGCGCGCATGGCGTTGCGATCGTCAAGCATGGAAGAAATACAGCAAGCCAACAATTCACGGCGCACCAGGTGGCGACTGGTTCCATATTGAGATAACCCCACAGGCCGCCGACTCGGTAATCTTCGTAAAAGCCGCATTCTTAAAGGTTTTTGGGGAAATCCCACCCAAGGCTTGATCTATGTTCTAGGGTCGGAGTACCGACAAAAGGACAGGCAATGACTGACCCGCAGATAGTTGATTACAGCGTCTATACAGGAGTAATGGACAACGGCCAAGAAATCTTGGTGCAGATATTTTCTAGCCCAGAGTCGGGCAAGTTCCTCATGGGACAAATCGCATTCAGATCGCACGCATCTAGTTGGGGCGTGCCCATACCTTTGGAGAAACGATGAACTACTTTGCAGAGAAAATCATAGGGCTAGTACTTTGTACCGTCTTCGGCTTTACGGTCGCTGTAGGGGCTCCTAACGCGTCTAACAGCCCGTCTGGGACTATTGCCTTAGCCCCGTTTTTGATAGAGCCGAGCACCACTACGTCGAGCACGTCGTCCACAATTTACATTGACCCGTACACGTCAGCTTGTGAACAGTTCAGCGCGCTAGGCGTAAACCTTGGCTGGCCTGCCGATCAGCGCACCGTGCTCGAATCAATCATGTTTCGTGAATCACGCTGCATACCAAACGCGGTAAACAGCGACGACCCAAACGGTGGCAGTCGTGGGCTAATGCAAATAAACGGATTCTGGACACCATGGCTTATTCATGCCGGCATTATCACTAGCCCAAAAAACTTGTTACAGGCTGATGTTAATTTGCGCGCAGCGTTAGCAATTTACAATTACGGGGTCGAGCGTCACGGTTACGGCTGGGGCCCATGGAGTGCAACAAAATGAGCGAAGGTAGCGCATGGAACCAGGGCGAACTTACCGAAGAAACCCGACGAATGGTATTGGAGCAAACAGCAATGACTAACCACACAATGGCAATGTTCGGATTAATTGACGACATTATGGCGGTCAGCAAAAACCCACACGCAAGCATTATCCAACGTCTGAAGACAATGAAAAACCAGTTGTCACTAGAAGACCCGATGCCGCTTTACGATGTGACTACACTCGACTTAGCAATCAAGGCACTACAAGCACATTCCTAACCGACAAGGGAGATTCCGACAATGAAAACCTGCACAATTTGCAAAGGCTCAATCGCCTACCCAGAGATCACAGGCAAAACACACTTCGTTTGTGACGGCCGTGTGCCGGCAAGAAAACATGCGCCATTCATTCAAGGGATGTTGGCGTCACAATCGTCTGCGGATGCGCGTTGGACACGCGATGAACAAAACAAAGTTGACGCAGCGATCTTGCATGTCGCGCGCACAAAAGGGTTCTTTACATCTGACGACATTTGGCAACACCTGGGCGATCAGTTCCCTGTTACTAAGGGCATCGCTGGACGATTGAACGCAGCTGCACGTCGTGGCATTATTCGCAACACAGGCGAACTGGCATACGCACAGCGCGGTGGCGCACATGACCATGCACAACGTCTAAGCGTCTGGGCAGGCATCTAATGGGCTTTGATCTAAGCAACTACGAAACAGTCGAGCAACGGCTAGTGCGCTGGTGGGCTGCATACCCAAACGGGCGCGTGTACACCATGATGATGAACTACACAGGTGACGCTTGCGTGTTCTACTGCGAACTGTACGCCGACAAAGAAGACAAGGTGCCAGTCGCTACTGGCTATGCGGAAGAAATCAAAAGCGACCGCGGTGTCAATGCCACGTCGTTTGTCGAGAATTGTGAAACGAGCGCGATCGGTCGCGCAATCGCTAATTGCCCGTTACAGGCGCCTGCTAGTGGCCCTAGACCGTCACGAAATGAAATGCAAAAGGTTGAGCGCCTAACGACACCACCGCAACCACAAACGCATACACCGTCTGGCGCATTTGCCACACCTAAACAGATTGGCTACATCAAGAAACTGGCAAAAGACAAGGGCATGGACGATCTCGCATTGTTAGAGATGATTCAACTAAACCTTGACGACGAGAGCGCTGTTCTTGAGCTGTTGAAATCACACGAAGCAAGCAAAATCATTGAGAGGCTGAAATGACGTTAGAAGAAATGGTGAATGCGATTGAACGTTTGCAGGCGGTCTATTTAGAGTTGCGCGACGAACAAGACAAAGCAAAACAAAAGATTAGGTGGGCAATTAATCACTTCGCGGACAAGATTTGGTCGGAATCTTTGTGAAGTTAGACCCAAAGATCAGCGAAGCCGACTTTAAGGATGTTGTGATCAGCATTGCCAAGCGTTATGGCTGGCTTGTGCATCATGATCTGCCGGCACAGAACAGTCGAGGGCGCTGGGCTACCTATACGCAGGGCGATGTGGGGTTTCCTGATCTGTTCATGGTGCACCCATTCCAAGGCGGTCGGCCGTTGGTCATTGAGTTGAAAGCAGAAAAGGGTAAGACAACACCTGGGCAGAAGGTTTGGTTAAAGGCGTGTGAGTTGGCTGGATGTCATGCAGCGGTTTGGAAGCCAAGCGACATGGAGTACATTCTCTACACCTTGAGCAATCCAAGAATGTAAACAATCGGCTAGTAGCACGACCTAAGCCATTCGCACGGCAGTTGGTGACACACGGCAACGTGGGTAGATCGGCGCGCCCCGAATCATGCAAGACGAAATGAAACGGGCAAAGCGTCGAGGCGAGCCGTAAACATAATCGGCTAGTGAGTGCAAAGGGAACCAGGTTGGGCAATCTGGTGGGTGGAGCATTCACACATCTCTTGACCTGCAGATGACATACAGTTAACAAACAAAGAAAGCAACGACATGAACCCGACAACAAACACAACCCACACAAACCGAGAGCAAGGCGCTTGCGCCGCGCTAGCACAAGCCGAAGGCGCGTGAGATGGCTCGACCAAAAGGTTCAAGACAGAAAAACAAACGTGCTGTTAGCCGTGTATGCGAACGATGCAATAAATCATTTACTCAACTGGGGTCAGGCCGTAAACAAAAATACTGCTGCAAACCAACCCCTAAAACCATTGTAAAAAAACAAGGAACTGCTATGACACGCGGAAATGAAATAGTGATTGCCGACAAACTTAAAAGAGGAGAATGTGCTTTGCATCCCTATTACCACGATGGTCGCCGTAAATATGTAACCAAACAAAACCACGTCATGTTCGCATACGATCATTTAGACCGATCAATAAAAAAGGGAACGATTGCAAAACTAAAAGATGCTGGCCCGTATCAACTTGCCAAAGAATTAGCCAAATGCCAATTGCTTTGCCACAACTGCCATGCAATGAAAACATATGAACAACGAGAACACGTCAAACATGACAAACCGAATTACCAACATCCAACGCTGTTTGACTTATGAAAAACCCTGAATACTCCACCGACAGATATAAGTCAGCCAGACATGAGCTGCTTCGAGACAACCCAACATGCCATTGGTGTCATCGCAATCCAGCAACCGAATTAGATCACTTGGTTGAAGTAGATCGTGGGGGTTCACTTGAAGATGGATATGTGGCAAGTTGCAAGCCATGCAACAGCGCACGCGGAGCAATCCATCGCAATCGCAAACTAGCAAACGCAAAGCAAAACAGAGAGAAAGCAATTAACGCTTTTTTATATGCAAACGATTTGACC
>JACCDP010918591.1_pt1 | contig 10882 bp, 9 predicted proteins | sample 7445841 | NCBI WGS metagenome assembly JACCDP01 (sample SAMN15323441, study PRJNA562643) | freshwater metagenome | isolation source: river surface water | place: USA:Blue River Watershed | collected 2017-08-17
AACCCTCGAGATCATGAGAAAACGCTCGCCGCTGATGATGTGCGTGACCCTGTCGCAACTGCGCCGTGCGGCCGGGCTGACGATCGGAGATTGTTTGCGCATGGAGAGAACGATGGTCAGACGCTGTTTCGAGCATGGCGAGGTGATTGAAGGCGTGCGTGCTCTGGCGATAGACAAAGATCACAGCCCTACATGGAACCCGGCGACATTGGCCGAGGTCACACCGGAGATGATAGAGCGCTTCTTTGAGAGTGCGTGGCCAGCGTATGCACATCCACTACGTGCGCTGGACTAGACAGATATTGAATCATTGCTGAACTCGGCGCTTCAGCCGATGACCTGATTAGATTTCGTCGACGGCAAACAAGCGTCGATACTCGCGCATTGCGTAACGATCTGTCATACCCGCGATGTAATCGGCAACCTTGCGCGCCTGCTCATCGATATTCCCGCCGGTGATTTGATAGTCAGGCGGCATCAATTGCGGCCCTTCGAGAAAGATATTGAACAAGTCAGTGACAATACGTCGAGCCTTGCTGGTCATGCGATTGACGACATAATGCTGATACAGATTGGCTCTCAGGAAGCGCTTGAGGGCTTGCGCTTCCTTTTGCATGGTATCGGAGAAAGAAATCAGCGCAGGCGAATTGCGTACATCCTCAATCGATTTGACGCCGGCGTCGCGTATCTTGGCGCGTGAGGTATCGATAAGATCAACGACCAGCGCATTGATCATGCGACGGACGGTTTCATTGATCGCACGTCGCCCCTGAATACCCGGAAATTCTTTCTGGACCAGCGACCAATAGCGCGCGTACAAGGTGACTTCATCAAGCTGTGCCATCGTCAGCAAGCCCGAACGAAGGCCGTCATCAATATCATGGTTGTTATACGCAATCTCGTCCGCCAGATTGGCCAGCTGCGCTTCGAGACTGGGTTGCTTGCGCTCGATAAAGCGGCGGCCGATGTCGCCTAATTGTTCAGCATTGGGTAGCGAGCAGTGCTTGAGCACACCTTCGCGAGTCTCAAACATCAGATTCAGACCATCAAACGCGCCATAACGCTGCTCCAGCTTGTCGATCACGCGCAGACTCTGCAAGTTGTGCTCGAAGCCGCCATAGGCTTTCATGCATGCGTTCAGCGCATCTTGCCCCGCATGCCCAAAAGGGGTGTGCCCCAGGTCATGCGCCAGCGAAATGGCCTCGACCAGGTCTTCGTTCAGTTGCAGATTGCGAGCGAGCGAGCGCGCAATCTGCGCGACTTCGATGCTGTGCGTCAGCCGCGTGCGAAACAAGTCACCCTCGTGATTGACGAATACCTGAGTCTTGTACTCGAGTCGACGAAAGGCTGTGCAATGAATGATGCGATCGCGGTCGCGCTGAAATTCACTGCGCGTATCGGAAGCACCTTCGGAAAAATGACGTCCGCGAGAGGCAGAAGCACGCGCAGCGTACGGTGCAAGATGCGATTCAAAATCAATCATCATGATCCTTGCCGTACACAAGCAGCGAGGGTCGCTTTGAGCATTTCATTGGGTGCGCCAGTGATGATGGCCTGACCCAGCGGCTTGAGCAGAATGAATTTGATCTGCCCGCCCTCGTTTTTCTTGTCGACTTCCATCAACTCAAGCCAGCGATCGACACCCAAATCAGGCGCCACCACAGGCAGACCAGCAGCCTTCACGAGGGCAACAATGCGCGACTTGTCTTGTGCTGACAGATAGCCCAGCCGATGCGACAAATCTGCTGCCATCACCATGCCACAACCCACAGCCTCGCCATGCAACCACTCGCCATATCCCATTCCCGCTTCGATGGCATGTCCGAAGGTGTGCCCAAAATTCAGAATGGCGCGCAGTCCTGATTCGCGCTCATCCTGTCGTACGGCTTCCGCCTTGATTTCGCAGGAACGCTGAATCACGCGCGCCAGCGCAGCATCATCCCGCGCCATCAATTGATCCATGTGCGCTTCCAGCCAGCTGAAAAATTCGGCATCAATGATGGCACCGTGCTTGATGACCTCTGCGAGTCCGGCCGAGAGTTCTCGTGGCGGCAGCGTGGCTAAGGTTGCGGTATCAGCCAGCACCGATTGGGGCTGGTAAAACGCGCCAATCATGTTTTTGCCCAGCGGATGATTGATCGCTGTTTTGCCACCGACTGAAGAATCGACTTGCGCCAGCAGCGTGGTTGGAATTTGAACGAAGGGCACGCCCCGCATATAAGTCGCTGCAGCAAAACCGGTCATATCACCAATCACACCGCCGCCCAGCGCCACCAGAGTCGTCTTGCGATCACATTTATTTTTGAGAAGCGCATCAAAAATTCGCATGAGGTTCTCGACATTTTTTTCTTCTTCTCCATCAGGCAGTACGATGGGGAGGCAGTGCTTGCCCGTCGCTTGCAGCATGTCAGTCAATCTCTGCAGATATAGAGGCGCAACGACGGTGTTGGTCACGATGGCGACTCGCTTGCCGGGAATATGATTTGCAAAACCGGGTTGGTCCAGCAAATGACGGCCAATGATGATCGGATAGCTGCGCTCTCCCAGGGATACCGTGAGATCTGCAAAAACAGAGTGGGTTGATGTCATGGCAGAGAGTCGGATTCGGCTTCGCGGTTTTCAGCCCTGGTTGACGATGCATTGTCAACCGGCAGGGTCTCGGGTTTACTCTGTAGTTGCGACAGAATGTTTTGAACGACGGAATGCACATTCGGTCGCCCCGTTTCGATGATGATGTGCGCGACTTCCTGATACAGCGGCGCACGCTCACGCGACAATGCTTCTATCTTTGCTCTCGGATCGGCCGTTTGGAGCAGCGGGCGATTTTTGTCATGGCTGGTGCGCTGAATGATACTGGCTACTGATGCGCGCAGATAAATCACCGTGCCGCGCTCGCGCAAAAGGCGCCGACTGTTTTCATTCAGTACAGCACCGCCCCCTGTGGCCAAGACAATGCCTTGCTGCGCGGTGAGATCACGTATCACGTCCGCCTCGCGCTGCCGAAAACTGGCTTCACCTTCGATTTCAAAAATGAGGGGGATGGATGCGCCTGTTCGTGATTCGATTTCCTGATCGGCATCGACAAAACGCAAATTCAGTTTTTTTGCAAGCGAGCGGCCTATCGTGGTCTTGCCTGAACCCATCAGGCCAACCAGAAAGATATTGTTTGTCGAAGTCTGCATCATTGCCGCCAATCGGGCGTATTTGCCCGGAAAGGCGACAGTTTATCGCATCCTGCGACAGCCTATGGAGACCCCTCCGGCCCGGTCTGGTTTAGCGGACCACAGGCGAATCCGTGACGATGCGGGGTGTAATAAATATCAGCAGCTCGGTCTGATTTCGGGTGCGGCTTTTACTGCGGAACAGATGCCCCAGCACCGGAATGTCGCCCAGCAAGGGCACCTTGAGATCACTGTCAATCTCGGTCTGGGTGAAAATGCCGCCCAGGACGACAGTACCTCCATTCTCGACCTGCACATTGGTTTTGACATGCTTGGTGTTGATGGCAAAACTGGCGCCGACGGCAACGCCACGAGAATCTTTGGCGACATCGACTACCAGAATCACATTGCCATCGGGGGTAATCTGGGGCGTAACCTCGAGTTTGAGGTTCGCTTTCTTGAACTGAACCGAGGTCGCGCCGCTACTGGTCGCCTGTTGAAATGGAATTTCCTCACCCTGCTCGATCACGGCCGGCTGTTGATCGGCAGTGACTACGCGTGGACTGGAAATGATTTTTCCTTTGCCGTCCGCTTCCAACGCAGATAACTCAAGATTCAGAAAGCGATTGGCGTTGGCCGAGAACAGGCTGATACCCACACTCGCCGGCGATACACCATTGATTGATGCCGCAGGCAAGTTGACAAACTGCGTATTGGGGACGAAGGATTGTTGCGTGACAGTCGCTTGCAACGTCTGCTCGCCAACGCCCTGATAATTTCCGGTCACCGCCAGTCGATTGGCGCCGGACAGGTTGATGCCCGTGGTCGCACCGCGGGCACTGCGGAGATCGGCAAAACCCAGCTTCACACCAAGATTTTTGCTGAACGTGTCATCTGCCTCGACGATACGGGCTTCGATCATGACCTGACGTGTGGGTATGTCGGTAAGCTGTATCAGTTTGCGCACTTCCTCAAGCCGGCTGGGCGTATCGGTAACAAACAATTTGTTGGTCCGTGGCTCGGCGGATGCACTACCGCGACGCGACAGAATACTGCCACGCCCTGCCTGACCATCAAGACCGAAGACCTGACGAAAGGCATCTGCCTTCTGATAATTCAGCTGGAAAGTCTCCGTGATCAACGGCTCCAGCTCGGATATCTGTGCGCGCTGCTCCAGTTCCAGCCTTTCCTTGGTCAATAATTCATCTTTGGGCGCAATCCAGAGCACATTGCCGTTACGGCGCATATCCAAGCCCCGGGCCTGCATCACAATATCTAGTGCCTGATCCCACGGGACATCTTTCAACCGGAGCGTGAGATTGCCGCTCACACTGTCGCTGGCGACCACATTGAGGCCGGTGAAGTCCGCAATCACTTGCAGCAGCGCACGCACCTCGATGTTTTGAAAATTCATCGACAGCTTGTCACCGCGATAGCCGCGATTGCCCGACGGGAGTTTTCCATCCTCCTGCTTCACAGATCGCACTTCCAGCACGAGCCGACGATCTGTCTGCCAAGCCAGATGCTCCCATTGACCACGCGGCTCAATCAGCAAGCGTACTGTGTCGCCCTCCGCACGCGTAGTAATGAATTGCACTGGCGTTCCAAAATCGCCAACATCCAGTTTGCGCCGCAGGACTTCGGGCAAATTGGTTTTCATGAAATCAACAATCAAGGACTGGCCCTGTCGACGAACGTCTATCGAAGCCTGCGCTTTTGCCAAATCAATGATGATGCGTCCGGTATCACTGTCACCTCGTCGAAAATCCAGATCGACAATCGCATTCTTTTCCGTCACCAGGTTAGCGGCGGGGGCCCTTTCGTCTTTGCCCCCCTTCTGATCGACCAGAGTCACTATCAGCGTCTCTCCCGAAATGCGCATATTGAACTGCTTTGGGCGCTTGAGATTGATCACCACACGTGTACGCCCTGCTGCCTGCACCAGATCCGCATGACGCAGCTCGCCTTCATCAAACACTCGCCGGGTTTGCCCGATGGCATTCAGCGTGTCAGGAAAATCCAGCACTATTCTCGGTGGGGCAATGGTGGAGAAGCTGCCCGGTAATGCGACAGGTGCCTGACGCATGGTGATGCGCAGTGTGAGCAGCGATCCGGTGTGACCGGCCTCTATACCTGTAATCGCATTGGGCTCTGCTTTTGCGCCGGCAATCACGAACACCAACGTTATGCAGCTCATCAACCAGCGCACCGCGTCCAAAGTCACTGCTTTCATCAGCGTTTCTCCTGCAATACCAGTCGCGCACGTCGCTTGGACCAGGTATTGCTAACGTCCTGCACCATTTCTTCGATTTCGATGGCGCCTTCGCTAATCGCTATCACTTTGCCCATATCGGGCCCAAGGTGGCTACCCAGATGCACCTGGTGTATGACTTTGTCTGCTTCAATCAGCGCAACCACTTGCCCTCGTCGACGCATATTTCCCACCAGCCGCAGGCTTTCGAGCGGAAAGGACTCCAGAGGCTCCCGCGCACGACGCATATCTGGTTCCAAGCCTTTGACATTGAGCTCCGCACGGAGGGAGGCAGAAATTTTGGTGATGTCAAAGGGGTCCAGTTGGCCAGCGGCTTGGTAGTTGAATGCCTCAAGCGCAGGCCGGGGTGGCAATTCAACCGGCAGCGGATGCGACTGCTGCCTGATCTCGTTCATCCAGGCGCGCAAATCATTTTCAGGGGCTTCGCTACAGCCCATCAGAAGAATGCTGATCAGACTGAGCGCCCTTATTGAATGCAATGACGTGACCGTGCAAGAGCATTGACAGGAATATCGCCAGCAAGTCACTTATTCACTCGCTTCTTGCTGTCTTCGGCCGATTTCTTTTGAGATGCCAACTCGTCCTTGTCTAGATAACGGAACGTGTGAATGACACCTTCGAAGCTTTGCAAACCATCGGCCAACTGGCTGATCGCTATGCTGTCGATAGTGACTATGCGCTGTAGATTGGCGACATCGCTCGTGAAAGCTGCCAACGCGTGATACTTGCCTGTGAGTTTGATTTGGATGGGCAGCTCTGCATAGAAATCATCCAATCTGACCTGACCCGGCTTGAACAACTCGAACTGCAAACCGCGATTGATGCCCGCCTGATTGATTTCAGAGAGCAAAGCGTCCATCTCGGACTTGCCGGGCAATTGTTGCTCAAGCTTTTCGACTTGCGACTGCACTTGCGCTTTTTGCTGACGCAAGATATCAAGGTGGCCTGACTGACGAACTTTTTCAACAAAGTCCTGCTTCTGACGAACTTCCTTAGCCTGACCCGAGTTCATTTCTTCCCATTGGGTCGTCCAGATCAGCCATCCTCCTGCCACGATGACCATGAGCGAAACGCCCAGAGCACACAACAGCCTGGGAACAATAGGCCAGGTACCCGGGTGTCGTCCTTGCAAGCCCTGAAACTGACTCGCGACAAGCTGCCAGTTGAAAGAGGGGCGACGCTGAATTCGGCTCATGGTCGATCGGTCACTGAAGCAGCAGCAATGGTTACATTGAATTCGTAAACCTTCCTCGCTTCTTTTCCCTGACCGAGGCTGGCGGCTTTAATCTCAACCAGTTCCGCTTTTCCGAACCATGGCGATGACTGCGACAGGTTGCGAAGGAACTCGGATACACGCGCATTCGATTGCGCCAGTCCGATCAGAACGAGATGATCATTTTGTTTGATCGATTTGAGCGCAACACCCGAAGGCACTCGCGTAGCCAACTCGTCGAGTAAATGCACAGGTCTGGCTCGATCGGATTGCAGACTTTCGACCGCATATTGTCTGGCTTTGAGGGCATTGATATCCTCTCGCAATCCTTTGATTTCTCGCAATCGATTATCAAGAATCTTGTTTTCTGACTGAAGCAAGGCGTTTCGACCATTCTGGATTGAAACTTGAGCCGCATTCACTGCACTGACGATCAGAACCACTATTAACCCACACAATGCCGACAACACCAGCAAGCCATTGAACAAGCGCTTTTGCTCACGCCGCTGCGCTTCACGCCATGGCAGCAAATTAAATTCAATCATCTTGAAAAACTCCGCAGCGCCAAACCACAGGCCAGAAGACAAGCCGGCGCATCTTCGCGCAGCCGAGTATCGAGAGATGTCGCATTCATTTCCGCAAACGGATCCGGCAGCGAACTGGCTATGCCCAATCGCTGCTCGACGAATGTGGCCAGATCAAGGCCGAGTACGCGAACGCTCCCGGCGATATAAATGTGCGCAACGCTGTTATGTTGTGTGGACGTCGAAAATAGTTGCAAAGCCCGTGCAAGTTCCTGGCAAATTGCTTCCCTGATCGACTCCAGGGCTACATGTGATTTTCCTTGATCGTGGCGCGGCAAGGAGACTCCTATCTCGCGCTCAAAAATTACCAGGCCATTGAGGATGATGTAGCAATGACTACCTTCACCGGACAACTGCAGCAAGACAACGGGCTGGTCTTGATGGTCTTGTTGTTCCGGGACAAGCAGTCCCAGTGACGCTGTCATGACCTGGGATTCAACATCGATCACCACCGGACGCAAGCCCACTGCATCCGCCAGTGCGAGCCTTTCATCAATACGCTCCTTGCGAGCGGCCACCAGCATGACATCGACATAACCCTCGTGATTTGCCGAAGGGCCCACTGTGACGAAATCGAGACTAATTTCATCGAGCGAGAATGGCAGCGTCTGGCTTGCTTCAGTCTCGACTTGCATTTCCATTTCTTCGTCATACATGCCGGCGGGCAGCATCAGCATTTTTTTGATGACGGCGCCGGACGGCAGCGCCATAGCCGCCGTTTTCAAGCGCGTACCACTGCGCTTGAGCGCTCGGCGCAGTGATTCGGTGAGCGGCTCCATCTGTGAAAAACTGCCGTCGCGCAAGGCGCCCGGTGGCACGGACTCCTGTGCGTAATGTGCGACTCGGAAATGTTTGCCCTCGCGAGCGAGCTCCATGATGCGTATGCCAGCCGGACTGACATCGACACCCAGTACCGGTGTGTGATGGTGACGAAACCACGATCCCACAGAAAACATTCGTGAACACTCCGCACAAGAGGTATTGTCATTTTTAAAATTTGACGCGGATGCTAACAAGTGCCTTTTCAGAATGTAAAGCCGGCTGGGCTTGGCGTTGTCAAATGCCGACGCAATTCAGGGGATCAGAGGTGTTGAACACAGCAAGCCTTGCCATGAGCGAGCTCAACGCTGCGAGGCAAACGCTATAATGGTGTCCACTATGGCTTTCATGCCTCTCTCACCTCTTCCCGAATGAATTCATCCACTCCCAACGGAGATGCGCCCAAGGGCGAGCGCCCCTTCAGCCTGCCGGCCCCCCTCAAGATGGCACTGAGTCTGTTGACCACCATGGGAGGCTTGGTACTGATCGGCGTGCTGCTGGCGGGCTTCATCTTGATGATGGCTTATCCCAGCTTGCCGGACATTGATGCGCTGGCGACCTATCAGCCAAAAATGCCATTGCGTGTTTTTTCTGCAGACAACATGCTGATCGGAGAATTCGGCGAGGAAAGACGCAGCTTGGTGCGGTACAAAGACATTCCCCCGGTGATGAAGCAGGCAGTGCTTGCGATCGAGGATGATCGTTTTTACGAACACGGCGGCGTCGATTACTGGGGAATTCTGCGCGCGATGATTAACAATACCTTTGGCGGCAGCCGTCAGGGTGCCTCCACCATCACGCAGCAGGTGGCGCGTAATTTCTTTTTATCCAGCGAACAGACCATTAAGCGCAAGCTGTATGAAGTGCTGCTCGCATGGAAAATCGAAAAGACACTCACGAAAGACCAGATTCTCGAGCTCTATATGAACCAGATTTATCTGGGACAGCGAGCCTATGGCTTTGCCTCGGCTGCCCAGATTTATTTCGGCAAAAAGCTCAATGAAGTGACCGTTGCCGAAGCCGCGATGCTGGCCGGTCTTCCCAAGGCGCCATCCGCCAACAATCCCGTCGTCAACCCCAAGCGCGCCAAGGCGCGTCAGCAGTACATTTTGCAGCGCATGCATGACCTGGGCTACATCACCACAGCCCAATATGAACAGGCGCGTGACGAAGAACTCCGGATCAAGATGGACAGCACGGATTTCGGTATTCATGCCGAATACGTGTCGGAAATGGCCCGACAGATGGTCTATGACCAATTCCGCGAAGATGCCTATACGCGCGGCTTGAATGTGTTCACTACCATCACCAAAGCCGATCAGGATGCTGCCTATCTCGCCTTGCGTCGTGGTGTGCTTGAATATGAAAAACGTCAGCCTTATCGCGGACCGGAAGGCTACATGGATATTCCGGCCAATAAATCCGAAGCGGAAGCGGCCATAGAATCCGAACTCGCCGAACACCCGGATAGCGATGGCATCATTGCTGCAGTGGTATTGTCCGCCAACTCAAAGAGTGTGCAGGCATTGCTGGCGTCCGGCGAAGAAATCACCATTGCCAATACCGAACTCGGCGCTGCCGCAGCAGCACTCACGGAGAAAATGCCAGCCAACAAGCGCATACGACGCGGCGCGATCATACGCGTGATGCAGGAGGGTGCCGGCTGGTCCATTATTCAGATGCCCGAAGTGGAATCGGCTTTCGTCTCCATCAGCTCGGAAGATGGCCGTATCAAATCGCTGGTCGGCGGTTTTGATTTCAGCCGCACGAAATTCAACCACGTGACACAAGCCTGGCGTCAGCCCGGCTCTACCTTCAAGCCTTTCATCTATTCCGCTTCACTTGAAAAAGGCCTGTCGCCTGCGACCATGATCAATGATTCGCCCATCGTATTCGATGCCGGCAAAACCGGGTCGCAAGCATGGGAACCCAAGAACGCCGACGGCAAATATGACGGCCCATTGTCAATGCGCAAAGGTCTGACGCGCTCCAAAAACATGGTATCGATTCGAATTCTGGATCGCATCGGCGTCAACTACGCACAGGACTATGTGACTCGCTTTGGATTTGACCGCGAAAAAAATCCCCCTTACCTGACAATGGCTCTGGGCGCCGGAGCGGTCACACCACTGCAGATGGCTGGCGCTTATGCGGTCTTTGCCAATGGTGGATACAAAATCAATCCTTATCTGATTTCGAAAATTACCGACAACAATGGTCGCACGCTATTTCAAGTCAGCCCTGAACGCGCTGGCGATGAAAACCTGCGCGTCATCGATGCTCGCAACGCTTACCTGATCGACAGTATGCTCAAAGATGTGGTCAAACATGGCACTGCGATGCGGGCACTGGCGCTCAAGCGCTCCGATATCGCCGGCAAGACAGGCACCACCAACGACGCCATTGATGCCTGGTTCGCAGGCTATCACCCCAAACTGGTGGGTGTGGCGTGGATAGGTTTCGACAAACCCAGAAATCTCGGCAGTCGCGAAACGGGGGGTGGTCTGGCACTACCGGTCTGGATCGGCTACATGCAAAAGGCACTGCAAGCATTACCGGTACAGGAACGAGTCATGCCAGCCGGCGTGACCACCTACGCGGGCGATTACGTCTATACCGAATTTGCTGATGGCAGCGGCGTGACCTCAATCGGGCTAACGCCATCGAGTGATAACGACGGACCTGGCGACAAAAAAGAGGATGAGTCCCAGAGCGAAATCTTCTAGATGGAATGAACTAATTGTCGATTCATGAAGGATCACCGTCGCCTGTCTTTAGATGAAGTATCGCGCCTGCCTGCGCACTGGCCAGCCGGGAGAGCGCACCAAAGAGT
>JACCDP011184146.1_pt1 | contig 10882 bp, 12 predicted proteins | sample 7445841 | NCBI WGS metagenome assembly JACCDP01 (sample SAMN15323441, study PRJNA562643) | freshwater metagenome | isolation source: river surface water | place: USA:Blue River Watershed | collected 2017-08-17
AATCTTTCACAAAGGGATGGTCAAAGTCTTTGTGAGGTATTATTTCAGGTCTTTGATTTCCTGTTCTGGTAACTACAGAGGTTGGTATACTTTGACACCCTTCATATTCAGGGATGTCATTACATAACCACCCAAAATATTTTGTTTCATGATTTTCGTTCCTGAAATTAGTTGAATAGTCGTTGAAACTCTTTTCACTTAAAGAAACTCAAAGACCATACTCCAGGTCTTCACAATGGTCATGCACCTGTTGAGTCAATGTACATCTGATAAATCTGTCGGTTTGGCCGTGGTGTTTAATGATACAAAAATCGTTATCTATTTCTGCTATCGATGTTTTATCTGCCTGTGATAAGGTATTATAATTTTCCGGGGAAGTAAATGCAAGCGCAGGCCATTCAACATGCTCTTTTCCACAACAACTACAGCTGTATTTAATTTGTTGAGCCATCTATATTTGCAGTATTGCCTGTCTAAAAACTGCTTACATCTTATTCTTCACTTACCACTTCTTTTACTTCATCCGGCAGTAATCTTTTCAACAGACCTTCTATTCCTGCTTTTAAGGTTACTGTGCTGCTGGGGCAACCGCTGCAAGATCCGCGCATTTGCACCGTTACCACTCCATTTACAAATGATTTAAACGTAATTAATCCGCCATCCTGTTCTACAGCCGGCCGGATGTATTGTTCCAGTATTTCTATAATTTTTACTTCTACTTCAGTTTGTGGTGCCTGATGCTCGGTATGCACTACTTTAGTTTCCTTAAAACTGCTGTCTGTGGCTATTTCTTTACCAGGAAGTGCTGTTACAATAGGGTTTTTAGCATTGAGGTATTCCGTTAAAAAACTACGGGTCTCCAGCAAAATATCATCCCAGCTCACAAAAGCATGTTTGGTAATACTAATGAAGTTGGAACTGATGAATACTTGCTTTACAAAGGGAAATTCAAACAGGCGCTGCACCAAAGGAGCCTGACTGGCTTCTGCAATAGTGCTGTACTGGGCGGTAGCACCTTTATCCAGCAAAAGTTTATTGGCCACAAATTTCATGGATTCAGGATTGGGCGTGGCTTCTGCATAAATAATATAGGGTATAAATGTTGCTTCCATTTTTAAACAAATTAACGTTACTTTGTACAGCAAATGTACTCAATATTGGTTTAGTCCGCTAAGCCTTCAATTTGTTTCTCATGCAGCAAAAGGTAGATTTTTTAATTATTGGCTCCGGTATTGCCGGTTTAAGTTATGCGCTTAAGGTAGCCGATTATGGTAGTGTTTTCATTATTACTAAAAGCAATGAAGATGAATCGAACACCAAATATGCACAGGGAGGCATTGCTGCCGTGTTGTATGAAGGCGACAGTCATGAAAAGCACCTGCAGGACACCCTGGATGCCGGAGCTGGCTTATGTGATGAAGAAGTGGTTAGAATAGTAGTTACCGAAGGAACCCAAAGGGTTAAGGAATTAATTGAACTGGGTGCAAAATTTGACAAAAAAGAAAGCGGGGAGTTTGATCTGGCGAGGGAAGGAGGCCATTCTGAACACCGTATTTTACACTATAAAGATGTAACGGGCAAGGAAATTGAACGTGCCCTCCTGGAAAAAGTAAAAGCCCACCGAAACATCAGTATTTTCAAGCATTATTATGCTATTGACATTATTACACAACATCATTTAGGTGAAGTGGTTACTTCCCAAACACAGGGTATTACCTGCTATGGCGCTTATGTGCTCAACACTACCAACCAGAAAATTGAAACCATTTTAGCAAAAACCACACTGATGGCTACCGGGGGAGCAGGCCATGTTTACGCTACTACTACCAACCCTGTAATTGCTACCGGAGACGGTATTGCTATGGTGTACCGCGCCAAAGGCTTTGTAAAAGATATGGAGTTCATGCAGTTTCACCCTACCTCCCTTTACAATCCGGGTGAACATCCCAGTTTTCTGATAACTGAAGCTATACGGGGTTTTGGCGCTATACTGCGTACGATAGACGGGCAGGAATTTATGCACCGCTACGATGAGCGTAAATCACTTGCCCCACGCGACATTGTTGCCAGAGCTATTGATAATGAAATGAAAATGAGGGGCGAAGACTTTGTTTATTTAGATTGCAGGCACCTTGACAGGAAGGCCTTTATCGAACATTTCCCCAATATATACAACAAGTGCATGAAGCTGGGCATTGACCCTTTTATGAAAATGATCCCCGTTGTTCCTGCCGCTCACTATTTATGCGGGGGAATACAGGTAGACATTAACGGAAAATCAAGTATAAACCACCTGTATGCCGTTGGAGAATGTGCTTGTACCGGTTTGCATGGAGCCAACCGCTTAGCCAGCAATTCCCTGCTGGAAGCCGTTGTTTTTGCCCGGCGGGCCGCTTTACAAACTATTGAGCTCATTCCTAAAATCAGCTTCAGAGAAAATATACCCAACTGGAATGCAGAGGGAACAGAAACGCCGGAAGAAATGATTTTAATTACCCAGAGTTTAAGGGAAGTGCAAGCCATCATGAGTAATTACGTTGGTATAGTACGCTCTGAACTCCGTTTAAAAAGGGCTTTTGACAGACTGGAGATACTTTACAATGAACATGAAACGTTGTATGAAAAAACCATCATCTCCCCCAAATTATGTGAGTTAAGAAATATTATTTGTATTGGTTACCTCATCATTAAACACGCCATGAGGCGCAAGGAAAGTGCAGGGCTCCACTACATGGTAAAATATGGCAAGAAGCAGGTTTCCGGAAACTGATTACTTTTTCAGGAATAATTTACTCTGCATGGTGTACTCTCTGGTAATCAATTGCACCAGGTACAATCCCTCAGGCATTTGGCTTAAGTCTGCCTGCCGCTCATACAAACCCTCCGCTTGCAAGCCCTGGTCTGAAGAATAAATTTCCTTTCCTAAAACATCAACTATTCTCAACTGAACTGTTCCTGTTTTTGGTAGCCCGTAATACACCACAATATTTCCCTTTGTTGGATTAGGTGAAATGGTTAGCGATGGAATAATTTCAGGTTTTTGAAGATTATTAATGCTTGCCGGAATATTCGTCATATTTTCCAAATTCAGGTTCTCATCTCCACTCACATAATCAAGATATTGAAAATAGGCCATAAACATTTCATCGGTAGTTTGTTCACCTGCCTGCACCAGCACCGGTGGATTACTTGGATTATTGGGGTTCGCGCTGGTATTGTCGTAAACCGCTTTAGCTCTTATTTTTGAGCCGAAAGGTATTTTCACCGGCTTTTTAAAATGATAAAAGCCCTGCCAGTGAAAATCCCAGTTATTGATCCTGATCAGTTTAATAGTGTCATTTAAGGCAGACACTACGTAGACTTCCATACTTTTCCCAATCATGTGCATGTGAGGCATAATGCCAATACAGGTGTAATTCCCAGGAATAACGAGGTTACCAGCAGGATACTGCGCCGTATAGGTTTTCACTGTTTCTGAAGGTATGTTTAGTGTCCAGTTTTGAATAAGTGGAACAATGTTAATTTTTCTAACCGGAGTAGCGGGCGGGTAAAACAGAAAGTTGATTTTTGTATTGTCTGTTTGTCCTGCACTTCCCTTAGGGTAATGTATTTGCACCACTATATTTTTCCCGGCTGGAATAGTTACCCCCATATTAATTCCATTTCCGTTCGGAAAAACATCCGGATTTGAACCTGGAGTATACCCCCCGATTAATATTAAGCCCGGACTATTTAATCCCATACATGCTCCGGGTTGTACTGTATTATTGGTGTCTACAAACACCAGCACATGATGAACTATTGACAAATTTCCAGGCAGTACCTCCATTGCCTTAATGTTTCTGGACTGGGTGAGTCCTGAAGGAATAACAAAACACTGGTAAACATCATTGCTGATGGCCGTACTGGTATAGGTGGGGATTTGTAAACTTAAATCTGTTGCCCCAAGCTGGGAACCACTAGGGTAATTAGGAAGTGGCGGAGCTAATGCAGGATTACCCTGTGGCGTCCCACTGGTTATCCAGTCAATAATCGATTGCTTTTCCTGGACTGTTAATATGCGCTCATGGGCCAGCCTTTTATAATTGGTATCCGGGGGCCAGGGCGGCATGGTTCCTGCGCTTACTGCACTCAGTATTCCTGAGGCATGAGGAACTGCATCCTGATAAGTTTCCAGGGGAAAATGGCCAATAGCGCCGGTTCTGTGGCAATTGGTACACTTTTGATAAAAGATAGAAGCTATGTGCTCACTGTAATTTACCTGTGCTTTGCTTAATTGCAACAGAGATGTAAACAGCAACAAGAAGAAAAAAATTCTTTTCATGTTTTGGTTTTTGTATTTAAGAAAGGTAGTGAGATTTTTTTGTCCGGCAAACCATTTCAGGACGAGAAGTTTCCTAAAACTATCCCACTCTTACCTCTGTTTCCACATACAAAATAGCCACAAATATCCTTTTATGCTCCTTTATCTATTGTTATGTCAGAACTTTTCAACTGGCCGGATTTCCCGAATTTTCTTATCTTTTGAACTAGTATTTACCATGGGTTAATCTTGTATGAACAATTTCAGGGTACTTCTATTCGTTTTACTACTTTCTTCCTGCAGTCAGGAAAAAATACTTTTCTATCCTGATAAATTGCCTGCAAACTTTAACTTTTCTTTTGATCAGCCTTTTCAGGAATTGTACTTTCAGCAAAAAGATGGTATACGCCTGCATGGGCTATTATTTCCTGTTACACTTTCCAAAGGATTGGTATTTTACCTTCATGGAAATGGTGGTTCAAACAGGTACTGGGGCAGCCTGGCCAATGTTTATACCAGAAACGGGTATGACTTTTTTGTATTAGATTACAGGGGCTATGGTAAAAGTGAAGGAAAAATAAGCGGAGAAGAGGAATTATACGGGGATGTTCATTTGGTTTACGATTCCCTTAAAAAAAGGTATTCTGAAAAAGACCTTATTATTATTGGCTATTCATTAGGCACAGGCCCAGCCACCGAACTTGCATCCAGCAACCAGCCCAAACTATTAATCCTTAAAGCCCCGTATTTTAGTATGCTTGATATGGCCCATCAGTACGCTTCTGCTATTCCTGAATCTGCAGTAAAGTATAAGTTCAGAACCGATTTATTACTTCCTGCAGTAAAATGTCCCGTCATAATTTTCCATGGCAACAAAGATGAAGTAATTGGTATTGAAGCTGCAGAACGTCTCAAAAAGCTATTCAAGAAAGGCGACCGACTGATTGTGCTTCCCAACCAAAAACACAATGGCATAAATGAAAACCCCCTGTTTCAGCATGAAATAGAACGACTGCTACATTTATAAGAGAGCGAAATCAAATTTATATCCATTATTTTTATGTCAGTTTAGGTAATTTAAGTTATTTTTGGTGAAATTCAAGGATGTACTTATACCTGATGAGCTTCCCCGCAACCAACAATTGTATTCATCAGAATAAGTATTAATCCTTTAAATGAACATATTTGTGTAGCCCTGCACAACTATGTTTAGCTATATGAATCAACTTTTAATTAAAATAAATCAAACCCAAGCAACTATGAAAAAACAACTTACACTACTTGTATTTGGCTTTGCAATGAACCAGGCCATGGCACAACTACCGGATGGGAGCATTGCTCCGGACTGGACCTTTACCGACATTCAAAATGTTTCGCACACTTTATACTCAGATCTTAATGCAGGAAAAGCTGTGGTAATGGATGTTTCCACTACCTGGTGAGGCCCATGCTGGGGTTACCATACCTCTCATGAACTTAATCACCTGTGGCAACAACACGGCCCTTCTGGTGTAGCAAACGTAAATGCCAATACCACTAATGATGTAAAAGTTTACTTTATTGAAGCTGAACTCGCTAATTCTACTGCTCAGCTATATGGCCCTGCAAATAACTCCGGACAGGTAGCCACCCAAACATTGGGCGACTGGGTAACAGGAACTTTCTATCCCATTATTGACTTACCGAAACCAACTAACTTTCATACTGCCTATAAAATTGGGTATTACCCAACGGTTTATATGGTGTGCCCCGACAGAACCATTAAAGAAGTTGGACAAAAATCTGCCAGTGTACTCTATCAGGAAAGAAAAAACTGTGCAGCCCTTTCAACCGGACTTGATGCCCGCATCATGAGCAATGTCTCTTCCTCCGGAGGGCTTTCCAGCTGCGATAGCTCTGCTACAACCATACGCCTGGGGAATATGGGAAATACCGCACTTACCTCTGCCAAACTCACATTTCTGGTAGATGGTATTGCCCAAAAAACCATGAACTGGACAGGTAACTTAGCCAGCTACGAAAGCACACTACTCAGTGGTATTAAGGTAGGAGCAGCCGCGGGAGGTGTGCATACCCTTAAAGTTCAGGTGTCTAACCCTAACGGCAGTACAGATGTAAATGATAAAAATGATACGCTCTCTACTACTTTTACAGTTAACCTGGCTGGAAATTTGCCGTTCTCAGAGGGCTTTGAAACAATCTCCGGCTTACCTGCTGCTACCTGGAAATCTGACAAAACAACTGCTAATGGAAGCAACTGGAGTATTGCTACTAATACCGGCTCCAGCGGAACCAAGTCCTGTATGATCAACAATATGGCTAATGTTGCCGGTAATGTGAGTACTTTAGATCACCTCAACTCCTATAGTTTTTCCTCAACCAGCTCACCTTCTATTACTTTTAAAGTGGCTTATCAAAGAAAAACTACTACCAATAACGATAAATTACAACTGCTTACTTCTTCCAATTGTGGCGCCACCTGGATTCCACGCTGGACACGGACAGGTTCTACATTAGCCAGTGTAAGTGCTACCGGTACCACACCTTTTGTTCCTGCTGCTACAGAATATACCAGTTATACCGTAAACCTTGGAGGTTTAGTTGGAACAAGTGGAGTACTGTTTCGTTGGATATTTACAGCTGATGCTACGTCTCCTGGAAACAACCTGTACATCGATGATATTAATATTCTTAAGGAAGTAGGAATTGAACAACTGGAAAATCAATTATCCTTCACAGTGGCGCCCAACCCAACGCCTACCGGAAGAATAAGCATTTATTTTAACAGTAGTGAAAAACACAGTATCACTGCCGAAATTATGGATATTACCGGAAAGGTAATTGAAACTTTACCGACTAAAGCCGTTTCGGAAGGAGAAAACAGCTTTACTATGGGTGAGAACAACCAATTATCTCAGGGAATTTATATGTTACGGTTTTGCGTTGACGGACAATGCATCTCTAAAAAAATTGTGGTGGAATAAGTTCTCCCAAATTCTTTAAATACCTCAGAAGGCCGGAACATTCCGGCCTTCTCTATTATTGGCTTTGTTCACAGGACGTATTGAAAGACTCAATACCATTTCCCGAAATTAATTAATTTAGCTTAGCCTAACCTGCTCTTCCAATTTTCAATACCGTATGCCCTATATTAACTTACATACGCACCTTTACTCTATAGGCAACGAACTTTTCGTGTACAACACTTATCCGGGGCATGATTTTTCGTCCGGCAACGGTATTTTCTCCTGCGGAATTCACCCTTTGAAAATAAATGAAGCAACCTGGAAACAGGAACTGTTGGAAATAAAATCCTTAATGGAGAAGAAAAAAATTATTGCCCTGGGCGAGTGTGGGTTCGACAAACGGGCTTCCGTGAGCATGACTACACAGGAAGCAATTTTTGAAGGACATATTCACTTAGCGCTAGAATTTCATGTGCCCCTTATTGTACATTGTGTGAAAGCTCATTCAATGATTCTCCCCTACCTGAAAAAACATGCTGCTACCCTTCCTTTTATTTTTCATGGCTACAACCAAGCCCAAAACATCTTCATGGAGTTGATGAAACACCGGGTCTATTTCTCCTTTGGCAAGGCCTTGATTTATCCTAACAGCAATGCCACCCTGGCTTTAAAACAGTTACCCATTAGTAATATATTCCTGGAAACGGATGATGCTGAACTCAACATTGAAGAAGTTTATGCAGCCGCTGCTAATGCTCTTAAAGTTGAGGAAGGTTTTTTAGTTGAAAGAATAATGAATAATTTTGCGGAAATCTTTAATTACAGCTTTCATGCAAACGGATGAAGATATCAGGTGGCAGGCACGAACAAAATTACTCATTGGCGACAAAGGAATAGAACGCTTAAACAAGGCGCATGTTTTGGTGGTGGGACTCGGAGGAGTAGGCTCCTATTGTGCCGAAGCACTGTGCCGGGCTGGTGTGGGAGAAATAACTATTGTTGACGGAGATGTAGTAGACCCCAGTAACCGCAACCGTCAGCTGCAAGCCTTGCAAAGCACACATGGCCTGAGTAAAGCAGCATTAATGGAGGCCAGGATGCAGGATATTAACCCCAATGTAAAACTGCATGTACATAAAGAATTTAAAAACCCTGATTTGGTTATTGAATTACTGAAAAATAAATACGACTATGTGGTAGATGCTATAGACAGCATTTCGCCTAAACTCTACCTCCTGAAAACAGCTTTTAACATGGGGCACAGGGTGGTTTCCTCCATGGGTGCCGGTGGCAAAATGGATCCTACTAAACTAAAAGTAGTAGACCTTTCAGAAACACACCAGTGTCCGCTGGCGCAACACATTCGCAAACGATTAAAAAATCTGGGTATTTACTCCGGAATAAAAGCGGTGTTTTCTCCTGAAGTTCCTGCAAAAGAATCGCTGATGTATACTGATGGGAGTAACTATAAAAAATCTGCTTACGGTACTATTTCCTATTTGCCTGCGGTGTTTGGGATGACCTGTGCCTCTGTAGTAATACGGGAACTCATTGAATGGAAGGAAAGAAAGTGATAGATACGAACAACCTTAAAGTTTAATCCATACTTTTTATGTGGGTGGCAATAACCAGAATGTAAACCCAGGTAACGATTGTATTTGTGAAATTCAGGTGTCCCATAAATATCAGGCATACTAATTCTATCAGCACAGTACCAATATAAAGAAAAGCCGCCCACTTTTTCATTTTTAGTAAACCTACAAAGGAAATGCAGGTTAGCAAAACAACAATCACCAAAAATAATTTGTACCAAAGTGGCAAATGAATAGTCAAAAAGGTGGGTAAGGAACCTATACAACCCAGAAAACCCAGCACACAAAGAATAGTGATAATCAGCGGCCTCCTTTTAGCCGACCGGCTAATTTCTTCGGGCCTGTCGAGTATTTCATCTTCTGCCATTTGTTTTTTAGTGGCGGTTTTAGCTACTTTAAAAATAAGACAAACAATTGATTAGTACAAACCCCATACTTGCTTTTCGTCGTTGGTTATATGCCAGCGGGCGATATATGTTGTTGTGGTAAACAATTTTATACTTAGGACTGGTACAGAAACGCAGAAATAAGTTGGTCTGAAAACTTCCTCTTAATTCGTAAGTTTTATGCCGGCTAACTGTTTACAACACTTTATTCAAAGTTACCAGGTAAACATAGTGCCACTTCGTTTTATTCTTCAAGGCCTATATGCCTTGTTACATAAAGGCAGGGTTTTGTTCGGAAAGGAGTGGTTTTTGGCTGGGCTGGGGGTTTACATTCAGGCGCGTCAGAGACGCTTTCATTATTCTTATTCCTAAGGATTACAAATCCTTAGGAGCGGGGGTAAATGTGGATATGGAATGGGAGCAATAAGAGCTAAACTCAAAACAACCAGTGAATCATGGATTGCCTCGATAGCCCTTGTACTCAACCTCGTAAACTTAACGAGGAGAGTACTCCTACGCTATATCCAATATTTTATAAACATTATTTTACGGAACTTTACACAGTTGTACTTTAGTTTTTGAGTAAGCCCTATATAGGAAAAATAAAATTGATAAATATGGAGTGAAAAATCAAAATATTTTTTACCAGAAAAAGAATAAAAAATACCTGAAGAGGTAAGAATTTAACTCAGGAAATTTTGTCTCCATACTCCTTAAGATATTAATTTTAATCGCAGGCCTGTTCTTTATTTTTTAGAATGGAAAATATATAATAACTCGAAATTATATTTTATCCCCTCATATTTAAGCCATTCATCAACTCCTTTACGAATGGGGTTAAACTCAACAAACCGTCCCGCTTTTAACCATACAGGTCCTATTCTCAATCCTACTTTTGGATTATACGAAGGGTAATCATACCTTTCACCTGATGGCTCGAACATAGCTGAATAAGTTAAAGAATTATCTATAGTAACTGGACCTAAAGAAATTCCAGCGCTTCCTGAGACACTTAAAATCAATGCGTAAAAACCAAAAATAGAAGCTTCCGGTCCGAAATAAATACTTAGTGGCTTGTATCCGAACTTGTTTTTATTCCATTTTTGTGTTAATGGAATATGTTTATATAAAGCAATTTTTGGTAACCCAATAAATGTTTCTTGCCCTGCAGAAACTCCGACACATAAAACTCCATCATCATAAAAAAATCCCTTCCTTTTTTTTATCCAACGGCTATCTATGTTTGCCTTTGAAAATTCTCCGGTACTGCTTTTTTCCGGGAAACTCCAGGCTTGAATGGAATAAGGTAAAACAATAGAAAAAACCAATAGATATAATTTCCCTCCCATCATTTACTCATTTTTGATTACTCTGTACAATTATTAATTCCTCCCTTGTAGTTCTATTATTCAACCACAAAGGGGACTTAAAGTTCAATCCTTTAGCCTTATTGCTAATTTGCCTCTTTTTTAGTATTTTTGGTCTAATTCATATTAACATGCTTCAACTAGTGTTAAGTTAATTGTAATATGACGCAATATTATTATTATATTTGTTTAAAAACAATATGATAATACGTTATACAATTAAATTAACTAAGGATGAGGTTAATGAACTGATGACAATAATAAATAA